>Ga0268277_1001503_pt1 | contig 15637 bp, 20 predicted proteins | sample saktaG_5_FD_190132 | JGI IMG/M metagenome (GOLD analysis project Ga0268277, IMG submission 190132) | Saline water microbial communities from Sakinaw Lake, British Columbia, Canada - sak_2010_1_5_50m | ecosystem: Environmental > Aquatic > Non-marine Saline and Alkaline > Saline ...
GGCGGAAGAAGTAACGTCCCACTGAACGCCATACCAGAGGTCAAAACCGTAAGCCGCCAATACTGAATCAACAGCAATCGGTACATATGTCTTAACTGCTTTGATAGAAGTGCTTAATGTATCCCCCCTGTAATTAGTTATCAGTCCCGTCGTATCAAGACCTTGCAACGTTCCCGCATCCACCGTCGGACGGATTTGAGCCGAAACCCCTAAAGCTATTAGAAGCCCGGTAAATATTAATAGTATCTTTTTCATCGTTATTGCTTTTTAATATTATATTTCAAAGTAAACGTAGCAACCTTTCCCCCGGCTTCCATGTCAAAGTAAACCCTTATAAAATTCGCCTCACAACCATACACATCTCCAAAGGACTGAGAGCCCGTGGCCCCTGCCATGGTATAAGTAACCATATTAGGGTAATCAAACCACGTTAAACCGTCTATGGAATAATCAATACTCAATACAGAGGCAGTCCCATCATGGGCCGTCCAACTTACCCCAGCTAACCAGCTTACAGGGATTTGTTTTTTAGACATGTTCTGAGTTGTGTCGTTAAGTTGGATCACAAAACTCGAATCTATGGTAACCTTTACGGCAGCCAGTCCGGTCCTCATCAATACGTTCTGGCTAAGCCCTACAAAGGTGAATACCAGAAGTGATAAAATAATCGTTACTTTTTTCATTTTCATTATCTCCTTGTTATTTACGGTGTTAAATCATTGTCTTCTAGCTTCATAACGAACCAGCGGTTATCTCCATTTGATATCACTTCGATCATCCCGGAATGATTTTGTAAAAATAGGTATAATCTCGCAATACTTTGGTCCGAGTGGAAATATATCGAATCGTTCACGTTTGAACAATAAACCGTAAGTCCATCAAGATCATATCCGGTAAAAATAGTAATAATTCTCCCCGGGTAATTGGCCGCTGTCGGCAGGGTGATCGTATCCAGTGTCCCGTCCTCAGAATAAGTCCACACCACGCTCATCGTGTCATCTAGCGTTATGGATGACTCTACTCCAAAATTAAGTGAATCTATCTTTGTGGCTCGATAATAAAGGGTATCTAAAACATAAGTGTTAAAAGCATTCAGCTTCATCCTTACGTCGTATCCACTCTCCCCGTCCGAGATCCATTGAGCCGAAGCCCCGAGGGAAAGTAAAACTAAAGCTATTATTATAATCTTTTTCATGGCGTGTCCTTCCATACATCTGAATCCTTCCAGGCTCCATCGTCGTCCCACGTGCCGCCTTTTAAAATCCAGACATCGTTTATCTTTTTGATTAAGTTTTTTACGTTAAATATTATCCTTGACCCTATCGGAAAATCACTCTCAAAGGTGTGTGATACTATTGTTAAATCCATATCCCCCGCACCCTGAGCGGCATTTAGTTGCAAGTCCTCATAAGCCCCGCTGTCGGAAATTATCTGTATTCTGTCGCTGGTAGCCAGTAACTTATCTGTGATTTGATCAACTTCAATAGAGGTCAATGTTTCGCCCTCTGAAATAGCGGTAGTTAAATAGCTTATCGAGCAGATGTTTATCAAAGAAGCTATCCGGGAGGTATTGATCGAATTTTGCTGAGCCAGATAACCTTCAGTTAAACCAGCATCAGGCGTGGGTACGTCTTTTTCTGTTTCGTCGATAGGCTCAGAGTCCCAACTTTGCAGATACCAGTCTGCATCAGGGTCATAGTTGCCCTCCTCTAGCGTTAATCCCTCTTGTAATGCCCCTTCTGCCAGTTTTATCTTCCACCATTGCCCCCTCCATTCGTCATTCATTGCAGAAAAAGTAATCCCTAGCGGGACATAAACAGCGGGGCCAACAAAGCCTAAACACATTTCGGCAGAATAAGTAGTGGAAAATATAGTGCCGTCATAAATATCACAAGGGATTTGTTGGCCTAATAGGATTTCATTTACTAAAAGCTGGTGGATCTTTTTTTCTTTCGGGTGTGTCTTAATTCCCCAGAAAGTTGAATTTACAGAAGTATATCCATCTGAGGTTTTTATCCTTCCCATCGAAAGAGTGTTAGGTCCGTCTCCGATATATGAATCGGGCAACTCTATCATTTTACTTTTATTCCCCGCTGAATTGTTTTCTGCCTTGAAAAATACAAACCCTTCGGAACTTATCTGGTTAGGGTAAATCAACTCCATTAAAAAATTCAAGCAAGTAAAATCAAAAGTGATCCCGCCAATGAGGTTAATTGGATTATAATCAAAATCGTAAGTTCCTACGTACTGCATCCTGAAGGTCCCGGTAGCATCCCACGGGATTGTGTGTGAGTTAAACTGGATAACAAAAGGCGCGTTATAGTTTAATGTAGGATGAACCCCACACTTGCTCCAATATGTCATGTATTTTCCGCTATTAGAACTCCATTGTATCTGACCCGTCCCATTAGTGCCGTTAGTAAGGTATCTTTTCTCTCCACCGGCCTCGGTAATACATACATCTATCCTGTATTTAATTTGGAAAGGTTCCTGATATTGATTTAAGGTATAACTTTCATTTACCGTCCCGTAAAATTTAAGAATCTCACCATCACCCCCGGCAATATCAGAAAGAAAATCCGTCGCCGTATTATAGGTTGCCTGAACTGGTAATATATTTCTCCCTTCGGGCGACTGCCTGTAAATATACTTTCGTGAAACAAAATACAACGGAGGATAATAAGTATAATTCCCTCCTTTTAATCTGTCGTAAAAAATATACGCCGTCCTATAAACCTCTGCAAAATTATAGCTTTTAAAAACCCCGCTTTTATTATATGTGCGGGTCATCAATGTATCGTTAATATATTCGTTTGGCTGGATGACTTGAAAAAGCCCCCCGGCCTGTTTGATATGACAACCGAAAGTTGTTAGTATTTCCACCAAAACGTCCCAGCATTTTTTAGGCAAATTTTCATCATCCTTAAAATCATAAAACGCCTGATGTAATACATCTGAATATTTTAGAGGGTCCCAGTTGGCATAAAAATTATGATGCTCATCATACCAATGCACACAAGTTTTTAAAAAGCTATCATTCGCTTCAAACTGGTCAGCTATCCCTGTCTTATTCAATATCTTACAAATAATGCCTATAAAGTCCTCCCGTCCGGAGTAGAGTGTCCCCGAATCATCGAAGTCAATCTCCTTTAAAGCCCCCACCCCGTCCGTAAAAGTCATATTAAAAGTATACGGATAATATATATCCTCTTTTTTAACCTTGTCCGGTAATAATTTCCCGGTCCATTGCAGAACTGTATTTTTATAAATCTTTACGAAAAACCTCCCTTCGGTGGCTTCGGCTATATCATCAATCAAGTCCTCCACTACCGCCCCGCTAGACATAGCGAAAATGGTAACCTCGGAAGCGAATATAGGGTCGTATCTTTCTTTTCCTCCGGTATATTTAAGTTCAAATCCAGGAGTGGCCGTAGTAAATTCAAGAATAGTGGACGAGTAGTCATCGTCTATAATATCAATTTTAAAGACATTGCCCTCGGTTGAATAAAACGTATTTCGTAACCTTACTCCCATTAGTACCCTCTTGTCCTTTCTCTTGAATCCCCGGCCCTTTCGGAACTAAGTAAAATGTCTTCACCTCGCAATACTCCGTAAACCGCTACGGCCCTCCCTTCGCCTCCCATAAATTGACGTAACTTGCTCAAAGGAGCAATAACTTCCGGGTCAATCATGGCGTTAGGATTATCTCCAACCATCGCCATTGTTGGAGCGTATGCCAGTCCTCCTTGTGCCAGTGCCGGAAGTGGCTGGGCTGCTATTGCGGCTATTTGAATTGCCGCTAATGCCCCTACGATAACAGCCATGACTATCCCCGCCGGAGGGGGCAAGGAACCTAATGCCATCACTACGGCCAACGCCCCGGCTATTGCGGCCTGAATGATCGCTACCGTCTTGGCATCTTTAGCCTGCTCTCTGGCTATCGCTTTTCGCTTTTTCTCCGAATCCTTATCCAGTTTGGTGAGGGCCTTAGCTTTTTGATCCTCCGACATTATTGAGTTTTGTATCCTTTCACGTTCGGCTTCATCTGCTTCATTCAGACGGTCAAGGTCTTTCTGATGACTGTCATTCATTATATCACCGATCATACCAACGACCCCAGAAATGGCCTGTAATACCGAAGCCGCCGCCGCCTTCCATCCATCTTTGAATTTATCAGCCGCCTGCTTAGCGAAGTCTGCAATATTCCCAAATAGTCCTTTTACTCGTGCAAAGATTCCACCAAGTCCGTCTGCTATTGAATTAAAAGCATCTTTGAATACTCCAATTTTTTCGGTAAGGCTTTGTACCTTTTGAATTATTAAGTCAATCCCTGTCCCAAGTTGCGGGGCTGCGATGGGCTGCATCGGTGTGATAGAGGGACCTGATTGAACTGCACCGAAATTCTTTGGCATAATTGGGCCGACAAATTCACCCGATTGGAGCATCTTCATCATATCAATATACGCCTGAAGAGAGGTGGATGCCTTATACGTCGCTGTTGTTACAACGTCAAACGCTGGAGCAATTTCCTCAATACCTTTCCCGGCTCCGCGAACTTTATCAAGCTGATCAATCAGTTCGTGCGTATAATCAGCCTGAAGCCATGCGTGTTCCGCTGCATCCTTATTCCCGGCCGCCTGGGCCTTCCTTGCCTGATTGACATATCCCCACCATGCATCCTTCCACCCGTTGTAAAATTTATCCTGTAATTCCTTATTAGCCCCCAATGCCTTGTATTCATCTACCAGTTGAGCGTTCCGGGAATCCCTTGCGGCATTGATAACATTATTGAGTTCTATCTGTTTTTCCTTTGCAGATTTAGCGGCAACGGCATAACGTATCAAGGCGGTAGCTGCTATCGCAATCCCGGCGGCAACTAATATCCAGGGATTTGCTACAAGGAACAAGGCAAGGTTTTTAAGCTGGCCAACCAGCCCGACAACTCCCCCAATCATTGAAGCAAAGATGCCGGGAATTTTACCAATGATAAAAAGCAATGGGCCAATCGTGGCGGTAAGAGTGGCAATTATTGTTATGAGTTTTTTCGTAGCGGGGGAAAGTTCCTTAAACCAGGTAGCAATTCCCGCTAGTCCTTTCGCAATTGAATCAATTGCAGGTGATAATACCTCACCAAATGCAATGGCCATCCCCTCAGCAGCCGACTTCATTCTAAGCAAAGAACCCGTTAAGGTATTATCCATTATGCTGGCTGCTTTTTTAGTTGCTCCGGCAGAGTTTTGATAAGCAACGGTCAAGCTATCTAAAGATGTTTTATTATTTGCCAAGGCAATAGCTACGGGGACTGCACGGGTATCAAAATATTTCATTGCCTCGGCAGCCTGATTAGAACTTCCGGCTATCTTAGCTAATGCCTCCTCGAATGAAAACCCGTCTTTGGTAGCTTTGAGCATCATATTCCGCAACATAGTGCCGCTCGTAGATGCTTCAATCCCTACATTTGAAAGAACCGATAACATGGCCGAGGTCTGCTCCAATGAATATCCTAATGCTTTTGCCACCGGAGCCACCGGAGCCATACCTAATCGGAATCCATCTAAATCTAATGCAGCCTTGTTCAAACTTTCCGCAACTACATCAACTACCCGGCCCATCTCGGACGAATCCATGCCGAAGGCCCTCAATGTAGCCCCGGCAACTCCGGCAGAGGCAGATAAATCCTCTCCTGTCGCTAATGCCAGATCAAGAGTCGCCCCAGTGATTTTAGTAATTTCAGAGGGGACAAAACCCAGCTTTGCATACTCCAGTTGGAGTTCTGAAATTTGAGCAGCCGTATATCTTGTACTCGCACCTAAGTCAAGAGCTGACTTTTCCAGATTCTTAAACTCTATCCCGGTAGCTCCGGATATGGCTTTTACTTTCGCCATTGACTGCTCAAAGTCGGCGAAGGTTTTGACAGCAAGGAATCCTAATCCGGCAATAGGGAGAGTTAATGACCTGGTGAGATTACTCCCCACACGAGTCATTTGTTTGGAAAACTTATTCATCGACCGCTCGGCCTTCCTTAGAGAGGTGAGTAGAGGGTCAATGTTTCCCGATATTTTAACTGCCAGATTTATTGACATCTTTTTTCCTTTCGTACAGTCCTCTTATTCTTTCAAGCTCCTCTTTTGATACAGGCTCCGTGTCTTTTGTCTGGTTCTTCTCCCATTCAAATTCAATCAGGTCCCTCGGCTGTATCTGATTCTTTCCATCCGTCTGGATCGAAAATAAAACCCATGTTGACCAACGGCACCGCTCCCATTCGAGACGATCCCTCAACATCTCTCGATCGAAGTACCCTTTCATCTTGTAATGAAACTCTTTTGGAGTGAGATCCCAGAACTCGTCCGAACTCATCCCCATCGTTCCAAGCCCTATTTCCAGAAGGTACTCCCATGTTATTTCTTTGCCGCTGGTTTTTTTTTACCTTTTCCTTTTTCGACCGGGGCCTGGGACTCCCCGTAATGCTCCATCATCTCTGCTACGAGGTTAGGGTCTTCATCCAGCCATTCCCCTACCGTGTACTCGTCGACATCGAACGGTATCCCCGCCTTTCTCGCCCCCTCATTCAGTCCGCACCATATCAGAGTAATCACGTTGGCTATCGTTAATGTATCCCCTAATTTTTGGAGGCCGCTCAGGGTTATCCCAGTTTTCCGGCCGAAGTCTGCTAATGTATTGAATCCAAATTTTAAAGGGCGATTTTCGCCTCCGATTTTTACTGTCTGCATATTATTATTTTTAACTTGGTAATAATCCTACTAATATTAATGCCCCGGTTCCAACAAAAGATGCCGAGTATGTTACGTTTGCCTGATTAGCAGAGTCTACGCTAATATTCTGAAGGTATCCCGTTCCAGAATAGTAAAAATCACCGGCGTTAGCGGTCTTGAAATTTAGCGTAACGAGTGTTTTATTCAATACCAATGCCATCAGATACCCATAGTTATAATTAATGCTGAACGTAACCAGCCCGCTTGTTTCCATCGTCCAACTCTGAAGCCCCGGAAGTACTGTTTTCCATCCAGCGGTGTCCTTGTTTGTAGTGTCCCGTAAATCCATCTGAAGAGATAATTTACAGGACTGGGAGTATGCTATTTTATGAGTCGTATCATAAATACAAAGATCCGTTCCATTGATTATTCCAGCCGTTACTGCCATGATTTCATATTTTTAATTGTTAGTTACTGTCGGCAGTGAGCCGATCTGTTAAGTGTGGGCAGCCTTTGTCAATACTCCTGTTCCAACAAACGAAGCCGAATAAGCCACACTCTCCTGATTTGCGGCATCCATGTCAACTGATTTGATATATCCTTCGCCATACCAGTATGAATCGCCAGAAGTTCCTGTCATCATTTTGAGCTGTACCTGGGTCCGATTTACTACCAGATCCATCAGTTCGTCGAACTCGTAGCCGGAGGCGTCAAACGCTACCAGCCCGTCAACCGATACCTCCCATGATCGCTTTCCTTCTGCGTTAGTCTGCCATCCGGAATCATCCTTAGTGAATGTATCACGCTCGTCGTGGTTCAATGTCAACTTGCATGACTTTGATCCTGCTACTGCTTCCCCGTCGACGTAAAGGAGGAAATTTTTACCATTAATTACTGTTGCCATCTTATTTAAGTATTAAGTGTTCGTATTGCGTATTCAGATATATTAACATATTTTTTTAGATCCTCGTCCCAATCTGTAGTCTCGGTCACATAATAGGCCGAATCAATATAAACCGTCCCGGCGGTTCCGTTGTATTGATCCATAATTATCCGTATTGCCCTTGCTTTTGTTTGTGTTATATCCCTCGTCGTGGCAAAGATAGATATCAGTACCGTTATATCGTCGGCCCAACTTCCGTCAAGTTTCACTTTGTCGGGGTCAGTACGGATAATATCATAAGTAGCATATGTCCCCGATACATTCTGAGGAGCAACTGTAGGATAGATCGATACCGTCGCGTTAATCAACGAATACAAAGCCTTCCCTATGTCCGATGCCGAAAAACTCATAATTTATTAATTCTTTGTTGTATCAACCTGCTCATATCCATTTTTATCCCTGTCGTCACTCCTGCCTTTGTGGCATCCCATGCCCTGTCGATAAATGGGTTTGCCTGCACCCCCCGGCGTGTTCCTCCAACTGGGAAGTGTTCATACCACGGGTCCCATTTCCCTTTGAACCGGGGCCTAACCCATACCGTCGGGTATTTCCCTTTACGGCTTCCGATGATCCCGATACTCGCTTTCAGGTATCCGGCGGGATGGGGATTATTGCCAGACGTTACTCCATGCTGAGATACCGGAGCAAGTTCTTTCATCTTTTTCATTACGGGCTGGGCGTGTTTCCGTAATACAGATCGAAATATCTTGTCCTGAACATCAGAAGAGAGCATATTAAATTGCTTTCTGATCTTCTCAATATCTCCCGGTCTTGCTTCAATCTGTATCATTAGTATTTTTTCTCTCCCGTTATTTCAAGTATCCTCTTCCGGTCCGGTTTCTCTATCGATACCACGTCGTAATATTCCTCATCAAAAAGTATTTCCCTCGCTTCATTGAGTCCGGTCCGGTATCGTATCGAAAACTTAACCCTCCCCGTTGCCGTTACTTTATCCCCCTCGGTCCCTTCGCTTCCCCCCAGCGGCTCCATCTTAGCCCATACGGTGTGCATTAAGGCGCGGGCCGTTACCGGCTGGCCGTAAGCATCCACGGTGCTCGTCGTTCCGTATATCTGTATTCTCCGATCAAATTTCCCAATGGTCATAACGTAAACAATCGATAAGGGTTCATTAAATATTCACTTCCTTTTGGCAATGCCGAGCTGATCCGGCCTATTACAACGTCTTCACGGTTTTCGTAAAGGTGTCCCAATATTAATAACATTGCTGCTCTCAATGGGGCCGGAACCAAGGCCGATGAAGCATAACCGGACACCCAGCGAATCTTTACATCATTCTTAAAGCCCCGTACTTGGGGCCATGTGTATCCGGAAGCGAGTAACAAGCTATTAGGCTCTTCTCCTTGATCTAAGATATAATAGGCCACGTCAAGGGTTTGCTCTGTCCCCGCGGTGTCATAATATTTTACCGATGTAATGGATATGACCGGGGTCTTTTCTAACGGATAAACAACTTCTGAAAACGAATCAACTTGCAGCTCCCACGTCTGGCTCAATAACGCCCTACGCGTATATTCTTCAACCATTTCACGGGCTGCCTTGATGAACATCGTAATCATATCATCTTCGGCCGTGTCTGTCGTTTCAATCTTTAGATGTAATTTAGCTTCGGCCAATAAAACAGGCTCCGCAATGGGGGGAGTTATTAGCTTCATTTCCTTTTCCTTTTTAACTTAACTTCTGCCTTTTCGGTTTTCTTTTTCGAGGTGGCCCGCTCAATGATTTCTACCTTAACAGGTGTCCCTTTTTCAATTACAGATGCCTCAACTTTTTCTGTATGTTTGATTGCAAAAGTTTTGATTACCGGGGCCTTAATTGGCTTTTCTGAATATACTGGAGAGGCTAATCCTTTTGCGATCCAGTAATCTGCATCTTCTTTGCTTAACGTAATCATTTCACCTTTGCGAACCTTCCCGGCCGATACTTTCGATATTACTTTTACCATCTTTTTTTAAATTAGGTGGAGTGGGGAGAGATCGAGATCCCTCCCTTTACCACGTGTATTTAATTACGATTTAGGTAGTTCCGCAAACCAGTTTTTTCATCGGGTTAGTTCCGGCATTGATCATGTGACTCGAAGCCCTTTGGAATCCTACAAATCCAACTGTGAAGTTGGCTGCATAGAGTTCATTCAGACGAATCAACGTGAAGTCAGTTGCCATACGGATGATGAACTTCTTAAAGTCCCCAAACAGCATAATAGTTTCGCCACTTCCCAATGATGCCATTTCGTCATTGATGATATAAGGGCGGCCCTCGATAGTATCAGGCTCCCCAACTCTCATTGACGGCTGCCACAAAGGACGGGCATCGGCGGTGCCGATTTCCAGGAGCTTCAGGGCTTTCATGATAGAATCCTCAAACATGAAGGTTCCATTTTTGCGATAATCGGCATTAAGGGAATGATACAGGCCGACAATATTGTCACGTGTCGGTCCTGCGATCAATGAAACCTCTCCGCTATCCGAAGCGTTATATGTTACGCCCTCTGGCTGGCTCGACCCGGTCCCGGTAGTAAAATACTGGTTCAAAATACGGCCAATTCTTTCGGCTAAGGCTTCAGCAACGATCTGCTCGATAGGCAGTGCGGAGTCCTGGAGCAACTGATATGATACCGTTACAACCTTTGAATCGAACATATACGATTTCAGCGTTTGCGATGTAAAGGCAATAGCCTGAGCGTTGAATGTTGATGCCTCTGACAAAAGCTCTCCCTTGTTTGTGGTGTCGTTCATCATTGGCCAGGGAATATCGTTACCGGTATTGGTATTCAGGATACGGGCAAAGTTGAACATGGCGATATATGGAAGCATCGCTTTGTCGAGTTCGGCCTTGAATCCTTCCGGTACGAGAAAACCGCCCTGAGTGGTTGTCCCGACGGTTTGATCGGTACGCCTTTCAGTCAGTATTTCGAGTTCTTTGGCAGTCAGTTTCTGCTCCCCTTTCATTAGGTAGCTACGAAAAGCAAGACTTTGTGCTTCTTTCCTTTTTTCGGGATCGCTTCCGGTGGCTTTTTCAACCCCATCCATCCGTACTTCTTCCTCCTGATCCAGGATTTCCTGTTTGCGTAACATGTCCACCTCTTTCTTCAAGGCTTCCTGCTCGTCATCCAGTTGATTCCATCGGGTCATCTCCTCCGGGGTCAATCCTCTTTTTTCGTCGTCGGCCTTAGTGACGATACTTTTCATTTCACTACAAAGGCCACCACGTTTCTCCAACTTGTCTTTCAGAATTTTCATCTTAATTATGGTGTTTGGTTTATATTTGCCTCCTCACAAGGCCGTTTCAATTTCAATCAATCTCATTCTTTGCCGTATCGTTCCAAGATCATCGTCCGTATTTTCTCCTGGATCTTCATTCATTTCGTCAATTACCTGATCTGAGTGTGATTCAGCTTCCGGCTCTTTATTTTTTTCCTTATACGCATCGTATTCCGACCGTAGACATACCTCGTCGTCCGGATAAGCAGGATATACTACCGGGCTCAGGTCCCGGAGTAACATGAAGTTAGTGATTTGTCTCAGGATTGTTCCGTCTGCCTCTTCGATCCACTTCTCCCCATCGGGGGCAACCCGGAAGGCAAACGAAGTACCGTCAATATCCCCCCTTTTTACTTCTACCTGAATATCCCTCCCGGCGGTTGTGTCAGGGAGGTCAACCACATATCCTAGATTTCCACTGCCATCAACTTCCATCCGTAAGGTTCCGCTTTTGGTACGGCCAAGGATCATATTATCGTCGTGGTTTTTCAAAGCCCGTACATCATTATCCAATACGGCGTCGAAACATCCCGGCATTAACATCTCCCGGAAGCCTCCGAGATCCACGCTCCGTACATTGACCCTTACTAATCCAACTAATTGCGGTGTCTTTCCTTCCTCTGCTCTGACCTCTACCTCTGCGGCAAAAGGTCTTTTTCTTAATTCATTCATATTGCTGGTTCGTTTTGCGGTGCCTCATTCGGGTTTTTTATGTCCTCCAGTGGCATCATGTTTGCAGGGACTAATCTCTTATCTCCATCCGGTCCGATCTTATTCATATCTTCAAGTGCGAGAATGTCGTTAATAGAGTAGACCCCCATATTATTCATAATACGGAAGTATTCGGCCCGACTCTTTGCATCCCCACGGAGCAATCCACCGAGGTTACACTTAATAAACGCCTTGCCTTTTTCAGATTCCTTAAACAACTTCCGGTTCATCTCCTGCTCAAACCTGATACACCACGGAATCATTGTATATGTCACAAACTCAATGCCCTGATGTTCTATATTATTATTCGTCGAGCGTTCAAGGTCGGCGATCATATGCGGAGGCACCCGGAAAATACGGGCTATCTCGTTCACCTGAAATTTACGGGATTGAATAAACTGCGCCGAATCTGGCGGTATTGACATTTGTGCATACTTCATTCCTTCTTCAAGAATTTGTATCCCATGCCTCTCTCCTTGTCCCGTTGCTTTTTGTTTCAAGGATTCGGTCAAATGTTTATAGGCTTTGTCCGATAGCTTTCCCGGATGCTCAAATACCCCTGTCAAAGATGCACCGTTTTTAAAAAACTCCGACCCAAACCGTTGCATTGCTAATCCAAGACCGATACTATCGGCTGCAATATCCAGCGGGCTTTTGCCCAATATGCCATCAAATGACAATCCGGGGATGTGGAGCATATTCATCGACTCAATCCATCGAACCTTCTCACCCTTATTCGAAACCTTAATGCTATATTTTAACGTCCCGTTTTTATAGAGTACCGGAGTTACCAGTCCGGGGTGTATTATCTTTAGCTCCTCCGGGATCATCTTGCTCCTGATAATTTCAGCATAAGCGTTACCCCATAATGTGACGTGAGCCATCAGTGTCTCGTAAAACGTGAAGGCGGTCATCAGCTCGTTAGGCTCTGAATGAATCAGGTTATAAATTGGGTGATCAGGATTGACATATTTATTATCTCCATCGGTCCGATAGACATGCTTTGGTATCGATGCCATTGTTTCACCCAATACACGGACACATGAGAATACTGCGGAAAATTTGAGGGCGGTGTCCTGATCAACCAATTCCCCTGATAGGGATTTATTCGTTCCCCAAAGTCCTTCGGTCAACCATTTAACTAATGTACTTATTGACGACTGAGGGTAATCGCTACGCTTCTCAGTCTTATGACGGGTTACTTCTAACTCTAATCGCATCCGGATAGGATTAAAAATGTAAAATTAACCCGTAACAGGCCGATTGATATATAAAACTTTTATATTTTTTTTGATATATTTTTCTACAAAGAAGAGTTCAAATGTGGAAAAGGCACGTTTGGTATAGGCTTCCCGAGAAATTCGCAGAGTTCTTTCCACCCATCTCCTGCCTCCCAACAAACTACGAGGCAGTTTGGGAGTTTTGAACAGGTCAAGGAATGAAATTTATATATTTCCATCCAATAACTTTGTGGCATTGCCGATCCATACATCTTAATTCTTTGATGAACTATGCCAACACCCATCTTATTTTTTCCGTCCCACCTCATTACGCTATCATACCAAACAATTTTATCTTTACGGACCGTAAGAATAAATTTATCGGCTTCCCATTTTGGAATGAAATGAACATAGTCCCCGACCTCTGCATCCACTTCCAAAATTTCAAGAGCCTTCTTCAGGGTCGTGGTCCCGGTCCGGGGCAGTCCAATTCCAATAACTTTCATATTACTATATTCTTGTAAGTGTGAATAACTACCGTTTTAAACTGAAAATGTAGCGGTATCTGAATGAACGCCAGCACATGAACCCGGTCCCCTGGTTTGAAGAATTGGGCCGCCCCTCCATTTAACTTAATCTCTCCCGGCTCTCCGGGAATTACATAGGTCATTATCCGTGCCGGGATGTCTTTGCCGTGAACAAATACCTGTTCATTTTCAACAAATCCGGCCGCTTCCATTAATGCTGGATCAATAGAAATAGATCCTTCGTAGTCCTTATTTGCTTCGGTTACCGTAACCTCGTGCAATTTGCTTTTAAGTACCGTTATATACATTTTCATAAAGTGTTGCGAAGCCCCATAATTTAGCTTCATATCCATATAAATCCGTGTGAAAGTCTAAAAACTTTGGTATATATTTTTTATATTCTTTATACAACAATGATTCATAAAACCAATCCGTTATAAATCGTTTCCTTTGCCGGGATACGTTCCATGAATAGTCATGCACCCCGTATTTTATGTTTAAACAGTCTATCCCGTGGCTATCGATAAAACTTCTTACTACCTCCATCCTCACATTGTCCCGTTTTCCATCAAATGATACCTCGGGGATGTTGAATAACGATACGTTGAGATAATCGAACGAAAGGAAAGGCAAATAAACATCCTTGAATACCCTCCGGTAATACCCTTCCCATTCACCTTCGCCCGGATAGCGGTTTAAAAATAGGTTGAGGCTCTGGTTAGGCGTTCTCGCTGGGAGATATTTTGGGTTTTTTGCGGCCATAAACTTCCATAATTCGCCACCCACGCCCGTAATCGCTATCCATTCCTTTTCGTTTTTAACGATATCGCTCCAGAAATTCATCTGCTGATTGTAGTTTTGCCAGCCGTTTAGAGGTCTATCGGGCCGCCCGATGTCGTAATGGTCCTCATCTGGGCCTTCATAAACGGAATATTGCCCCCGGTCCCATCCCTGGCGTTGCATTATCTCCATAAATATAGGCCCTTCAGGCTGGTAGCATCTGAAATGCACCCGACTCATGTCATGCCCCTCGTCCCTAAGTTCCATCATAACAAGCGAAGTGATACGAGAATCGAACCCTGCGGAGTGAAACACGATGCAGTGGTCCCCCTGTATCACCTTCTGGAAGTATCTCTTTAGCGAGACCCGGATATCGATAGCAAGGTCTTTTACCGACGGGTTTTTGTATTTAGGTTGTCGGGTTAAATGCTTTTGTTCGTCCGGAAGTATCTCCACCGGATACGGGAACCGAACCCCCCTAAACGGAGTCTTGTACCATAGCGGCTTAAAGTTCGGGTTGAAGAACCGGAGATCTATCTCCAGTAGCTTTCCCTTTACAAGCCTAATCAGGTCGTAATCATACTCGTCACCGTATCTGTATTCACCTCGTCGAAAGTGTAGATCCTTCATATTCAAAAATTACTGAGTGTATTATTTTATATCTCTAATATTTTAGGTTCAAATCCCATTGATTCCTTCCACCATTGCAGTCCTTTAGTCCCATTTTTAAATCGATGATAACCAATGTATTTGATTTTCTGTTCGTATGCTGTTAAGATAACTTCAACCAAAATATTAACCATTACAAAGTCTTTTAAATATTCCTTATGCCCGATGATCATCGATAACCACCATATTTCCCCCATCGGGGATACTACGATATAAGCAACCAATTTCCCGGCAGGAGAGAAGCATCCAAAAAACAATCCGGCGTGTTCTTCGCACTCCCATGACCCGACCCGGACAGGCTCTTTGAGATACCCGATACTCATCCCCCGCCCTTGTCGTTCTTTGGCACTGATATTGATCTCCCATATCTCAGGGATACGTTCATTTCGTTCATCCCATGACATTAACCGGGACCGGTACCCACGTTTTACGGAATTCCGCCAATCATTCCGCTTGGTTGCCTTCATCCCTTTAGTGAAATACCCTTCAGTATCTTTGAATTTAGTCAGGTCAATAACAGCCGAATACCCCCCGGAGAGCCATTGCTTCCAGAACTCGGACATCTTGCAGCCGTCAAGTTTCATATCTATACGCATATCACCCTCCAATATACCCCGCCATTGAAGTCGGACCTCTTGTAATACTCCCCCGGAGATGGATAGTTTCCTTTTAACCACATATCGGTGCATCCGAGAATAAGATATTTCCGGGCCATCCGTTTTAATTGATTAAAATGAGTAACGTGAATCTTCTCATCCTGGTTACTCCACTGATCAGATAGGACAATATCGAAAGT
>Ga0268277_1001504_pt1 | contig 15634 bp, 15 predicted proteins | sample saktaG_5_FD_190132 | JGI IMG/M metagenome (GOLD analysis project Ga0268277, IMG submission 190132) | Saline water microbial communities from Sakinaw Lake, British Columbia, Canada - sak_2010_1_5_50m | ecosystem: Environmental > Aquatic > Non-marine Saline and Alkaline > Saline ...
GGCGCTTACGGTGTGCCTTGCCATTGTCCGTACCGCGCTTGAAGATAGGGCGCTGCAGGACAAGCTCGACGGTTACAAAGACTATGCCCAGCGGGTGCGCTACCGTCTGCTGCCTGGTGTGTGGTAATCTCTGATCTCCAATCCTCTGCGTCAACTGAAGCTCTGAGTCCCGTCCCCGGGCCTTTGAGTCTTAAGTTGACGCTAATGGGTAGGTATTTCATGAGCTTACGTCTTAAGCGCTACCGGAAGCGTTTTGAATACTCCTACGCCAACGGCGTGTTCGCCACGTTGGAATTACTCGACGCGCGACCAGAACACGTGTTGGGGGTCGTGCTATCCTCCAAAAGCGAACGGAATGTCGGCGTCGCCAGGCTCAAGGATCTGTGCGCCCGAAGCCGCGTCCCGGTAGAGACAAACGATAAGACCATCGAGCGACTCTCACCTAAGGGGAGCCACCTCGCGATTGGCGTATTCCGCAAGTACCGAAGCCGGCTTGATCCAAACCGCAACCACGTCGTGCTGGTCAACCCCGGCGACATGGGCAACGTCGGCGCCATTGCCCGGACGATGGTAGGCTTTGGGATTACCGACCTGGCGCTGATCCGGCCTGCCGTTGACATCTTCGATCCCAAGACCGTTCGCGCCTCAATGGGAGCGGTTTTCAGATTGTCGCTTGAATACTTCGACCGCTTTGAGGACTACAGCCACAACTTCGCCCACAACCTGTATCCCCTGATGACCAACGGGCGAGTGACTATCGCCTGCGTGCGCTTCAAGCCGCCCTTTGCGCTCGTCTTCGGCAACGAGAGCGGCGGCTTGCCTGACGAGTTCCTAAACGTCGGGACGAGTGTCGCCATCCCGCACGACGAGCGGATTGATTCGCTCAATTTGTCTGCGGCGGTGGCGATTGCGCTCTATGAAAGCACAAAGCTGATCGCTTTCACTGAGACTACGAGACCGAGTGGGAGTAGCAAATGACTGGGATGATCGAGTCACAAATTGCTCCACCTCATCCCAGGGATTGGTTATGTTGATTGGTAAAGCTCTACTGCTTGATCTAACCTACAATGAATTGAAGGAATTCCTTGCCTCCTGGGGCGAGCCCTCCTACCGCGCTAATCAGATCTGGGGCTGGCTCTATCGTGCGCTGGCCACCGACTTCCAGGAGATGACCAATCTGCCCAAAGGACTACGGGAGAGACTGGCAGAGGCGGCCTGCTTGCGAACTATGAAGCCTCTGGAGAAACGAGTATCCGCCGACGGCTTGACGCGCAAGGTGCTTTTCGCCCTGCGAGACGATCAGACTATCGAGAGCGTACTGATGCACTACGAGCGACGGCACACGGCCTGCATCTCCACCCAGGTTGGCTGTGCGCTCGGCTGCGTCTTCTGCGCCACAGGCCAGAGTGGCCTGGTGCGCAACCTCACGGCGGGGGAGATCGTGGAGCAGGTGCTATACTTCGCTCGACAATTGAGGGAAGGAATGAGGAATGAGTTACGAGTAACGAGGGGGGCTCACTCATTACCTGTTACTCGTAACTCGTCACTCACCAACGTAGTCCTCATGGGCATGGGCGAGCCGCTGGCCAACTACGAGGCCACCTGGCAGGCCATCGAAGCGCTGACTCACGATGACGGTTTTAACCTGGGAGCGCGGCGCATCACCGTCTCGACTGTGGGTCTGGTGCCCGGCATCCAGCGATTGGCTGAGGAGGGGAGACAGATTGGCCTGGCTGTCTCCCTCCATGCCTCCACCGATGAATTGCGCGACGAGCTGGTCCCCATCAATCGCCGCTATCCCTTGATCCACTTGATGGCCGCCTGTCGTCATTACGTTGAACGAACGGGGAGGCGCATCAGCTTCGAGTATGCCCTCATCCAGGGGGTCAACGATTCCCCAGAGCAAGCGCGCCAGTTGGCCCACCTGGTGGATGGGTTGCTCTGCCACGTCAACCTGATCCCTCTAAACCCCGTCCCTGAGTCCCCGTACCAACCCTCGTCACGAGACAGGGTCCGGTCCTTCCAGGCTGAGCTCAACTGCTCGAAAGTGTCCAACACCCTGCGAGTGGAGCGGGGCGCGGACATCCGGGCCGGCTGTGGCCAACTGCGCTCGCAGCGGATGTGAAATCCGTCGTTTATCAGGGGTCTCCCCCTTTGTCCGCCGAAGGTCTCCGACCGGGCTGGCACAGGCTCACAGCGGATGGGAAATTCGTTTATCCGTTTCCCATCCGCTGTCTTGCATTTTTCAAAAATACAGTGTATGATTATGCATCATTCATTCTTGATCTTAATGCCCAAAGAGTTCGTTGTTCCTAGAGCCGCGAACGCCATCGCGCGGATCATGGAGGAAAGAGGACTGACATGTGAGTGACGCGCCTATCTTGGCGGCTGCTATGAACGCGAGGATACAACATTGAGGAAGCGTAACGGGTGGGGAATAAACAGATTGAACTTATTGGGAAGGTGGGGTACAGGGAGCTATGAACCAAAAAGCCAGCCCCATAATCTGGAGCTGGCGTGTTGATGCGTAGCGAATGGCGTAAGAGCCATAGGCCATTAGCTTTTAGAAAGTGTCTTCAGGCATTTGGCGCAGACGTTCACGCGCCTGGTAACGCCATCTTTGGTGATGGTCACTTTCTGAATGTTGGGCTTCCACTGGCGCTTCGTCGCCTTCTTGGAATGGCTGACGTTGTGTCCAAACTGGACGCCCTTACCGCAGATATCACACTTAGCCATAATTTACTCCCTCATCAAATAATGTTCAAATCACTGGGTATATCATACCACAATAAGCTGCTTTGCGCAAATCGGCCGGGCAGCCCTGGGGGTTGATGAAAATGGCAGATGAAACGAGATTGGGCAGGATCGAGATTTCGCCAACGGCTATCGCCGGCATCGCCAGCCAGGCGGTGCTGAATAGCTACGGCGTGGTGGGCATGGCCTCCAAGAGCCTGGTGGGCGGGCTGGCCCAACTCCTCCATCGAGACAGCAGGCGAGGAGTCGAGGTGAAACTGGAGGGCAATCGGATCACCATTGACCTCTACGTGGTCATCGAGTATGGCACCAGGATCTCCACCGTGGCCCACAACATCATGAGCAGCGTAAAATTCAGCGTGGAGAAGGCCCTCGGCGTGCCCGTCTCCCAGGTGAACGTCCACGTTCAGGGATTGCGGGTTAGTGATCTGGAGATACGGCTTTGACAAACGAGACAGCGAACTTCTGCAGCGGCAGAGGATTCAGGCGGGCGCTGGAGGCCAGCACTGCCTGGCTGGAGAGGCACGTCGAAATCATCAACGCGCTGAACGTTTATCCCGTGCCCGACGGCGACACAGGCACTAACATGCTGCTCACTATGCGCGCCGCCCTCCAGGAATTGAGCAATTCGCCAGCAGAGTCGGCCTCGGCAGTGGCCCACGCCGTGTCCTATGGCGCGCTGATGGGGGCTCGGGGCAACTCTGGGGTCATCCTCTCCCAGTTGTTCCGCGGGCTGGCCAGAAGTCTGGATAAGAAAGAGACCTTCACCGCCTCGGACTTGGCTCCGGCCATGACAGAGGCTTCGGTCACGGCTTACAAAGGGGTGATCAAGCCTGTCGAAGGGACTATTCTCACCGTGGCACGAGAGGCCGCCGACGCTGCGGTGGCCGCCGCCGAAGAGAAGAACGACCTCCTCTACGTGATGGAGAGAACGGTGATGGAAGCCAGACACTCCGTAGCCAGGACGCCTTCCCTCTTGCCCGTGCTGGCGGAGGCCGGCGTGGTTGATGCTGGCGGGCAGGGCCTATTCGTCATCCTAGAAGGTGTCCTGCGCTTCATGCGGGGAGAGGAGGTAGGGGAACTTCCGATCATCGAGGCGGGCGTAGAACTGGAGGTGCCGATCGAGGAGGAGGAGTACGGCTACGAGACGATGTTCATCCTCAGAGGTGAAGACCTGGACGTGGAGGAGATCAGGGAGGCCATAGCCGGCATGGGTGAATCGGTGCTGGTGGTCGGCGACTCCAGGGCCGTCAAGGTTCACATCCACAGCATGGAGCCGGGCAGGCCCCTCGACTACGCGGCGAAGCTTGGCACCCTCACCCAAATCAGTGTCGAGAACCTGCAAGAGCAATATCAGGAGTTCGTCCGCCACGGAGGAGCAACCATACCTGGGCACCCGCCGCTTCCGCCGCTGGCCGAGGAATTGGGCGACACGGCCATCGTGGTCGTCGCTCCCGGCGCGGGGCTGGCCCGCGTGTTCGAGAGCCTGGGAGTTAGTGCGGTGGTGCCCGGCGGCCCGACCATGAACCCCAGCACTCAGGAAATATTGAAAGCCATCGAGGGCTTAGGCGCCGAGAAGGTCATCGTCTTGCCCAACAACGTCAACGTTATCATGGCGGCGCGACAGACGAGGGAGCTTTCCCAGAAAGAGGTGGCCGTTGTGCCCACCAAGACCATCCCCCAGGGCGTCAGCGCGGTTTTGGCTTTCAACTATCAGGCGGATCTGGAGACCAACACCCAGGTGATGGAACAGGCAGCCCACAGCGTTCAGACCGCCGAGATCACCACTGCCACCCGCGCCGCTCAAATCAACGGCGTCTGCGTGGAGGAGGGAGAGCTCATCGGACTTTTGGATGGGGATCTGACCGCCTCTGGCAGCACCCTGGAGGAGGTCGTCCAAGAGATGCTGCGCCAGATGCAGGCCGATGAACAGGAGATAATCACCATCTACTACGGCCAGGACATCGCTGGCGCAGAGGCTCAGAAGTTGGCCGATGAGATCCGGGCCGGCTACTCAGACCAAGAGGTGGAGCTGGTAGACGGCGGGCAGCCTCACTATCACTACATCGTGTCGGCGGAGTAGCATCGCGTGTCGCACGCTCGGGATATTCCCTCAGCAAGGCTTCAGTCAGGTGAAAGCGCTGCCTGTTTCAGGAGGTGCGCAAGATGGAAGAGGAACGTAAGGCAAAAGAGCAATTGATAAACGAATTGGCGGAACTGCGCCAACGGGTCGCCGAATTGGAAGTGGCGGACACCGGACGCAAGCGGGCAGAGGAGAAGCTAGAGCACCTGAACCTCGTGCTGCGGGCTATCCGCAACGTCAACCAGCTCATCACCAGGGGAAAAGATCCCGATTGTCTACTGCAAGGCATTTGCGAGAGCCTTATCGAGACCCGTGGCTACGATAATGCCTGGATCGCTCTGTTGGATGAATCCAGGGAGTTGGTGACCACGGCCGAGGCCGGGTTGGGCGAGCAGTTCTTGCCTCTGGCCAGGCGATTGAAGCACGGCAAGTTGACCGTTTGCGGGCGGAGCGCGCTGGCGCAAGCGGAGGTTGTCGTCACCGAGGACCCGCCTTCGGCCTGCGCTGACTGCCCTCTGGCGGCGAATTACGCTGGTCGGGGAGCGATGACCGTCCGGCTGGAGCACGGCGGAAAGGTCTATGGCCTGTTGTCCATCTCTATCCCGGCCCATCTCGCCGCAGACGAGGAAGAGAGATCTTTGTTCCAAGGAGTCGCCGCAGACATCGCCTTCGCCCTGCACAGCATGGAATTGGAGGAGGAGCGCAGGCGGGCGGAGGAGGCGGTGATGGAAGAGCGCAATCTCCTGCACATGCTGATAAACAACCTGCCGGACTATATCTATGTAAAGGACGTCGAAGGTCGGTTTGTCGTAGCCAACGTGGCGGTGGCGCGCCAGATGGGATTTTCGTCTCCTGACGAGGTTATTGGAAAGTCGGATTTCGACCTCTTCCCGCACGAGCTGGCGGCGCGATACTATGCTGCGGAACAGGAGGTCATCCGGTCCGAACAAGGGTTGCGCGATTACGAAGGTCCCACCATAGACGCAAGCAAAGAGGAGGAAAACAGGTGGGTTTCAACGACCAAGGTGCCTCTGCGGGACGCTCAAGGCGAGATTGCCGGGTTCGTTGGCCTGGGCCGTGACATCACCGAGCGCAAGCGGGCGGAGGAGAGGCTGCAAGAGTACTCCGAGCGGCTGGAAGAGATGGTGGAGGAGCGCACTCAAGAACTGCGAGATGCCCAGGAGCAACTGATCCGCCGGGAGAAGTTGGTCATTCTGGGTCAACTGGCCGGCGGCGTGGGCCACGAACTGCGCAACCCCCTGGGGGTGATCTCTAACGCGGTGTATTTCCTCCAGACGGTTCTCACCGATGCCGACGAGTCCACCAAGGAGTCCCTGGAGATGATCTCCGAAGAAGTCCGCAATTCGACCAAGATCATCTCCGGCCTGCTGGACTTCTCGCGCACCAGGTTGCCAGACAGGGAGGAGGTAGCGGTCTCCGAATTGGTGGCCGAGGTGTTGAAGAAACGGCCTCCGCTTGAGAACGTGGAGGTGATCACCGAGATCGCCCCCGACCTGCCCCCGGTGTTCGTAGACCCCCAGCAGACGGGGCAAGTGTTGGGCAACTTGGTCACCAACGCTTACCAGGCGATGAAAGAGGGGGGCAATCTGACCATCAGCGCGCAGGCCGAGGGGGGTCAGGTGTCTCTCTCGGTAGCCGACACTGGCTGCGGCATCCCCCCGGAGAACATGGCCAAGCTTTTCGAGCCGCTGTTCACCACCAGGACGCGAGGCATCGGGCTGGGGCTGGCCGTGTCAAAGAGCCTGGTGGAGGCCAATGGGGGGAGCATCGAGGTAATAAGTAAAGTGGGGAAGGGGAGCACGTTCACGGTGAGGTTGCCGCAGGTGGCATCTGAGGGCGAAATCGCGAGGATATGACAGCGAATACTTCGACAGGCTCAGTACAGGTCTGGGGGATTCACCGAATCTGATTCGATGAACCCTGGAATTCGTTGTCATAGAGGAAATCGCCCAGAACAAAGGCATCCTCTATGATGCTGAGGTGGCGGGCGTTTGCTTTAAGCTTTTCGCTGAGAAGGGATTTGAGTTCGAGTAAGAAATGGAGGGATGAAATGGGAAGAGTGAAAATTGTGACTGACAGTACCGCATACCTGGAAGCGAGCGTGGTCAAGACGCTGGGGATTACCGTCGTCCCCCTCGCGGTTCGCCTCGACGATGAAACCTTCCAAGAGGGCGTGGACATCACGGCTGAGGAATTCTTCCAAAAGCTGGCCCGCAGTTCCACCATGCCGATGGCCCTTCCTCCCTCGGTGGGAGATTTCCTGGCCGTCTACACTGAACTAAGCAAAACCACGGACCAGATCATGTCCATTCACCTCTCCAGTAAGCTGAGTAAGACTTGCGACCGAGCTGCTGTTGCAACCCAGGCCTTTCTGGGGCGTTGCGAGATCGCTGTCGTTGACTCCCTCACCACCTCATTGGGTTTAGGGATACTGGCCACCGCCGCAGCCCAGGCTGCCGCCCAGGGCCAGTCTCTGGAGGAGATCGAGTTTCTGATACGCGGCATGATTCCGCGTATCTACATCGCTTTCCTGGCAGGGACTCTTAAGTATCTCGAAAGAGACGGGCGCATTGGCCAGGCCCAGGCCCTGCTGGGCGCTATGCTGAACATCAAGCCCTTCTTGACTATCGAAGACGGTGAGATAATCCCCCTGGAGAAGGTGCGCGACAGCGAGGGCGCGGTGGACAAGCTTTTCGAGTTCGTGGGCGAATTCTCCCAAATCGAGCAGATGGCTATTATACAGAGCACCCCTGATCCTATTGAGGAGACCAAGATGCTGATCGAGCGTCTGGAGGTGATCTTCCCCAAGGTGAAACCCCCCATCCTGGTCTACGGCCCCGTACTGGCCTGCCACGTCGGGCCTGATGGCTTAGGGGTGATCGTTTACGAGGGACCCTCAGGAAGGATTCGAGAGGGTAAGTTTGGTGGACAGAGAGAGGTGTGGTATAATTGGTGACGGAGGTTTCATGACACTGGCCTTTGAGAAGCTAGCCAAGATATTGACACTAGAAAAAGAACAGGGATACCACAACCGGGCGGTCATTGGCGGGTTGGAGAAGTTCGCCCCCTTCTGGCGCGAGGAGGCTCGCCAAGAGGCTGAGGGCCTGGAGCACGCTCGCCTGGTGGAAGAGGTCGTCGCCCTGCTCCAGAGCTATCCAACTTTGGAGGATCACGGGGCGGCGCGAACGAGGGCCGTTGAGGAGATACTGGCCAGGCTGGGTCAGAGGCCGAGGAAGGTGAAAGAAGAGCCGCCCGAAAAAGAAGAGGCGGTTGCTCCAAAAAAGGAGCAGGAGGAGCCGTCCCGCGAACGCTCCGGCCTGAACTCACCTGTCACCACCCTGGTGGGCATTGGCCCCAGCCACGCCCAGCGGTTCAAGCGGCTGGGAGTGGAGACCATCCACGATCTTCTGTATCTCTTCCCCCACCGCTACAACGACTTCAGCTCCCTGAAGACGGTCAACCAGTTAGAGTATGGCGACGAGGTGACCCTCATTGGAGCTGTTTGGCAAACTAAGGCCCGCGAAACCCGCAAGGGAGGGATCATCGTCACCAGCATCATCTCCGATGGCACGGGCACCATTCAAGCCACCTGGTTCAACCAGCCCTACCTGGCCAGGCGCTTGTCTGCTGGCAGTAAGATCGTCCTCAGCGGCAAGGTTGACGAATACCTGGGCCGCCTGGTCTTTCAATCGCCGGAATGGGAGCCCCTGGACGGAGAGCTGATCCACACTGCCCGCCTGGTGCCCGTCTACCCCCTCACCAAAGGGTTGAGCGCTCGCTGGCTGCGCCGCCTGATGAAAAAAACGGTGGATTATTGGTCTAAGCGCCTTCCTGATCATCTACCCGCCGGTTTACGCGAGAGGGCCGGCCTGGTAGACCTGGAGACGGCCATCGCTCAAATCCACTTTCCTGAGAGTGAAGAGAGTCTCAAGCTGGCTCGGCATCGCCTCAGCTTCGACGAGTTCTTCCTGATCCAGTTGGGAGTGCAGCGCCAGCGACATCTCTGGCGATCTGAGCCAGGCAGGCCGCTGGTTATTGATGAAGGGTTGCTCAGCTCCTTCCTCCAGTCGTTGCCTTTCAGCCTGACCAACGCTCAACAGCGTGCGCTACGAGAGATCGTCAGCGACCTGCGTCAGCCCTACCCCATGAGCCGCCTCCTCCAGGGCGACGTCGGCTCGGGCAAGACGGTGGTAGCGGCAGCGGCTATGTTCTTGACTGTGGCCGATGGCTGTCAGGCCGTGATCATGGCCCCGACCGAAATCCTGGCCGAGCAGCACTACGAAACCATTACCGAGCTATTAGCAAATATCCAATACCCAATATCGAATATCCAATATCCAGCCAAGGTCCGTCTCCTCATTGGTAGCCTGACATCACTGGAAAAGAAGCAGATCCATGAGGAGGCCGCTGCTGGAGAAGCCGACATTCTCGTTGGTACCCATGCCCTGATCCAGGAGGGGGTGGAGTTCAGCGACCTGGGCCTGGCCGTCATTGATGAGCAGCATCGCTTCGGGGTGGCCCAGCGGGCGGCCTTGCGCCAGAAAGGAATCGCGGAGGCACGCCCCCCCTCTTTCCCCCCCAACTTGGGGGGGATGGAAGGGAGGGCTGTGTGTCCGCACGTCCTGGTCATGAGCGCGACCCCGATCCCCCGCAGCTTGGCCTTGACCATCTATGGAGATCTGGACATTTCGGTTATTGACGAACTGCCTCCTGGTCGGCGGGAGATAAAGACCCACTGGCTCATGCCGCGAGAGCGGGAGCGGGCCTACAGTTTCCTGCGCGGTCAGATCGAGAAGGGTCACCAGGCTTTTGTCATCTGCCCTCTGGTGGAGGAATCGGAGAAGATCGAAGCCAAAGCTGCTGTGGAAGAGTATGAGCGGCTTCAAAAGGCGACCTTCCCCGATTTGAAGCTGGGCCTTCTCCACGGTCGCCTGAAGAGTGACGAGAAAGAGACGGTCATGGCGGCCTTCCAGCGCGGTGAGCTGGACATCCTGGTCTCCACCTCGGTGGTGGAGGTGGGCATAGATGTACCAAATGCCACCGCCATGCTGGTGGAAGGGGCCAACCGTTTCGGCCTGGCCCAGTTGCATCAGTTCCGGGGTCGGGTTGGTCGGAGCGAGCATCAATCCTATTGCCTGCTCCTCTCCGACTCCCCAACCCCACAAGCGCAAGAACGCCTGCGAGCCATCGAGAGCACCCAGGATGGCTTTGCCCTGGCCGAGAAGGACCTGGAGTTGAGAGGCCCCGGCGAGTTCTTCGGCACCCGCCAGAGCGGCCTGCCCGATCTCAAGCTGGCCGGGCTTGGCGACATGAGGATTCTGGAGCAGGCCCGCACCGAGGCCCAGGCCCTCTTCAGAGAGGACCCGGACTTGAGCGAGCCGGAGCATCGCCTTTTGGCTCGTAGGGTGCAGGAGTTCTGGCACGGCGAGGGAGACCTTAGCTAAGCAACCAAATCTCCAACCTCCAATACCCGATAATTCAATGGGGGTTTCTATGACTACCGCTATCTATCCCGCTACCTTCGATCCCATCACCAATGGTCACATTGACATAGCGACGAGGGCGGCCGCTATCTTCGATGAACTGATCGCTGCGGTGTACGCTCGCCCTTTGAAGAGACTCCTCTTCTCTACCGAGGAGCGACTGGCCATGACCCGCCAGGCTCTGAAACATCTCCCCAATGTCAGTGTCGAGAGCTACGATTGTCTGACAGTGGATTTCGCCCGCCAAAGAGGGGCCCAGGTTATGGTCCGTGGCCTGAGGGTGCTCTCCGATTTCGAATGGGAGTTCCAACTAGCATTGACCAATAGAAAGCTGATTCCGGACATTGATACTGTCTGCTTGATGACCAGCCAGGAGTACTCCTTTTTAAGCTCCAGCGTGGTGAAAGAAGTGTCTATGGCCGGCGGCTGCATAGACAATATGGTGCCTACCCATGTCGTGTCCGCTCTCAAGCGGAAGTTCGAGGGGTTGGGAAAGAAAGGAAATGACAAGGTGCAGATAGTCTCTTTGCGAGACTGAAGCTCAGTAGATTACGAGCCGCCAGCAGAGGCGGCTCCCACGCCTGTCCTGAGCACTTCGGCTGTGCTCAGTGTAAACTCTGCCGAAGGGCCGCCGATCCGCAGGCTTCGTCGTGAGCTCAGCCGAACGGCGTGGAAGCCCTCTCTGCTTCAGAATTTGGATCCACTGAAACTTGCTACTCATCTAAGTAAGCTCCCGCCGAGCGGGAATTGCAAAGGAGGTAATCAAATGGACATTCTTTATTTGATTGACGAGTTGGAAGCAAGGCTTACCGAGGGCTGGCGGATTCCTCTCACCTCAAAGGTCGTTATTGATGAAGAAGAGTGCTTCGACATCATCAACGAGATGCGCTCGCGCATCCCTGAAGAGGTCAGGCAAGCCAAGAAGACCGAACGGGAGAGGGAGCGGATCATTGCCCAGGCCCACGAGGAGGCGGAACGCATCGTGGCCCTAGCCAGAGAACAGGCGAAAGAGGAGTTGGGCGAGCAAGAGATCGTCAGGGGGGCCGAAACCCGGGCTCAAATCATCATTGAGCGGGCCCAGCAGGAGGCGGGTAAAATCAAAGCCGATGCCGACGACTATGTCATCAGCGCTCTGAGCCGCCTGGAGTCCCAGTTGGGCGGTCTGTTGACCACTGTGCAAAATGGCATCAGAGTCGTGGGAGAGGGTGAAGCGGAGCCAGAAGGCGCGGCGAGGGGAAAAGAGGCCGGGGCGGCTTCTTGACACAATGGCTACTCTGGCTATAATAGTGATGCCCTGATCAAAAATGTGAAACGTGAGGCGTGAAACGTAAGAACGGCTGTTCACGTTTCACGGACCACGTTTCACTTACCAACTATGGAAGGAGAGTGAAGAAGAAATGGGAGCACTACCTAAGAGAAAGATATCCAAGACACGTCGGAATAAGAGGCGCGCGCATCACGCCCTGAAGCCGCCGGATCTGGTCTCTTGCCCGCAGTGTCACGAGCTTCGATTGCCCCACCAGGTCTGCCCATCCTGCGGCAGTTATCGAGGCGTCGAGGTTATTGAGATCAAAGAGAAGAAAAAGAAGTCCGAATAGCCGCGCCTGAGATCCGACAGGTTTTGAGAAACCTGTCAGGTATAGACAATTCACCTGGGAGGCAAGAATGATCAGAACACCCCTTTGCGATTTGTTAGGCATCAGGTACCCCATCGTGCAGGGAGGCATGGCCTGGGTGGGCACGGCCGAACTCGCCGCCGCCGTTTCTAATGCCGGGGGCCTGGGCATCATCGGCGGAGGCAATGCCCCTACTGAGGAGGTCGCACGGGAGATCCGTTTGGCCAGGGAGCTGACCGACAAACCGTTCGGGCTGAACATCCCTCTGGCCGTCTCCGAGTACGCTGATGAGATCGTGGACCTTTGCATTGGGGAGGGGGTGAGAATCGTGGTCATCGGGGCCTGGAGGCCAGGAGACCACCTGACTCGCCTCAAGGAGGGAGGCGTGACCGTCATTCCCGTCATCGCCTCGGTGCCTCTGGCCAAACGCCTGGCGCGCCAGGGGGCATACGCCCTGATAGCTGAAGGGATGGAATCGGGCGGTCACATCGGCGACATAGCTACCCTGCCTCTGGTGCCCCAGGTAGCGAGTGCGGTGGACGTTCCGATCATCGCTGCCGGCGGCTTCGCTGACGGACGGGGCTTGGTGGCGGCCTTGGCCTTAGGCGCCCAGGGCATCCAGATGGGCACCCGCTTCATCTGCACCACCGAGTGCACCGCTCACGAGAATTACAAGCGGGCGATCCTCAAGGCCAGGGATCGCTCCACTATGACCACGGGACACAGCCTGGGCCATCCTGTTCGCGCCCTCAAGAACCCCATGGTGTACCAGTTCGAGGAGTTGGAAAGGCGTGGCATCACAGAGGCGGAGATCATCGAGTTCGGCACAGGGAAGCTGAGGCTGGCCGCCGTCGAGGGAGACATGACAAACGGCTCGGTCATGGCTGGTCAGATCGCGGGGATGGTCAACGACATTGTCCCTGTCAAGGAACTCATTGAGCGCATCGTCGCCGAGGCGGAGGAGATCATCGGCCAGTTGCAGGGGGTTGTGAGTTAGGCTGGAGAAAGCCCCTGGGGAGGTGATTCATGGGTCTCATCAGGCATAGACTGGAGGTCGCCGGTAGTGTTAGCAGGAAAGATTGCGAAGTCCTGTTCGATACCGGGGCATCGGCTTGCTTTGTGAAGAAGGATGTGGCTAAAGAGCTGTCCCAAATTCTAAAGTGGCCGACTCCGTTCATCTTCACACTTGGCAACGAAACCACTATCAAAGCAGAGCATACGACTGATCTTCGAGTGGATATAAAAGGCCATTTCCTCGCCCACATGTTTTTGGTGGTCCCAAATCTTCCTTACGAGGTGATCATTGGGGCAGATTTCCTTCAAAGGTGGAAGATAAAACTCGATCCGGCCACCGAGGATTTTATCATTGATGAGCGGGCGCTAGAGATAATCCTGGTTTGAATAATGATGGAACAAATCGCCTTCGTCTTCCCCGGCCAGGGCTCGCAGTACGTGGGCATGGGCCGGGATCTGTACGAAACTTATGCCGAAGCAAAAGCCCTCTTCGACGAAGCCGATGCAATCATGGGCTTTTCTCTCTCCAGGCTCTGCTTCGAGGGGCCGAAGGAGGCACTCGACGACACTATCAACACCCAGCCAGCCATTCTCGCGATGAGCGGGGCCTGTTTCAAGGCATTAGATATAAGGTATAAGGTACAAGGAAAAGGCCGAGAGAACCTGGAACCTGGAACCTGGAACCTTTTTCCCGCTTTTGTGGCTGGCCACAGCATGGGCGAATACACCGCCCTGGTAGCCGCCGGGACCCTCGATTTCGCCGCTGGCCTGAGACTGGTGCGGGAGCGCGGCCGCGTGATGAAGGAAGCGGGGGAGCATAATCCCGGCGGCATGGCCGCCGTGCTGGGCTTGGGAGCGGAGGCCCTGGACGAAATCTGTCAGAGGTCCAGCCAGGAAACTGGTGGGGTCGTTCAGTTGGCTAACTACAACTCGCCCGGTCAGATCGTCATCTCCGGTCACAAGGAGGCCCTGGGGCGAGCCATGGATCTGGCCAGGGAGCGAGGGGCGAGGCGGGTCATCCCGCTGGCTGTCAGCATAGCCTCCCATTCGCCGTTAATGCAAGCCGCCGCTGAGGCTTTCGCCAGCACAGTGACCCAGGTTGATTTTCACCAGCTCCGGGTTCCGGTCGTGGCCAACGTCACTGCCGCACCCGTTACTACCGTGGTGGAGATCAGGAAGGAGCTGGTCGAGCAGCTCACCTCGACGGTACGGTGGGTGGAGTCAATCCAGCACATGATCGCTCAGGGAGTCACAACCTTCGTGGAAATCGGCCCCAAGAACGTGCTGACGGGATTGATCGGGCGCATTGACAAAAGCGTGCGGACGGTGAATGTGGGAGACGTGGTGGGGGTGGAGGCTTTGGCGAGAGGGAGAGAAAGATGAGCTTACAAGATAAAGTCGCTGTCGTCACCGGCTCCTCGCGGGGCATCGGACGGGCCATCGCTCTCAAATTGGCCAGCTTGGGAGCCAAGGTGGTGGTCAATTATCGCAGTAATGCCGAGGCGGCTCGGGAGGTCGTGGAGGCCATCGAAGCCCAGGGCGGCCAGGCTATCGCCGTCCAGGCCGATGTCGGAGATGCTGACGATGCGAAGAGACTCATCAGGGCAGCTCAGACGACTTATGGCGGGTTGGATATCCTGGTGAATAACGCTGGCACCACCCGCGACACGCTGCTGGCACGCATGTCGGAGGAGGACTGGAGCCTGGTCATCAACACCAACCTCAAAGGAGCCTTTAACTGCACTAAGGCCGCCATCCGGCCCATGATGAAACAGCGCTATGGCCGTATCGTCAACATCACCTCCGTCGCGGGCCTGGCGGGCAACCCCGGCCAAGCTAACTACTCCGCTGCCAAGGCGGGGTTGGTGGGCTTCACCAAGGCTGTAGCTAAGGAGGTCGGCTCGCGCAGCATCACCGTCAATGCCGTGGCTCCCGGCTACATCCCCACCGACCTGACGGCAACTCTGCCCCCGGAGCTAGTCGAGAAGGTCATTGAGATGACGCCGCTGGGACGGCCCGGTACTTCCGAGGAAATCGCCAACGCCGTGGCTTTCCTGGTCTCCGACGAGGCCAGTTATATCACCGGCGTGGTGTTGCGTGTTGACGGCGGCCTGGCCATGATGGGATAGCGGCGAAAGCGCGAAGGAGATGCTAAAGTGGAAGAGAAATTGGGAAAGGTGATCATCGCTCCCGGTGTTCTGGTTACCATCGCCAGACTTGCCACCCTCTCCACGCCCGGAGTGGTGAGGATGAGCGCTGGCTGGACGGATAGCATGGGGCGCTTGTTGCGACGCAGAGGGCCGGGCGATGGGGTCAGGATAGAGGTCGAAGACAACACCGTCAGCGTAGATCTGTACATCGTCGTTGAGCAAGACGTGGATGTGCTGAAGTTGAGTCAAGAGATTCAGACCGAAGTGAGTCGTGCTATCCATGACATGGTGGGCATGGAAGTCAAAGAGATCAACATCCACATCCAGGATGTGGAGATTCCGCTTAGCGAAGATTAACAAAAGAGCAGAACGGGATACCAGTAGTGAAAGTCCGACATCGCGCTCGAATTGTGGCCTTGCAGGCTTTGTATGAGATTGACATCACTGATCACGATCCCGAAGTGGTGCTGCAACAGCGTCTGGCCTATAAACCCCTTCCCCAGGCTGGGCGCG
>Ga0268277_1001505_pt1 | contig 15632 bp, 17 predicted proteins | sample saktaG_5_FD_190132 | JGI IMG/M metagenome (GOLD analysis project Ga0268277, IMG submission 190132) | Saline water microbial communities from Sakinaw Lake, British Columbia, Canada - sak_2010_1_5_50m | ecosystem: Environmental > Aquatic > Non-marine Saline and Alkaline > Saline ...
GAACTTTGGAGAATGAAATATAATCATTTTAGACCACATATGAGCTTAAATGGGAGAACTCCTGATGAAATTTATAATGATTTAAACTTATTATTTTAGCTATCGACATATGTCACCTGCGAATACACTCAGAAGTATCTAGAATCATCTTAAAAAGCCCAGAATCATCTTTACTATCTATTAGCTCCTTTATTGCATACAGGTCACTAATCATAAAAAAGTGAACTTTATGGAATATATAAATATTTATATAATAAATCTAAATTCAAGAAATATGCAAGACTTAGCAATCATACTTACTGGTGGGGGAATGAAAGCAACATATTCTGTTGGGGCAGTCATTAGTTTAATTGAAGATTTTGGAATTAAAAATCCCCAAATAATTTTAACAGGTTCTGCTAGTGCTGGGACAGCTTCATATTATACATCTGGACAATTTGATGGGATTGGAAAAATATGGTCTGAATTATTATCTACAAAGAAACTTATCAATCCCTTAAGATTTTGGAAAATTTTAGATATAGATTATCTGATAGATTTTGTGTTTAAGAAACAATGCCCATTAAAGGAACAAAAAGTTTATGATTCTGAAACAAAAGAGATAATCTTTGTTACTAATTCCAAAACAGGAAAATTAAAATCTTTTTCAAATAAAGATGGAGAAAACATATTTGAACTTATGCGAGCAACAAAAGCAATTCCTTTTGTATATGGAAAAGAAATTGAAATTAGAAAAGAAAAATATATTGACACTTATATCTCTTCATTAGGAATTAATTTTAAAATACAGAGAGCTATTCAAGAAGGTGCTAAAAACATTCTTGTACTAAGCCACCTAAACATAGATGAAAATTATCATGCTCTATTTAACGGTAAATTTAATGAAAATTTATTTAATCTTTGGTTAGATTTTAAAGGGTCAAGATTTAAGAGAAACTATCAAAATCAATGGAAGCTAGATCAACAAAGACACATATATGGGGGGGCGAATATATTTAAAATAACTCCTGAAACCAAAGTGAAAACAGGTATGCTAGATAATAATAATAGGAGAATGAAGAATTCTATTTTTCAAGGATATATTGAAACTAGGGAAAATGAAGGCCTAAAAGAATTTTTAAAAAACATATAAAAACCTGTTTTATCTTTTTATAATATGAATAAAGCTCAAAATTTATTAAATAAATTTTGGCTGGGTCCTCGCTTTACTGTGGTATCCATTTCATAAAAACAAATAAAATGAAAGTGAATAAAAGAGGTCAATTTTACTTCATAGGTGCTTTGGTGGTTATTCTGGTTTTAATAAGTTTTGCTGTTTTAAACAACACCTCAAATAAAAAAGAAAATCCTGAATTAAAAAATATTCAAGAAGAGTTAGATCTGGAAATTGGTAAAACTTTAGAATATATTGCAAATAATGGATTATCTGAAAATGAAGCTCAAGATTTATTTAAGAATTTTAGTTTAAATTATATGAATAAAATTGGATATAATAAAAATATTATATTTATGTTTGGACAAAAGCAAGGAAGCCTCATATTAAAAGGATATAAACTTGAAGATTCTGAAAATATAACTATTGTTAGTGGAAGTTCTACAGAGATAATTTCAGCAGGAGAATTTGAAGAAACAATAGCAACCTCTGGAAATAATATATCTTTGACCTCTGGAGAAAGTGTGTATATGTTTGATTTATTTGAAGGGCAAAATTTTTATTACTTTATTACTAAAGAATATAAAGGAGAAAAACAAATAATTAAAGGGTGAAAATGAGTTTCAATAAAAAAAAGAGGAATAAAAAAGCTTTAAGTGCAATGATTGGATATATTCTCTTAATTACCTTTGGAATTGTCTTAAGTGTGATTGTATATTCATATCTAAAAACATATGTTCCTAAGGAATTTATTAAATGTCCTGAAGGAGTATCTATGTTTATTGAGGATTTAAATTGCACTGAAAATATTACTACTGGAGATTTTTCATTAAACATCACATTGAAAAATAATGGAAAATTTAATCTCGCAGGATATTTTATACATGGTGCAAATGAGTCTACTCAAGAAATTGCCATATTAGATCTTTCTCAAAATGTTCAAGAGAATCTATTGTCTGGCCCAGCTATTGTAGGAAATTCTGTTATATTTACTAAAACATCTTCAGATGTTAATTCATTTAAACCAAATAATGTAACCACACATTATTTCACAAACATCAATACAAGTTTGACTCAAATAGAAATAATTCCAATTAGATATGATGTAAAAGCTTCTAGTCAAAGATTAGCTAGTTGTGGTGAAGCAAAAATATGGGAAATGGTTAGCTGTTCTTAATCTTACTCGAATAGTTTAAAAATAAACAAGCCGTGAAAAGAATATGAAACAAAAAAAAGGGTTATCTCCAGTTATAGCCACCATGTTACTGATTACTATGGTTATTGTGATTGGATTAATTATCTTTTTATGGTTTAGAGGAATCAATGAAGAAGCAATAACTAAATTTGATGATACAAATATTAAACTTGTATGTGAAGAGGTTTCTTTTGAAGCAAGTTATTCTAATGGATTATTATATATTCTAAATACTGGAAATGTTCCAATATATCAAATAAAATTGAAAATTATTGGAGAAGGGAGCCACACCACCGAGACAATTGAACAAGATTGGCCAGAATTAGGATTAAATCAAGGAGCCACTTTTGCAACAAGCGTTAGTAGTTTAGTTGATGCCACAAGTGTTATTCTAATTCCAGTTTTAATTGGAAAATCAAGTAACGGAGATTTACCCCATACATGTGAAGATAGAAATGGGTATGAATTAATATTATGAGAAATAAAAAAGCTTTATCTGCAATTGTAAGTGTTGTGATAATTATTGGTCTAACAATTGCTGCAGGAGCAATTGTATTTACTGTTGTTAGAAATCTTGCTTCAGATAAATTAAATGATGCTCAATCTTGTTTAAAATCAATAGAAAAGTTTGAGATAAATGGAGCATATACTTGCTATAATTCAACAGGACAAGAAATACAAATTTCCATATCTAGAAAAGAGCTTGGAATAGATTATCTAATGATTGTTATATCTTCTGGAGAAGAATCTAGAACATTTAAATTATATGATGAAGCTCAAGTAATAGAAGGAGTTGTTAATTATCCTTCTAGAACAACGAGTATAGTGCTTCCTGGAAATGAAAGTGGAAAAACATATATAATTGATTGGAACCTCGGAATACCAGAAAAAATACAAATAACCCCTTCAATAAACAAAAAAATTTGTAATATTGTTGATGAAATAAACACAATACAATCTTGCATTTAAATGGTTTTAACATTAAGTATTTAAATTAAAGTTTGTATTTCTAAGTATAATGAGTAGGAAAAAAAGAGGACAGGTATGGGTGGAAACTGTAACATATACTTTAGTTGCTCTTGTTATGATTGGTCTAATTCTTGCTTTTGCAAAACCAAAAATCGAAGAGATGAGAGATAAAGTATTAATTGAACAATCTCTTGGAATGATAAAAGATATTGATCAAACAATCTTCGAAGTTGGTGAAGATACTGCAGGAAATAAAAGAAAATTAGAAATAACAATTAAAAAAGGATTATTAGAAATAGATGGTGAAAATAATACCATAACTTTTGCCATAGAAAGTAAAAATCAATATAGTGAGCCTGGACAAATATATGTTGAAGGAAATTTAAGAATCTTGACAACAGAAAAAGGAAAATATAATGAAGTGACCATGGTTAGAAATTATACTGGAGAATATGATATATTATATAAAAATGAGAATGCTACTAAAATTATAACAAGTGCTTCAAACCAATACAACTTTTTTATAACAAACAATGGAGGATCAAGTAAACAAATAAATATTGAGATAGAATAAAATGCCAGCAAAAAAATTAAGTGTTATAGATTATCCTCAAGTTGCAATTGACTTTTCTCCAAGAATTCCAAAATTAAAAAAAGAAAAAGACAAATCTAAAATAAATGTTAGATATTGTTTAGTTGCACCTTTTGCATATGTCCATATATATTGGGATCCTAAAGAATATGAAGTTGTTTATCATGTAGAAGAACCTATTTTAGATAAAAAAGAAACCCAATATATGGAACAATTAATTTCTGCTATGAAAAACATGATAAATTTTGATGAAGTAATACATCGGACTAGAGATGCTTTGTTTGAATATATTGATAAAAGATTTAAGATGTTTGCAATAGAACTTGGAATGGATCTCTCTTATGAGAGTTATAAAAAAATATATTATTATCTTTGTAGAGATTTTATTGGGTTTAATGAAACAGAACCTTTTTTAAGAGATTATTTTGTGGAAGATATTGAATGTAATGGTTCAAATTCACCAGTATATATTGTTCATAGAGTATATAGAAATCTAAAAACAAATATTATATTTAGAGATAATCAGATTTTAGAGAGTTTTGTTGAAAAACTAGCTCAAAGATGTGGGAAATATATTTCATATGCAAAGCCAATTTTAGATGGAAGTTTACCAGATGGTTCGAGAGTTAATGCAACATATACAAAAGATATTACTAGTAAAGGGCCTACATTCACAATAAGAAAATTCACTAAAAAACCATGGACTCCACCTCAACTTATTAGTTTTAATACTTTAAGTCCAGAGATGCTTGCTTACCTATGGTTATTGGTAGAATATAAAATGAATCTATTGATTGTTGGAGGTACTGCTTCAGGTAAAACAACCCTTCTAAATGCACTTGCATTTTTTATACCTCCAGAAGCAAGAGTAGTAAGTATCGAAGATAGTGTTACAGGAGATTCAAGAATAATCATTAAAGAGAAGGGTAAGATTAGGAACATAACAATTAAAGAATTTGTTGATGGCAAAATTGACGCAGAAGTTATGACATTAAATAAAAAGGGGAAAATAATCTTTATTAAACCTAGTTCTTATATTAAACACAAGGTTAGAAAAGACATTTATGAAGTTTTGACTTCTAGTGGAAGAAAAGTAAAAGTGACTAAAGATCACTCTTTATTTGCGCTTGGGAACAGCGGTCTTGTAGAAATTAAACCAACGGAATTAAAAGAAGGGAAATCTTTTATTGCTGTTCCAAGAATTCTTCCAATTCAAGGACAAGAAATAAAAGAAATAAATTTAATGGAAAATTTAAGCAATTTTGAGGATTATTTTTTAGTTGGAAATCCTATAAAAAAAGTTTTTGAAAAATATAAATTAAAAGACTTTAAAATTAGTAAAGAAAAATACAGTTGGTGGAAAAAAAATAATATTATAAAAATTAAAGAATTTATAAATCTGAAAGTTAATTTTTCTCATGAAGAATTAAAAAAATTAAAAATCAAGGGTAAGAACACTGCTTCAATCCCTGTTTTGTTTAAAATTACTAAAGATTTTCTTGAATTTTGTGGCTTGTGGGTTGGTGACGGAAGCTATGATAATTATAATAAAAATTCTGTGATTATTTCTAACACTGATGTTGAGTGCCGAGAAAAATTTATGAAAATCGCAGAGTATATTGGAGCAAACCATTCATTAATGAGTGATGGGGGGGTTTCTATGAGGATGCATAATGTGGTCTTCTATAAACTTATGAAAAATGTTTTAAAATTTGACGGATATTCGAACACAAAAAAAATCCCTGACTTTATTTTGAATTTATCTAATGACCAAATCAAACATTTTATACGGGGGTATTTTAGTGCTGATGGAACAATGAAAAAAGATGAAGTTTCTTGTGATTCACAAAGTTATGAAATGCTCGAAGATTTTCAAACCTTATTTTTGAGATTAGGAATTTTAGCCAGAATAAATGATTTGAATAGAAAAGACAAATGTTATAATTTGTCTATATCTAGTTCTGAAAATATTGAAAAGTTTAAAGAAATTGGGTTTCTGCAAAACAGGAAAAATGAAAAATTGTATTCGAGAAATAAGTCTGCACATCATAGTTGTTCTGATATTATTCCTTTAAATGTCGTTCAATTAAAAGAGGTCAGCGAGAAACATTCTAAATTATCTTGGCCTTATTTAGCAGGCAGACAAAATATTGGAAGAAATTATCTTCAAAAAATTGCCACGACAGGCTCAGAATACAATGATCTTTCTCATAATGATATTTTCTGGGATAAAGTAAAATCAGTTAAAAAAGTAAGTTCTGATGAAGTTGAAGTTTTTGATTTAAGTATTTCCAAACATGAGAAATTTATTTCTAATAATATTTTTCTTCACAATACACGTGAACTAAACCTTCCTAGAGAAAATTGGTTACCTAGTGTTGCAAGATCTGCAACAGGACTTGGAAATCTTGGGGAAATTGATCTTTATGAATTATTAAAAAGTTCATTTAGACAGAACCCAGATTATGTGATTGTAGGTGAGGTTAGAGGTAAAGAAGCTTCTGTATTGTTCCAGGGTATGGCTTCAGGACATTCGTCAATAAGTACTCTTCACGCAGATTCTGTAGAAACTGTTATAAAAAGATTAGAAACTCCTCCAATTGAACTTTCTCCTACACTGTTAAATGTTCTAGACACTATATGTATTATGACCCATGCAATAGTAAATAAAACAGAAACAAGAAAATTAAGAGAAATTGTGGAGATCGTTAATGTTGATCCTAACGGTGTTGCAATTACAAACACCCCTTTTAAATGGAATTCTGTAGAAGACCAATTTTATTTTAAGAAACAAAGTAAAATATTTGATAAAATATTTGAAAGATATGGTGTGAGTAAAGAAGAAATCTTTTTAGAATTTAAAAGAAGAGCAAAATTACTATATAAGCTATATCAACAAAAGATATTTGAATTTGATAAAGTTCAGGAAATTATTAATGAATATTATAAAAGACCAGATGAAATCCTAAAACAATTTCAAATAGAATAAATTCTTGAAAATTAAACTAAACACAATATTTAATAACATATTTTAATTCTTTTTATTAATAAGAAAAGAGGAGAATCTTGGTGATTTTAAAAAATGAGAAAATCAGAAATATTAAATTTAAAACAACTTATTGAAAAATTTGAAAGTAAAGTTAAGGAATTTGAAAGAGTTAAGGATAAAAAGAAAGCTGCTGTAAAAGCAGAAATTTTAGAAATTTGCAAAAAGATAGATAATAACTTAAAATGACTAAGAAAAAAGAATATCCCTTAGATAAAATAAAATTACTTATTGAAAAAGAAAAGCAAAAAATAAAAGATATAAAAAGATATTCTGAAGAACTTGGAACAGGAAAATATGCTTATTCTGAAAAGCAAATAATCTTGAAAAGACTTGAGATTTTAAAATTAGAATTAAAAGAATTTAATAAAGAAGCTCAAGAAATATTACAAAACTTAGAACATCCCGGAGATGAGGTTATTGAAGAAGTAAAACCAGAATATGTTGAAAAAAGACCTACAATTAGTGAAGATGAAAATTACTTATTTCAAGAAGGAGATGTTCTAAGAACACGTGGTGGAAAAATATATCCTTTAAGTGAGATGCGGGCAAAAAAATTAGAAAAACAAACTTTCAAAAGATTAAAATCAGATAGAAAGAAAAAAGAACTTGAAAAAAATAAACCTAAAAAAGGCAAAAATTCTGGATATTCTGAAATCTCTAGTAGATTCTTTTCAGGCATATCTAAAAAACTTCTTGGAAATGAATCTTTTCAAAGATTAGAAAGAGATCTTATTAAAGCAAATTTAGATTATGCTCCAACAGGATATGTTTCAATGATTTTATTTACAACAGTGTTATCTATTATGGTTGGGGGATGTTTATTTTTATTCTTTTTATTTTTTAATGTTGAAGCTACTGTTCCATTTATAACAAGAACTATTGATACCTTAGATATTAGATTTTTCAAAGTATTTTGGATAATTTTAGTAATCCCTGTTGGAACATTTGCTTTAATGTATATTTATCCTTCTATGGAGAAAAAATCAGCAGAAGCAAAAATAAATGTGGAACTTCCTTTTGCTTCAATTCATATGTCTGCCATCTCAGGTTCTATGATTAATCCTGTAAAGATATTTGACATTATAATCTCTACCCATGAATATCCCGCCATACAAAGAGAATTTACTAAAATCTTAAATGACATTAATGTTTATGGTGCAGATTTAGTTAGTGCTCTTAAAAATGGTGCAAAAAATACTTCAAGTAAAAAACTTTCTGAACTATTAAACGGATTATCTACAACAATTAATTCTGGGGGGGATTTAGTAAAGTTCTTTGAAAAAAGATCTCAAACATTATTATTTGAATATAAATTAGAACAAGAAAAATCTGCAAAAGCAGCAGAGACCTTTATGGACATTTATATTAGTGTTGTTATTGCTGCTCCAATGGTTTTAATGTTATTATTAATGATGATGAAAATTAGTGGATTGGGATTAAGCATTAGTGTATCTGCCATAACCTTAATCATGGTCTTAGGTGTAACCATGATAAATATTGTATTTATTAGTTTTTTACATCTAAAAAAATCAGGATAAAAAATATGGAATTAAAAAAAGCACACTGGATTGGAATTGTAGCAGCAATAACTTTAATTGTTTTAAGCTACTTTTTTGCAGGTGAAAAAAGTTTTCCTCTTTTTGCAGGAATAGGTATCTTAGTTGGACTTGCTCCATTTATTGTTAATTTAATGGCAGAAGTTAAGAGGGATAATGAAAAAGAAGAAATGTTCCTAGAGTTTTCTAGAAATCTGGTTGAAAGTGTAAAAACAGGTACTCCGATTAGTAAAAGTATAATCACGATGAAAGATAAAGATTATGGAGCATTATCAATACATATTGGAAAATTAGCAAATCAAATATCTCTTGGAATTCCATTAAACACAGCATTAAAAGTATTTGCAAAAGATGTAAATAATAAATCTATTTCAAGAACATTAACACTTATTGGCCAAGCAGAAAGAGCAGGTGGAGAAATTGGAGAAATATTAGAAGCTGTTGCAGGAGCAGTTAGTATGACAGATAAATTAAAGAAAGAAAGAAAAGCTTCAATCTCAACTTTGGTGGTTCAAGGATACATTATATTTGTTGTTTTTATTGTTATAATTTTAGTTATGCAATTTCAAATTTTACCTATGGTTTCTGGAATATCTGGAGCAGAAGATATTGCTAATCTTGCAGGGTCCAAGTTCTCACCTACTGCCACAGGAGAACAAGTAAGTCAAGCACAAGTTTCAAATGCTTTTCTATATCTGATATTAACCCAAGGATTTTTCACAGGATTTGTTATTGGAAAACTTTCTGAAGGAAGTATTAAAGCTGGTGTAAAACATTCATTTGCTTTAACATTCTTATCTTTTTTAATATCAGCAGCTGCAAATGTTTTATTGGGTTAAAATTATAAAATGAGAAACAAAAAACTCAAAATTCATAGAAATAAATTTTGGATAGGTCCTCGCTTTACTGCGGTTCATTTTCCATAAAAGAGTAAAATGAAAAATAAAAAAGCAACACAGGTTGGGATAATTTTATCTTTTGTAATATTTATTACATTTCTTATATTTATATTAGTAATTTTAGATCCTTCTTCAAATATGAAAAATAGTGAAAAACCTTTACTTGAAACTTTGAAAACAAATATAAAATCTTTTTGCTCTGTTGAAATAACTTCTTTTATATTAAGTCTGCCTTCATCTGCAGATTGTTATACTTTAGATGAAAGCCCATATTCTCTAGAGGGGCTTAATGCTAGTGCTAGAAATCAAGATAAGACTGTATTGAATATATATAGAGCATCAGATATTCTTTATATTGAAAAAAATGTTGCAGATACAATATATAATGTAGATTATTCTCCAACTAATTTAAATGAAAATTCTTTTTCAGGTCCTGTTGGATGTGAAGCTTTAAACATAGAATCTATTAAAAAAACAAATGAGATTGTTGAACCAAAAATAGTTGAATTAATTTATACTCAAGAAACTAATTATGATTCTTTAAAACAGCAATTTAACTTACCTTCTGAAAAAGATTTTGGTATAAGATTTGAATTTGAAAATAAAACAATTATTGGGGAACCTGTTCCAGAACAAAGCAAAACAACATATGTTAAAAAATTCCAGGTGATTTATCTGGATATGGATGCAAATGAAAAAATTGGAAATTTCATATTATATATATTTTAAAATGAATAAATTAAAAAGAAACAAAAGAGCATGGATTAAGATAGTTGAATCTTTTCTTGCAATTTTAATGATTGTTAGTGTCTTGTCTGTTATTGTTGCAAAAGATTTAATTGGAAAAAATGATAATTCAGATACAATATATGAAGAGGAGTTTTATATTTTACAAAAAATACAAGCAAATTCAAGTTTAAGGTCAGAGATACTTGATCTTACAACAATCCCTTTAGAATCTACAGATCCTGGATTTCCATTTGAATTTAATGATATTTTAAATGCAACAATTTTAGAGAGTTTTAATTGTAGTTTAAAGATATGTAATGCAAATTCTATTTGTACTTTAACATTTTCACCTCCCAATAAAGAAATATATGCAAAATCAATTTTAATTAATTCTGATCTAAATACTTATAATCCAAGAGAACTTGCAATATTTTGTTGGAAAGATTAAAATGAAATATAAATTTTTAGAACATACAGCAGACATCAAGTTTCAAGCATTTGGAAGATTTATTGAAAAAGCATTTAAAAACTCTGCAAAAGCTCTTATTAAAACAATTTATTCTAAAAAAATAAAAAGAAAAATATCTAAAGAAATTTCAATAAAAGCTAAAGATTTTGAAGACTTGCTTTACAAGTTTCTAGAGGAAATAATTGTACTTATAGACACAGATCATCTTTTATGTTCAAAAATAAGGAATTTAAAAATTGATCAAAAAAGATTTACATTAACAGCTGTTTTAATTGGAGATAATTCTGAAAATTATAAAATCCAAACACATGTTAAAGCAATCACCATGAGTGAAATGTTTGTAAAGAAAGAAGGTAAAAAATGGAGTACACAAGTTGTGGTGGATATTTAGATTTCTTTTAATTATAGCTAACATCGGGAGTATGTAGAGTCGCGAAGCGATTCGGACGGAGCCTGCAAGGCGTGGCACGAGCGGAACGAACGAAGTGAGTGACCTCGTGAGTTTCCAATCTCCGAAAATTCTTTGATATCGTAGTTGCTGAAAAACAACAATGAAAAGTTTATTAAATAACCAAACGCTAATAATAAAAATGGAAGTGATAATAATTTATGGTCCTCCTGCTTCTGGCAAGATGACTATTACAAAAGAATTGTGCAAAATAACAACCGCAAAATATTTTCCGCACAATTTAGTATTTGATATAATAAATCCCATATTTGGAGTAAATACAAAAGATGATGATTTATGGGATTTATACGAAGATTTGAAAATTGATATAATCAAAACAGCGAAGAAGAAAAATCTGAGTCTCATCTTGACAGAAATTTATAATAATCCTTTGAGCAATGAAAGATTTGAGGAATTTATTGACGAATTAAAAAAAGCGAAAGTAGAATACAAATTCGTCAAAGTCGGCTGTTCAAAAGAAGAACTCTTAAAAAGAGTTGAAAAAGCCGACAGAAAAAATACAAAGAAATTAAATTCCGCAAAAGAATATCAAAGGATTATGCAGGAGAGCCAACTAAATGAAAAAATTCCATTTGTAAAAAGTTTGGTTATTGAAAATACAAATATTTCAGCGAAAAAAGTAGCACAGATGATAAAAAAAGAGCTGAAACTAAAATAAACTTTTCTAAAAAAATTTCAGCAATTTCGTTTAATCAGCGATGTTATGCGACAATTTTAATTTCGCATTGGAGCGTTAAACGGAGATATCAAAATCAGAATTTTTGGTTTACCGACGCTAAGGAGGAGATTGGAAATTTCTACTAACATACCAGGCTTAAAAAAGTTTTTCGGAATGTAATGGAGAAAAATTTGGTAAAAATCTGCAAGATTTTTATTTTAAGGTGTTGTTCCACCCTGCGAGTTTACGAGAGGCTGCAAGCCGGTATCGTAGCGTAGCGGAGAAGTTGAACTTTTTTTGCGGTAGCCAATTTCTTTTACTTTGAAATTCTTTGTTGTACGATTTTATTTATATTCTCTTTCTAACCCATCATAAGATATAATATATTCAGGATATAGTTTTTCTAAATCATTGTGATTTAAATTATGAATTGAACTAATATGAGTCAATATTATTTCTTTACAATTTAATGACTTTAAAAAAATTAATAAATCTTTTTTCCAAAAATGAGTTTTATCTCCATCAATCCCTTCACCCCCAATATATGTAGCATCAACAATAATAGTATCACAACCATCTATTAATTCTAAGGATTTTTTTGGCATTCCACATAAATCTGCCAAATAAGCAAATTTTTTTCCATTATTTAAATTTTCAAATAAAAAACCATCAGTCCCTTCAACATGATAAACTTCAAAAGGAGTAACTTTTATATTATCAATTGTAAAAGATTCGTAAGATTTAAATAATTTGAAATTAATTGGAATGTAACTCATATCACTATCATACCATTCTTTTGTAATTTTATTTCCATAAACAATAGGATTATATTTTTCACAAAACCAATCTAAATCTTTTAAACCAAATAAATGGTCCCAATGCCAATGAGAAATTAAAAATGCATCTGGAACTTTTAATTGATATTTCCAAGCTTGAAGTCTAATATCTGGACTAATTTCAACAATTATTGTTTTTTTATTTTTAGTTTCAATTAAAAGAGAAGTTCTAAATTTAAAATCTTTAGAATCCCATTTAACATTTTTACTTACAGAATCATCACAAAATTGGCCTGGAACTCCTTGCCAACATGCACTTCCTAAAAATTTTAATTTCATAAATAAATTATTAACTTTATAATTTTTAAGTCTTTCTACAACAACAACTTATTTCAATTTCAAAAAGAAAGAAAAAGTTCAATTGGGTGGAACGTCAGGGATATACGAAGTTTTTCTGTAGCGTAGCGGAAGAAAAATTTGGGTGAGGGGCGAGCCGAGCCCTGAACCGTATATCCCTTGTTATACGAGGGTGAGCGTAACGCAGTGAAGCGAAAGCGCAGCGTCCCCTTGCGTTTGAGAGTGTGCCGTTCATTGTTCTAAATAGTGGGGCTATCATACTTCACTGTTTTGGCTATCATTTGCTTAACCTCTTTAGAATTCGGATACCAAATCAAAGTATCTAAATCGTGTTCAACTGCATAGAGATCTAACCTCTTATCCAAATTTTCAAATTCAAAAAGTTCTGGATAAAATTCCTGAAACCATTTTAAGAGATCGGCGTAATCTTCTTTTTTGGCAAATTTTTCAAATTTTTCGGACATATACTTTTTCGGATACTCAACCATTCTTTTGATAATATCCAAAACGAAATCCATTGAAGAAACTTCTGTCCTTTCAAAATCTAAAATTCCGACAATCTTTGTGTCTTGAACAAGAATATTATCAAAGTGAGCATCCCAATACACAAAGGTCATTTTTTGTTCTTTAAGGGCATTATGATTGTCGTCCACGAATTTTTTGATGGTTTTGATAAATTCAAAGGACAGAAGTTTCTTTTCTTCTATTTTCTTTAATGAGTTTTGGATTTGGTTGAGTATCTTATCGTGCCAGTTGTCCGAAAAATTCACATCAAATTTTTGCAAAAATTCATTGTAGGGCGATTTATTGATTACTTTCAGAATATCGCAAAGTTGCTTGATGATGATTTTTCTCTGGTCATTGTTCAACAAATGCCATTTTGCATACAAATTATCGCCCTCAATCTTGGGATAAATCATGAAAAATTTGCCATAAACACTTTTGGATTTGTCAAAAACTTTGATTTCAGGAACAGGAATTTTATCCTTGAAAAAATTGTAGAAGAATACTTCTATTTCAGACTTTTGTTCGTTGCTCTCATCTTCACAAACTTTGAGAATAAAAGAGTCATTCACTAGATAGACTTTGTTTGTGAAGCCAATCTCAATATTTACGACGGACTCAACTTTGCCTAAGTCGTGTGATTCAAAGATTTTTTCTACAATATTTTTCTCCATATCAATATAAGAGGTTAGATCGTTTATATAAATTTAGCCTCACTTTTTTCTAGAGTAAAGGCACACTCTCAAATGTCGTATAACATCGCGATTAAGAGAAGTGGCAATCCCTCCAGAAATTTATCCTCTGGAATGAAATGACGAGCTGAGAAATTTTTGAGAGCTGGATTGACATTTGGGTTAATTTCTGGTTTTCACAAAGAAAATTGCCGAAGGCAAAAGAAATTACCTCTTAATCTGCTGTTCCCAGACCCGAAGGGCACGAGCTGAAACCAAAAGTTTCCTCGTGAGTTTAAAATTTCATTTTAGGGTGGGGGAGGAGGATGGTTGTTTCCGACGACTAATAAATTAGAGAGAAAAGCCTGCCCTTTTTGTTTCTTTTTTCTAAAAAGAAAATGAGGGGTTCTTATTTTGCTTCTTTTTCTAAAAGAAGTTTTTCTTTTTGTTTCTTCAATCTTAATCCTTCTTTATACGCTTTAAACAAAAGTTTAATTCTTTTTTGCTTTGATGCTTTGTAAATATCATAAAAAAATCTTAAACTAAAAAACCAAATTGAATAATAGCGAAGAAAATAAATTATTCTATTTCTGTGAAAAATATAAAATAAATAATCACTCCCAAAATCTGTTGAACCTCCGCCTTTGTGCCAGATTAAAGATTTTGAACAAAATAAAATTTTATACCCTTTCTCTAAACATTTTTTTTCCAAATCTGCTTCTTCGTAATAAGCAGGATTATATATTTCATCGAAAAAATTAACTTCTTTAAGAATTTTTGTTTTTATTAAAAATCCTGCCCCAGAAACCCAATTTACAAATTTATCTTTATCAAAATAAGTATTATAATTAACTCCCTTAAAAATTATATCTGCTGAAGCCGAACTAAACTTATTTAAGAAATTTCTTTGATTACTTCCAACAATTGCAAGAGAATTCTCTTTTTTTATACACTTTACCGCTTCTGATAAAAAATCTTTTTTTACTTTTGTATCTGTATTTAAAAAATAAAAATAATCTGGAGAATATTTTTCAAGAGCATATTTTATGCCTATATTATTCCCCCCCCCAAAGCCTGAATTTTTCTTGTTAAAAATAAAATCTACAAAATAATATTTTTTAATTAGTTTCTTTATATTCTTTTGATTTTCAGAATTATTATCTATAAGAACTATTTTATTATTTTTTAAAATTTCTTTTTTGTTTAAAGATATTAAACAATCCTCAAGAATGTCTTTAGGAGTGTTATAGTTTACAAGTATTATTGCTGTTTCGGTTTGCATAAAAGAAAAAGAAAAAATCAATTTATAATCTTTGTGTTAGCAAAAACAAATTGTCCGAAGGACTAAGAACCCCTCAAATTAAATGAAAAATTTGGGTGTAACGAAGTGAAACCTTTTACCATTTGTTATACAAAGTGTGAATCATTTTGTTGGTTTTCTAGTCTATCTGGTAAAAGAAGTTTTTCTCTGAAACTTGTTTCAGCTATCTGTCCGTAGGACGCAGGCTTTTCTCTCCTAACTCGGGTGGGCAAAAAATGAAATTTTAAATTTGGTCGATTTATCGACGCTGGGAACATCGCGATTA
>Ga0268277_1001506_pt1 | contig 15619 bp, 13 predicted proteins | sample saktaG_5_FD_190132 | JGI IMG/M metagenome (GOLD analysis project Ga0268277, IMG submission 190132) | Saline water microbial communities from Sakinaw Lake, British Columbia, Canada - sak_2010_1_5_50m | ecosystem: Environmental > Aquatic > Non-marine Saline and Alkaline > Saline ...
TACCACCCCCACAATTACGACGGCCTTTTCAAGGGACTAATCTCCATAAGGTCGGCCCTGGCCCAGTCCAGAAATGTGCCGGCTGTCAAAACCCTAAAGTTTGTCGGCGTGGATAACGCCCTAAAAAAAGCCAAAGAAATGGGCATCACCACCTTAACCGACACAAGCAGATACGGTTTGGCTTTGGTTTTGGGGGGCGGGGAAGTCAAGCTATTGGAGCTGGCTTCGGCCTATGGCATCTTCGCCAGAGATGGCATGAAGACCCCGTTAAACTTCATCCTAAAAATTGAAGACACCAAGGGCAACATTTTAGAACAGGCAAAGACAAGCTCCCTGCGGATTATTTCCAGCCGATCCAGCCGCCAAATCAACAGCATCCTGTCCGACAACACAGCGAGAACCCCAATGTTCGGCGCTAATTCTTCTTTATATTTAGCCGATTACGCCAATGAGGTAGCGGTTAAAACCGGCACCACCCAGAATAACAGAGACGCCTGGACAATCGGCTACACCCCCAATATAGTAGCCGGAGTTTGGGTGGGCAATAACGACAACACCTCCATGACCCAGTCCTCGGTGATGGTTGCCAGCCCCCTCTGGCGCAACTTTATGCTGCGCGTTTTGCCGCAACTGCCCCGTGAACCATTGAAAATTTAAGTTTAGGTTTACGTCATTCTGAGGCCTAAATGGCCGAAGAATCTCACAAACTCTTTCGCTCCGAAAATCTTAAAAATAGTGTAATAACAATATGGAAAAAATACCCGAAGAAAAGTTTATAGAAATTGAAAAACTTACCAATCAGGGTAAAACCAAACCAGCCAGGGAATTGTTTCAAAAGCTTGTAGATGAAAGCCCGGAAGATTTATCATTGAAGTTGGCTTTTGCCGACTTTTTGCTTCATATAGATGATGTTTATTCTGCTTTAAGTATTCTAAGGCAAGGCATAAAAACCGACCCCCAAGATCTTGATTTCAGGTATCTTTTTGCTATTGCTCAATTAAAAACGTGCCGATTTTATTTGGCCCAAAAAGAACTTGAATTTTTACTAACTTATCATTCGCCAGCCCTTAAGATAAAAAAACAGCTCGGCTGGGTAAAAATAATGCAAGGCGAGCTTGAACAGGGCAGAAATATTTTACGCGAAGTAATTTCCGCCGATATAACTAATCCCGACCCATATATGGATTTAGGCGTGAGCTTTATTAACACCTTGGATTTTGCAGAGGCCTTTCGCTGGCTGGAAACCGCCAAGGGCCTAAACCCCCGAGATCCGCTCGTTTTGCAAGCTCTTGAGCGCGCCAAAGAAATGCAGACGGAATTTGAAAAACTTTCCGAAAAAGATAAACAAAAAATACGCCAAATGAGAAACGACCCCCAGCAGTTAAAAGAAGAATCAATTCAAAACACACTGAAGTTTGCCGCCAAGCAGGCCAACCTTTCCCAAGAGGATATAGAGGATATGCAAAGGGAATTAGCGCTGGCTGGGTTTGATCCAAACTTTGGTACATTTTCACAACCAACCAGTAAAGCGGAAAAAGAGCAAATTGAGTATTTGCAATATCATCAAAAGGTTCCAAACGTTGAAAGAAAAATTTCGCCGCGGGAATTTGAAGATTTAAGGAAAAACTTGCTAAAGCCGCGACTGCCCTTTGAAGAGGCCAAAAAAATTCTGATTGTTTTGGGGCATCAGGGCACGAAAGAAACAATCTCTTTGTTAAGAATGTACTGCAAAAAAGCGCCAAAACCCTTAAAAAAGTTCGCTCAAATGGCATTGCGCGAATGCAAAATATTTTCTCAAGAGAACCACAGCAATGTTATCCCATTTTCAATATAAAACCCCACCCCCGAAAATCTCAAAGAGAGGATAATAAAAATGTGGATGTAGTGAAATGACCCCCGCCTCGCCCGTTAGGGCGAGGCTACTGTCAATCGTCAAAGAAAAAACATCATACTTCTGGCGGACACCCGCCCTGTCGATAAAAATATGGCGAGAACCAGAGACCTGCCGAAGTATTGAATTACCGCGGGAAAAACATAAAGGAGCGGGACACAGGCAACGATTAAGAAAAAGATTTAGTAAATACTTCAAAATAGCCCGTGTTTTCAAGGTAATTACAGCCATTGACATTACTATATCAGTAGAGTGATATAGTAAGTATGGGCGATAAATTAGGCACTCAAGTTAAAAAAACCATGGAAAAAATTGGCGCGGCCAAGTATGGAGTTGTTATTTGTCGCAGTTCCTTAACATTGTTGGAAGAGGCAAATATTATCAAAGTTCCGTTAGATTATTTTTTATTGATGTAACTATGCCGAACGAAGCCCACCCCAAAAACCTCAAAAAGAGGATAATAAAAATATGGAGACAAAACAAAGAAAAATTGACTGGTGCCAGTGTTCTAGAGACGTATTGAAATATATTAAACGCGGAAGTTCTTCTGTAGATACTGGGAGAGTTTGTCCCGAGTGCGGCGGTAAGGTTTTTCAGGAAAAAGCAGATGATGAAAAAAATTTAATTGAATAATAAAATTATGGCAAATCAAAAAAATAATAATCATTCGTTTGTACAGCAGTTATTCCGTATGGCAGATAAGTTGCGGAAAAATATTGACGCGGCTGAATATAAGCATGTTGTGCTTGGTTTGATTTTTCTTCGGTATATATCGGGCTCATTCAAAGAATTACAAGATAAATTGGTTGCTGGTAAGGGCGAGTATGAGGGAGCCAATCCTGAAGATAAAGACGAATATCAAGCGGAAAATGTTTTTTATGTTCCGCCTAAGGCGCGGTGGGAGTTTTTGCAGTCGCGCGCAAAAAATCCAAACATCGGCGAAGATCTGGACACCGCTATGGATTTAATTGAGAAAGATAACCCTGTGCTAAAAGGCATTTTGCCAAAAGTATATGCTCGCCCGAATTTGGATAAACAGGCGTTGGGTGGACTTATTGATTTAATTGGCAACATTTCATTAAAAGACGAGGGGGCCAAGGCCAAAGATCTTTTGGGACGGGTGTACGAATATTTTCTTGGAGAATTTGCTAACGCTGAAGGCAAAAAGGGAGGGCAGTTTTACACTCCGAAAAGCATTGTGCGTTTAATGGTGGAAATGATTGAGCCGTTTAAGGGACGCGTTTATGACCCGTGCTGTGGTTCTGGCGGTATGTTTGTAATGAGTGATAAATTTGTTCGCGAACATCAGGGTCGACGGGATAATATCTCTATCTATGGCCAAGAGTCCAACCAAACCACTTATCGCCTTTGCCGAATGAATCTTGCAATTCGCGGTATTGACGGTTCGGAAGTCAAATGGAATACTGAGGGCTCCTTTCTTAATGATTTAAACAAAGACCTAAAAGCAGATTTTATCCTTGCCAATCCGCCATTTAATGACAGCGACTGGTCGGGGCAACTCCTAAAAGACGATTCCCGTTGGCGCTACGGAATGCCCCCGGCTTCAAACGCCAATTTCGCCTGGCTTCAGCATATGATTTATCACCTTTCGCCAAAGGGCATAATGGCATGCGTCTTGGCGAACGGCTCGCTTTCGTCTCAAACGAACAACGAAGGGGAAATAAGAAAAGCATTGGTTGAAAATGATTTAGTGGATTGCATCGTGGCTTTGCCAAAACAGCTTTTTTTTAATACCGGTATTCCGGCGTGCATTTGGTTTATCTCCCGCAAAAAATCCGGCAATGGCGACCGCAAACGGGAAGGCGAAATTTTATTTATTGACGCGTCAGAAATTGGCTATATGGCAGATCGCACGCACCGCGAATTTTCTGATGAGAATGTCCAAAAAATCGCTGGCACTTATCATAACTGGCGGAGTAAAGCCGGCTCTTATGAAAACATAAAAGGTTTTTGCAAGTCAGCCACGCTTGAAGAGCTTGCCAGGCATAATTTTGTCCTCACGCCCGGCCGATATGTTGGCATAAAAGACGAAGTTGATGATGGCATTCCGTTTAAGAAAAAAATTGCAGGATTGACAAAGAAACTTTCCGAACAAATGGCAGAAGAAAAAAAGTTATACCAAGAAATAAAAAAACAACTGAAAAACATCGGGTTTAATTTAGAATAAAGCCTTATGAAAAAGAAAAAAATTGAAATTGGAAAGTAGCTTAAAAAATTTTAATCTTACGGAATTCCGTGACATTAAAAATGAGGTTAGCGCAATGAAATAATTTTAGCATCAACATTAAAAAAATATGCAAAAATTTAAAAAAATTAAAGTTCAAAGTTTTGAAATAGCTATCATCACCAAAGAAAACCAAGATTACATTTCGTTGACAGATATGATAAGAGCAAAAGATGGCGATTTTTTTATCTCAGATTGGCTAAGAAACAGAAATACGGTTGAATTTTTGGGGATATGGGAGACCATAAATAATCCAAATTTTAATTATGGCGAATTCGCCACAATTAAAAGTCAAGTTGGACTAAATAGCTATAAAATTAGCGTTAAAGAATGGGTCCAGAAAACCAATGCCATAGGCATCAAAGCTACTGTGGGTAGATATGGAGGCACATTTGCTCATAAAGATATTGCTTTCGAATTTGGAATGTGGGTTAGCCCTCAATTCAAGCTTTACTTAATTAAAGAATTTCAGCGTCTTAAAACTGAAGAAAATGAAAGGTTGATTTTGGGTTGGGATGTTAAACGCCAGCTAACTAAAATTAATTATCGAATTCACACGGACTCTATAAAAGAAAACATTGTTTTGCCTAAAAAACTGTCAAATAGAGAAGCTGATATTTTGTATGCAAACGAAGCAGATGTTTTAAATATGGCTCTTTTTGGAAGAACTGCCAAGGATTGGAGAGATAAAAATAAGGGCAAAGATGGCAACATCCGTGATTATTGTGATGTGACGCAATTAGTAGTTTTAGCTAATCTTGAAGGTATTAATGCGGAGCTAATCAAGCAAGAAATTACCCAACCCGAAAGATTATCCCAATTAAACCGCATCGCCATTTCTCAAATGCAATCCTTGGTTGGAAATTCATCAATTAAAAAATTAGAAGCAGGCATTAAAAGTGAAGTGAAAAATAAAAAATGACTATGCCAGATCAAATTTCTACAATTCCAAAGGGTTGGAAAATGACAACGATAGGAAAGGTGGCAGATAAAATTACGAAAGGAACAACGCCAACAACAATAGGTGGTGAGTTTGTTAAAAATGGAATAAATTTTATAAAGGCAGAAAGTATAAGCGATTACGGATATTTTATAAAAAATAAGTTTTCTTATATTAGTCAAGGAATTGATGATAAAATGGTGCGTTCACGATTAGCAGAAAATGATATTTTATTTTCTATTGCTGGAGTTATTGGTCGTGTTGTAATGGTTCCAAAACATGTACTCCCGGCGAATATCAATCAAGCTCTCGCAATAATTCGCCCCACAACTGGAAAAATATACTTCAAATACCTATTTTATTTTTTATTTGACCCACGCCAAAAAGCATTAGCAAATTCAGGAGTTGCGCAGTCGGTACAAGCCAATGTTAATTTAGCACAAGTTGGAAGTATAGAAATAAATCTTCCTCCACTTCCCGAACAACACGCAATTGCGGCGGCGTTGTCGTCTTTGGATGATAAGATTGAGCTTTTGCGAGAGCAGAACAAAACGCTGGAAGCCACCAGTCAGGCGATTTTTAAAGAATGGTTTGTGAATTTCAATTTTCCCGGTGCCACCGGTAAAATGACCAACTCCGAACTCGGCAAAATTCCGGTGGGATGGAGAGCAGGGAAACTGGGAGACGAATTAAAAATTGAATATGGGAAAAGCGATAAAAAATTTGATGCAAACGGAATTTATCCTGTTTATGGTGCTGGTGGAATAGTGGGTTATTCAAATTCCACTGATTATAAAGATTATCAAGTAATTATTGGTTGTCGAGGAACTTGTGGAAACATAACTTTGGCCTATGAGGATTCAAAGATTACCCATAATTCACTTATCATTTCGAACCATTGGTTCAAGCCGTTTATCTATTTATTTTTACAAAAGGTTGATATTAAAAAAGCAATTACCGGTTCAACCCAACCGCAAATTACAATTGGCGATTTGAGCAATATTGAGATTACAATTCCGCCAAAAGAAATTGCAGATAATTTTTCGGAAATCATTACTCCAATTTTCAAAAAGTTAAAAAATAATAACTCCCAAATCCAAACTCTTTCTGCTCTCCGCGATACGCTTTTACCTAAATTGATGAGTGGGGAATTACGTTTGAATAAAAAAGATGAGCAATAATCACGTAAAAACAATTGTCCCGATTGAAGCGTGGCTTTATCATTCACCAAAACTAAAACTTAATAACATAAACTATGATATGGGCTTGGTTTGTGAAGCGCTTGTTTACTATGACAAAATTTTTATAAGTATTGATAATAGAGATCATTTCAATGCGGTGATTCTTTGGTTTAAAAAACAAAATGCCTTCAGTAAATTACTCGAATTAATGAATGAGGAAATTATAAATTTTGTTTTTCATTCATTTATGACATATCCAATATATGATCCAAAAAATGATGCATATAGTATATGGAATTTGAATGATAATGAATCTAAAAATGAAAATGTATTTAACAAAAGAATTCTGTATAATTCAGACTTAAATAATATTACTAAAACAAGAGAACGAACAAAACTTTTCAGGGCGATAGAAAACAATGTTGTCGAGTTAAAAGCCGATGAATTTGGAAGTGCCATAGATAACGCAAGGTCTGACGCGAGCAATCCAGAAAAATCCAACATTTTAATACAAAGTTTTATAGATGATTTATATAGGCAATTTAATTTAGATAAACCAATAAAAGTGCGGTCAGTTATAATGAGGTCTTCTGATAAATCTACAATATCATGGAATGTAAACTTTGATGATCTAAACAAGAAAACTAATAATAAGCTTGGTATTCACAAAGGAATTCCTTTAGCAGGAATTGCTCAAAGTAATAAGCTTATAAAGACATCTTCAATCTTAAAAGCTGATTTATATTTAGGATCTGTTATGAATAGTTTGGTAAATAATAAATTAGCAGAAATAAATTCAACTAACACTAAAATAAATTCTGTGGTTAAGGAATTAAATGTAAAAGTGGCGTTTCCTAAAATTAGTGATTTGGTTAATAATAACATACTAAAATTTGAAGACATTATGTATATAAGAAAAAATGCTAAAAAATTTAGAGGATGGTTGCAACAAGAAGGAGACCATGATAGGGATGCTATTATTGCATACCATAATGAGGTTGCAGAAAAAACAAAATTAACTAAATTCGGTTTTGGATTATTATCTATCACAGGCTCAATTATCGGAGGTGCTATAGGTTCTGTTGTAGTAGGACCTATTGGGGGAGCATTGGGCGGGGCTACTGGATATATGGCTGACAAATTTATTTTGTCATTTAATGAAGAATGGAAACCAATGGTTTTTGGGAATTGGGTAACAAAATATATTGAAGACATAAATTGATTCATAAAATTATGTCAAAAATATTTAAATCAACAATTGAAGAGTTTGTTATTGAGCTTTTGCAAAATCAGGGTAAGCTAAGGTAGGGTAAAATATGAATCAAGAAAAAAAATACATCGGCTATCTTAGATATTATGGAGAGTCCTCTGTCAAGGATGGGCTATTGGATATGAGAAAATCAGCAGAAGCATTGGTGGGTTTTGATGAAATTCTACGACATTTTTTGATAAAGGAAGACCCCTCCTTGTTCGGAGTTGAATTTGAAATTCCTGTTAGAATTAGAAAAGGAAGCTGGGAAGCAGTTATACCTGAAATAATAGATAAACTTTTTTCGCCAACTAGCATCGGAGCTACGGTGGCAGCAATTTATTTGTCTGCGACAGCAAAAAAGGCTGCGGAGGATGGATTATTCAGCACTGGAGCGGCAAGAGATATAAAAGTTACTTTTAGGGCGGCGATAAAGTCGGCCCAATGGATAATTAAAATTGCTTCTCATGTTGGCTCTATGGCAAAAAAGAAATTTGAAAATACTAGAATAGATTAAGGAACGCAAGAAATTAAAATACCAAATAAACAAGGTGAGTATTTGATTGTCCCTAAAAAATATATTGATTTGTATTTAGCTTGCCCGGAAAAGCTATTTTCTAAGAATGCCGGCATTATCGAGAATGAACGAACTCTGGAATTTGGTGTTGTTGAAGACGGAAAAGAGAAGAAAGTTAGCATTACAGAAAAACAAAAATCAATTTTTTATACAAAGGGCGATGAGGAGGATATACTTTTTCCTGAATTGGTGCACGGTCAAAGCATTGAGTTAGAAGGAGAAATTACAAGAGGTAACGAGAAGACAAATACTTTGGGTTTTGAATATAAGGGTCATATTTTAACATGTAAGCCTTCGAATGGGCATATTGTGAATTTTAAAAATAAAATCATCTCACAATTAGAAGATCATTTTTTTCCACTAATAAAAATTATTGGAATTATAGATAGAACAGATGAAAATCATTTATTTAAAGAAAAACGTCCGCAAATTATTTTTAGTGATATTATTCCGTTAGAAAAAATAAAGAAGAAGCCATCGCTTTTTGATTAATATTATGACCAAAATGTTTGAATCAGATGTTGAAAAATTTGTTATAGAACTTTCGCAAAAGCAGGGTTTTGAGTATGTTTCGCCAGAAAAAATGGCAAAGGAACGGGAGAAATTGGACGAGGTGGTTTTAATTGAACGGTTGAGGCGGGCGGCTGAAAAACTTAATCCTGATTTAAGCGAAGCGATGCGAGAGCAGGCAATCAAGGCCGTGCTTGATTTAAATAAGCCGAGTGTAGTTGACAACAACGAGGATTTTCACCGGATGCTGGCGGAAGGAGTAAGCGTTGAGATAATGGAAGGCGGATATCGTAGAGGGAAAGTGGCGCGGCTTGTTGATTTTGATAATTTAGAAAATAACGATTTTGTGGTTACGAATCAGTTCTCTGTACACGGCGTCCGTGAACGCAGACCGGATGTTGTACTTTTTGTGAACGGTTTACCGTTGGTTGTAATTGAGCTAAAAAATCCAGACGACGAAAAAGCGGATGTTTATACTGCCTATAAACAATTTCAAACATACAAACAAGATATTCCAGCTTTGTTTTACTATAACGCAATACTTGTAGCTTCAGACGGCCTTGATGCCAAAGCTGGCTCGCTTTCAGCTGACTGGGGCAGATTTGCTGAATGGAAATCGCGGGGGAACGGTAGAGAAGATAGTAAAACCGTGCCACAAATTGAAACACTTATTGCCGGGATGTTGAATAAAAAAACTTTGTTGGATATTATTCGCAATTTTATCGTGTTTGAAAAAGCAAAAAGACGCGACTTGGAAACAGGATTAAGCATTATAGAAACCGTAAAAAAGATTGCCGCTTACCATCAATATTATGCGGTGAATAAAACGATTGAGTCTACGATTCGCGCCACAGCAGAAGCGCCATTTACGGTACGGGAAGGCCCGGCATCTTACGGATTGCCGGATGTGTCCGTGCAACTTCCTGGTGATAGGAGAGCTGGCGTGATGTGGCATACGCAAGGGTCGGGCAAATCGTTGTCAATGGTGTTTTATACCGGAAAACTGGTGCAGGAATTAAACAATCCAACAGTGGTTGTGATTACCGACAGAAATGATTTAGACGATCAGCTGTTTGATACATTTGCCGCCAGCCGAGGGCTTTTAAGACAAGAGCCAGTACAGATAAAAAATAGGTTTGAGTTGAAAGAAAAACTGCAAGTGGCAAGCGGCGGAATTGTTTTTACCACGATTCAAAAATTTTTTCCTGATGACGAAAAAGAAGTTTTTGACATGTTGTCAGAACGAAAAAATATCGTGGTGATTGCGGATGAAGCACACCGTAGTCAATATGGTTTTCGGGGCAAGATTGCTGGCGGCCGGCTTAAGTATGGGTTTGCCAAGTATATTCGCGACGCATTGCCAAACGCTTCTTTTATCGGTTTTACTGGCACGCCAATTGAAAAGAGCGACAAATCAACGCCCGCTGTATTCGGAAATTATATTGATGTTTATGATATTGAACAAGCGGTAAAAGATGGCGCAACAGTTCCTATTTACTATGAAAATCGGTTGGTTCGGGTGCATCTTAAAGAAGAGTTGAGGGGTGAGTTAGATGAAACAGTGGACGAAGTAACCGAGCAGGACGAGCCAGAAGAAGCGGACAAGGCCAAAGCCAAGTGGGCGAGAGTTGAAGCGGTGGTAGGTCAGCGCACTCGCCTTGCAACCATTGCCAGAGATATTGTGGAGCATTTTGAAAAGCGGAGCGAGACGCTTGATGGCAAGGGTATGATTGTTACTATGAGCCGTCGCATAGCGGTTATTTTGTGCGGAGAGATTATTAAGTTAAGGCCTAGCTGGTATAATACTGATTTAGAAAAAGGATTTATTAAAGTTGTAATGACGGCTACGGCATCGGATCCGCCAAATTGGCAACCGCATCATACAACCAAAGAGCAACGCCGCAGGTTGGCAGATCGGTTTAAAGATCCAGCCGACTCATTAAAATTAGTTATAGTGCGGGATATGTGGCTAACTGGTTTTGACGCGCCATGCCTTAAGACAATGTATGTTGATAAACTTATTCGCGGGCATAATCTTATGCAGGCGATAGCTCGTGTGAATAGAGTATATAAAGACATAAAAGGCGGTTTGGTTGTGGACTATATTGGTATTGCTCGTGATTTGAAAAAGGCCTTAGCTGTTTACACTGCAAGTGGCGGTCAGGGTATGCCGGCACTTGATATTTCAGATGCCGCATCAATTATGCAGGAAAAATTTGAGATTGTGGAACAAATGTTTGGCGATTTTAAATATAAGCAATATTTTACTGAAGGCACTGGACGAAAAATGGAAACCATTCTTCAGGCCGAAGAGCACATCCTTAATTTATCTGGTGGAGACGGGAAGGATCGTTTTATTGAACAAGTCGGAAGTTTGGCCAGAGCGTTCGCGCTTGTAGCGCCACGACCCGAGGCAATGCAGATTAAAGAAGCGTTAGCGTTTTTTCAGGCAGTAAAAATTCGGCTACTGAAGTTTGAATCAAAACCGAAAGGACGAGGCGCAGAAGAGATTGAAACGGCTATTCGGCAGATTGTTGACAAAGCTCTTGTTTCCGAAGGCGTAATTGATATTTTTGACGCCGCCGGAATTAAGCGACCTGAAGTTTCTATTTTATCCGAAGAGTTTCTTGCCGAGATAAGAGGGTTAGACCGCAAAAATTTAGCGCTGGAGTTATTGAAAAAACTTTTGACAAATGAGATTGATAGCATTAAAAGCAAAAACATAGTTTTAGGAAGAAAGTTTTCAGAAATGCTTGATAAAGTTCTAAAACGCTATCACGCGAACATCTTAACCGCAGCCGAAATTATTGAAGAGATGATTGGCGTTGCGCATGAATTAAGAGGTGAAAGCGAACGCGCGGCTAATCTTGGTTTACAAGATTATGAAATGGCGTTTTACGACGCACTTGCTGATAACGAAAGTGCTCAAGAAGTTTTAGGCCAAAAAACATTAAGGGAACTGGCTTGCGTATTAGTTGATAAAGTAAAAGAAAATACTTCTATTGATTGGACTATACGAGAAAGCGCGCGGGCAAAACTGCGCGTAATGATTAAGCGCACATTGAATAAATTCGGTTATCCGCCCGATATGCAGAAATTGGCGACTGAATTAATCTTGAAGCAAGCGGAACTGCACGCTAACGATGTTTTCAAGAATTAAACCAGTCTCTAAAATGTGGGCAGGCACAATTTATGATGTGGTAAATTAATGCCAAGGATAATAAAATGGCGGGGGTGATATAAATAGTTTGGCAAGCTCGCAAAATTACGGCGAGATTGTGTCAAGATTGTTAACAACCAATGCTTGACTTTTTTACATTTGTTTATATAATCAAATTATATGATTAACAAATACGCTAAATTTATTAAAGGTATTAGAAAAGAGCGGGGGTTATCCCAATCTTTTATGGCCGAAAAAATAGGGGTTTCTCGGCCATCTTATGTTGCCATAGAAAAAGGCGCAAGAGACCTTACTTTGGGAGAATTTAAAAAATTGTCGGGCATTTTAAATGTTTCGCTTGAAGAATTAGAAAACAAAGAATTGCCCAATTACGAAAAATACAAGCAAATGATTTTAGCTTTTTTAAGAAAGGGGGGGGCGATTCCAAAGACTAAGCTTGCCAAACTTTTATATTTTGCTGATTTTGCTTGGTTTTATTATCATTTGCGAAGTATGAGCGGCATGCAATATCGCAAGATACAATATGGCCCGGTTTCAGACACTTACTTTAGAATGATTGATGAAATGTTTGACAAGGGAGAAATAAACATCACCCAAACAAAAGAGGGAGCCATGCTTATCGCGCAGACAAGAAGCGGGGCAAAAGTTGATTTATCTAAAATAGATAAAAAAGAAGAAGAGCTGATTGAAAACATTGAAAAAAAGTGGAAAGACAAGAAAACCAATGAAATAGTGGATTTTACTCACAAACAACTTCCCTATCTTTACGCAGAGGACAATGAAGTTGTTTCTTACGGGCTTTTTACTCAAGAAAATCCAGATGAAATCTACTAAATATAAAGTAATATTTGAACCTTTTACCCAAAGGCACTTTATAAAATCTTTCGCGAAAAAGTATAAAAGAGCGTGGGGTTTTACTCTTGAGTTTTTAGAAAAATGGAAACAAACTGTAAAAAACAATTATCCAAAATACAAAGATTTATTATAAGTTCATAAACGAAGCAAAAACAAGGGCGCGCAATTTAATAATCTGAAATCTAACGAAAAATTCTAACAAAAAACCAAGTTCTGCAAGGCTGGCAACTCGGTTTTTTATTTATTTGTTTTTTTCTAATATAGCATATAGGACAAACGAACGTCCTATACAGTGTCCTATAGCTTAATAGGCATTAAAATATAAACAAAACTGTTGTCGCCAACCGGCTTCAAAGCGCCCGGGCCCTCATTCTCGCTTAGTTCCAACGTAACCTCCGAGCTCTTCATGCTATTTAGGCCGTCTAAAAGAAACTTATAATTAAAAGACACTTTCATTGCTTCGCCATCTATCTTACATGGCAAAACCGCTTCATTCTTGCCCATTTCCACGCTTTGCGAAAATAATTTCAGCTTTCCCTCTTTCGGCGCGAACGATAGCTGCACCTCCGCGGCCCGACCGCTGAACAACCCCGCTTTTTTAATCTGGGCTATTAACTCATCTTTGCTCATTGTAAGGTGGCTCACGAATTTTTTGGGAATGATTTCCTGATAATTAGGATACTCGCCCTCAATCAGCCGCGAGAGCACGTTTATTTGGGGCCGGGAGGCGTCTTGGCTTGATAGTTCAAATAAAACCTGATTGGGATTGCAATATACCGTGAGATCTCCGCTTTCTTGGCTAAAAATGTTGATCACTTCGCGCGCGGCGGCCTGGGGCATAATAAAAGAATACTCACGAGAGGCCTCTTGCTCCAGCTTAATTGTTTTTTCAGCCAACCGAAAGCTATCCGTGGCCACCAATTTTAAAAAGCCCCCTTTGGCGGACAAATACACCCCTGAAATTTCCGGCCTAATTTGGGAAGCAGACGGAACGTCAGCTACCTGGGTAAGCCCTTGGGTCATTTTTATTGTTTCGGTTTTCCAAAACTCGTTTTTATCCACCTTGGGAATAATGGGAAATTCGTTTGGGTCCTGCCCTTGAATTTGCACCTTTTGGTCCGGGGTGGTAATAACCAAATTTTGATTCTCTTCTTGCAACTCCAGTTTATCCACAGGAATCAAATTCACCACATTGGCTAAGAAAGTAGCGGGCACGGCCACCTGTCCCCCTTTGGCAACCTTGGCTAATATCCACCAACGAACAGTTGTTTCAAGGTTGGTGGTGGTGAGCTCCAAAAGATTTCCTTCTGCGTTAATTAAAACATTTTGCAGGGCCGGCAAAGAGCTCGCCTTGCGGGTAATTTTTTCGGCTGCGTTTAACGCTTTTTTAAAAAGTTCTTTTAAAATTTCTATTTTCATATATCTAATAATTATAATTTATTAATTAAAGAATTTATAGTTATTATTATAGCGATAATTTTGTGGAAAAGGCCTTGGGGCCTATTGGGCGTTGGATAAAATCTTTCAGTAGGGGTGGATATGGTTGTGGATAAAATGGGAGAATTTTTGGAGACCTTCGTGAAGCGAGTTACTTTTCGTTTTTTATCCACACTTTTTCCTGTTAGATTTCACTATATAATCGCTGTTTGATAAGGGTGATCTCGGTGGCCAACGAGGGGTCCTCTTCAATTCTTTTGGCTACCTGCTCAAAAGCATAAATGGCGGTGGTGTGGTCTTTGCCCCGAAAGCGGCGGCCGATAGAAGGGAACGACTCTTGCAGTTCTTGCCTTAAGAGATACATAGCAATTTGGCGGGGCCGGACGATTTCTTTGCGGCGGGTTGTTAAAAGCAGATCCTCTTTGTTGAGGTCGTAAAAACTGGCTACCGCCTGAATAATCTTTTTGGGGTTAGTGGATTTTTTAGGGGCGTTTAAAGAGTCGTAAAGGAGTTTTTTCGCGCTAACCAAGTCAATGGTTGTTTTATTGATTTTTTGTAAGACAGCGATGCGGTTGAGCGCTCCCTCCATATCGCGAATGTTTTTTTGTATATTGGCGGCAATATACTCCAAGATGTCGCTTCCCAAGCTAATATCGTTTTGCTCGCATTTGGCCTTCAAAATAGCTAAACGGCTTTCTATGGTGGGGAAAGATATATCCGCTATCATCCCGCCTTCAAAGCGCGAGCGCAGGCGGTCTTCCAGGGCCGGAATTGCGTTGGGCGGGCGATCGGATGAGAGGATAATTTGCTTTTGGTTTTGAAAAAGGGCGTTGAATATATGAAAAAATTCTTCCTGTGTTTTGTCTTTGCCCGCGAGAAACTGGACGTCATCAACGATTAAAACGTCTATTTTATGGAGCGAATTTTTTAACTCGCCGATGGTTTGGCTTTTAATGGCTTCAACAATTCGCGATACCAGCCGTTCGGAGCTGGAATAAATAATTCGCAGCTTTGGAAATGACGCGCTTATTTTGTTGCCGGTTGCCTGTAGAAGGTGGGTTTTGCCAAGGCCTACCCCACCGTAAATAAACAAGGGGTTGTATGCTGTGCCGGGGGATTCAGCCACGGCCCAGCTGGCAGCATGGGCTAATTCGTTAAACTCGCCCACCACAAAGCTTTCAAAGGCGTATTTGCTGTTTAGGTTGGTTTTTTGATTGACATTTAATTCTTGGAATTGTTGTTGGGTTTCCGCAAGAGGTGTAGCGATAGCCGCTGTTCGGTTGTTGTTGAGTACATTTTCTCTTTTTGCCGTTTCGTTGGTTGTTTCCACAACGAACGCCACCAATCTAATGCCGCGGTCCAGTTCCCGCAGTATTTTTAAAATAGTAGTTTGGTATTTATTGCTTAGCCATTCTTGCGAGAACGAGCTAGACACCGACACGAGAATTTCGCCGTTTTGATTGCTGACTATGCGGGTGTTGCGGAACCATGTAGCGAAATTAGCCCGTGAAACACTAAACTGTATTTGGGCTAATACTGCCTGCCATAGTTCT
>Ga0268277_1001529_pt1 | contig 15460 bp, 18 predicted proteins | sample saktaG_5_FD_190132 | JGI IMG/M metagenome (GOLD analysis project Ga0268277, IMG submission 190132) | Saline water microbial communities from Sakinaw Lake, British Columbia, Canada - sak_2010_1_5_50m | ecosystem: Environmental > Aquatic > Non-marine Saline and Alkaline > Saline ...
AAATGGGGATAACTTTTGATAAAATGAGGTATTATTACCTATTGTTAGGCTAAAAATGGGGATAAGTCCGAGATATGGCCCTTATAAACTGTTTATATTCAAGTGGTTACAAGTGTTGAACAGTCTTCATTTAGAAATTGATGAAATCGATAATATGGGCTTGGAAGACTTTGACACAAAAATCACAAACAAAAGTTTGCGTTTTTTTAAGAAAGCGTTTAGGCATATCAGAATATTAGAGTTTACTCATACACGGATCAAAATATACAGAACTATAGTCTTTATAATATTTATTTTTGCTTTAATTAAGATTTTAAAGCCAAATTTAATCTCAATTCCCCTTTTAAATGTCCTATTAATTGTGTCAATTATGTTTATCTTATTATTCAGTTTTGATATGATAATTTATACAGATTCTTTAATTGATAGAATTAGAAAGGAATATGGAATTAAAATTTGAAGAAGATTTAGAAAAGGCGGCAATTCCTTTTTTTAGAGAGAAGCGTCTTTTATGTTCCTGGAGAGTTCCTCTCTACGACAGAGTCATTGATTTGGTTGCGATTGACAAGGAAAGTAATTTAATTGGAATCGAGTTTAAGTTAAGGAATTGGAAGCGTGCCCTTGAGCAAGTACGAACAAATCTGAATGCTTTCGATTATGGGTATGTATGTTTACCTGGAGGAAATTATCTAAATCGGCTATTAAAGAAAGCAAAGCAATTAGGTATTGGTGTAATGATTTACAATGAAGATATTAGAACAATAAAAATCATACTAGAAGCTCAAAGAGTTGATCCTCAATGGATACCTAATGTAGAATACATAAAAAACTATGTAAAAGTAAGGGGGATTTCATATTGTCAATAGAAAATGGACAGTGTTTACATATTGTTCTTTTTGGTACATTTGGTGAAAACAAATATTTTCTTGGCTCATATAAAGAATCGTTCGACATTATCGGCTTTAATGCTAATATAATTGCTCACGCTCCTGAGGGAATGGCTGCTTTCATTTCTCAATTAAGCAAAAAATCATATTTTATAGATCCTCAAACTCATGCTTTCCAGCAACCAACTAGGACAATTATGCGGAAAAGTAAAGATGATAAATTGGTAGTAAAAAAATCAATTTCATCTCTTGCGAATAAATATGGATCAGCAATAGAGAAGAATGTGGGGAAAAACCAAATTTTTGCTGGATCACTTATAGAAGATGAAATAGAGGAGATTTGTAAGAATACACTACTTTTTGAAATAAATAAAATACAGAACTCTGTAGAAAATCTTGAGGAATGGGAATTCCTAAAAGATACTGGTATTGAATTAAGACCTGAGTTTTTAGTTGCTCCCTATTTTTATCTTGAACCAGATAATTTGGATATGGATCTTGAAGATAATATGAAATTTCTAAATAAAGCAAAGAGTATCGTTAGTTCGTCTGATTTTCCTTGTAAAAGAGATATCTTTGCAGAACTCATAATTCATAAAGAAGTATTATTTGACTCTAAAAAAATAAGTGCTGTTATCGATAAATATAAGACTTGTATACCAGACGGATTTTTAATATGGATAGATGATTTTTCAGAGGTCTCAGTAAGTGAAGATGCTTTAAAAAAATATAAAAATTTTCTGATTGCTCTAGGTCAATATAACAAACCGATAATAGTCATGCATGGAAGCTATTTTTCAATTGTACTTGCTGGAAAGAATCTTGGTCATATAGCTGGTGTGGGTCATGGCATAGAATATGGTGAACATAGAGATGTTATTCCAGTTGGAGGAGGCGTTCCTCGTGCTAAATTTTATTTCCCAAAATTTCATAAACGAATCTCTTACCATCCAGATACACAAGACGTACTTCTAGAAAAGAAATGGATAAAGGATAAAAAGACATATTTAAATCATGTGTGTAAATGTTCTATATGTCAGGAAACGATTAGTTCTGATGTTGTTTCTGGTATTCAAGAATATGGCAAAACAAAAATTGGAAAAGACGGAAAAGCTTATCCAACTGCTAAAGCGATGGATAAAAGTAGAAGGCATTATCTTAATAATAAGATTGAAGAATATCATCGTTGTTCTATTTTGCCTATTTCAAAAATTATCAATGAATTGAAAGCTAGCCAAAAAATTGCAAATGAAATAAAAAGCCATACATTCAATCATTTGAGAAAATGGGCAAATGTGCTCGAAAGTTAAAAAGCTATAAAGAGTATAGATTTAAATTTGCCCTGCCTCAATTTGGCTACAAAGTTAAAAATTTTTTAATCAATACATCTTTACATTTCAAAATAGAAAGATTCTCTTTATATCAAAATGAAAATCAATTCAAATCGTAAATGGTATACAGTTAGGACTTTCTGCAGGATAATTATTATATTGGGGAAGATCTTGGGAACTAATCAAACCTGATATATGCTAAAGGAAGGCTGTGTAAAAATAAATATGCATTGAGAATATATTTTTTAAATAGACCATTGATGAATTGTTGAATTACGGTATAACGCTGATTATCTATAATAGAGAACGGAAAATGACCATAAAGAACAGGAAAAACAAGAATTTGAGAGAAGGTATTTCAGCTAAAATAGTGGAGAAATAATAATTTTTTCCTAAAAAAACCTGGAACTCAAATGTTAACAAATGTTATCATTCAAAAGGCAGATTCTGGAGTTTTCGGAGTCCATAAAAAGGGGGACTCAAAACCTAATGAAATCCACAGAGCGACTGTGAAAACTGCGGATATTAATTCCACAGAAAGGCTGTTATTACTGTGGGTATTTTTGTGTAAATAACACAGAAATAACACAAAAAGACTCCTCTAAAATAGAGGAAAACTGGCTGAGAAAAAAGCTGGCAGAAAAGCTGTCAGAGTTGCCAGTAATACAGGCAAGCGCAAGAGAAGAGCTGGTAATTAAATAACGCTAAAAAAACACAAAAATAAGATGCACGGAGAAGCTGGCTGATTTGTCAGCAAAAGGGGGTTGGTGATTGGAACGAAAAGGTAAGACTCTCCCCAGCCGGCAAAAGAGAGATAAATTTATTTTATCACAATTATATATAGTTGATAAATAGTAATTAGAGGATTGAGAAAAACCACTAAAATAGCGGAAAAATAGCGGATTTTTGAGGACCTGGTCAAATGTAAAGAACAAAAAAGACGGTTTACACCGTATTTATTGCCTTTACTTGATAGACCGATAGGATAAAGAAATTTTCTCAATCTTATGGAGATACTTTTATTATTTTTGCGGATTTGTGACTTGACTAACCTAAACTCTGAACATATCTTAGAATCAAGTATTTTTAAAGGGAGACAGGCGTGGATAAAGAAATCTTAAAGCGAATTGAAGAAAGTAAAAAAGACTATGATAAAAATGCTCAAAGAGCAGAACTTTTAAAAAGAAACAAGACTTTTCTAAATGAACTTGAAGGCATTAAAAAGAGATTAGGAAATAAATTTTTTGAGTTGAAAAAAGTTGATATTAAAAAATTAACGAAAATTTCAAATGATAATCTATTGCTTAAGCTAGATTATCCAAAGGAAAATATATTTAAATCAGAAGTCCCTCTTGAAGAAGTTAATAGTGCATATTTGCATTATTTATATTATGGTGAATATAATGGATATAATCCGAAAGTAGCGATTGAAAAAGATTATTATTTTGATTCTCCCGATCTAAACACAGTTTTAGTGTATGATGAAGATTTAGATAGTATTCGCACAAAGATTATATGCAAGTCTGGCATCATAGAGAAGTACATGGAAAAGTGGATAGAATTTTGTACAAAATGGCACACTGATGTAGATTGGGATGGAAAGCTCTCTAGTCTTTCAAAGTTTCAAAATCCGTTGGTATCAATTGGTACAGACTACAGAAATCTTGATTTACCAATTCATATCAATATTGGACCTTGGACATCATGGAAAGATATAAAAGATAGGTGGGATGATATTGAGATACTTAAAGAAATGGTATCTACAAAACCACAGAAAAGCCAAAATTTCAGCCGTGATTTGTGCTGGTATGATTTGAATAAAAAATTAAAATTAAGCCCAGGAAAAATTGCAAAACTATGGATTGAACATTGTCCAAAAGATATAGATTTATTAGTAATAAAAAAAATTAAAAGAGCAGAAAGAGAATTAAGCGAAGAAAAGGCCTCCGAATTATTAGAAGAAATTAGGGGCGATCCCACAATGAATGATTTAAAAATTCAGTTTGAAAATGAAAGGGAAATTTATATTAAGGGGCCGTATTCTCCCTTTACTGATTTAATCAAAAAAGCAATCAAAAGCATGAGCTCAAAAATTAAAGAATTTAATCTTCCTGCCAAACAAGAATTCTTGGTTATCCCCCAACAAAGAAATAAATAAATATCCTTAATTTTTAAAATAGGGAAAAACAAATCTCTCCTAATTTTCCCCAGGGAAATATATTAATCATATTAATTTCATCTGTTTAAATCTATTCCATTCCTCTATCTTTGTTTATATATCATCAATGAGGATGAATATGACTCAAATTAACAGACTGAAAGAAGCAAGATTTTTTGCGAAAAAGCCTCAAATCCAGCTATGGGTTGAAACTGGTATTCACTATTCAACTATTTCACGGATTGAATGCGGTTATTTACAGACTACCGAGGAACAGAAAAAGAAACTAGCTAAAGCCTTAAAAGTTAAAAAAGATTGGCTATTCCCTGAGGAGAATAGCAAGTAATGGATAGTAAGAAATCTGGGCAGGCAGGTTGCGATTTTTTGGGTGGCTCCCTTTGTCGTGGCTTTGTCTGCCCTTTCAATAAAGGGAGCTACAGTGCAGAAATACAAGAATAGGAAAAAAGGCAAGTGGCCTAAACAGTGGCAATATTCAAAAATGCCAAGGCAAATGATCTTTAGCAAAGAATGGACCGATCTCAGTCCGGCTTCAAAAATCATATATATACAAATGAAAGGTAAATATAATTCAAACAATAACGGAAAGCTTAAACTCTATTATTCAGAACTCCGGAAAATTAAGGGTCTGAAATGTAGCAGATCTATTTCCAAAGGATTCCGAGAATTAGAAGAAAAAGAATGGATAAGACGGACTAAACTAGGTGGAGCGTATGGTCGATCTAACGAATATGAAATCACAGGTAAGTATGATCCTTCAATTGAATGGGATAGATTAGTTGCTGAAGGAGAAGTCTAAAGATGCTTCAAAATACTGGTACAATATATAAAAATAGGTGCATTTTATCCCTATTACAGAAGGGTTCTAACGGGTGCTCATTACACCTATTAGAAAATACTCTCTTGAGGTAAGGCTAAAAGTGAATAAACCTTCAATTTTTCTTAATAGGTATAAACACTACCTGCTCACGGGTGTAATTAGATATTTGAAGTCTGAACTTATGAAGGTTAAATAAGTGGTTAAAAAAATGAATATATTCGAGGTAAATCATGACAAATAAAGTCAATAAAAAGACCAAAACAAAAACAAAGACAAGTTCTTCCAAAAAGACTGATAAAAAAGAGCTAAATGAACTGGAACAAAAAGCTTTAGAAAAGTGGAGAAAGAGGGACAAGGAAAGAATAGGACCACTAAAGTTTAAAAAGATTAAAGACAGGACAGTAACCCACGTAGAACAAGATCCAGATAAGTTCTGGCCTCAGATGATGGAGGTTACAGGATCTACAGATATCGACTTTTTTAAGACTATTATAAGTCAGGTTAGCAATACTTTACGCAATTCAGATAGTGAAGAAGTCTCAAATTTTACCACTGCCCTGATGCATGGACTTAGGCCGAGAGACGAGACAGAAGGTGTTTTAATAGCCCAAATGGCAGGAACTCATAACCTCATTATGGAATATATGAAAAGGGCTGTGATACCAGGCCAATACCTAGAGGCAGCGGATGACTATACTAATAGGGCTTATAAACTCATGAACATATTTTTAAAACAGATTGAAACTCTTGAGAAATACAGAGGCAAGACGACACAGCAAAAAGTAATAGTAGAGCACGTTCACATTCATGAAGGAGGGCAGGCAGTAGTAGGACATATAGAAAGCAACCCCAGGGGGGAGGGGGATGAGAAGGGAAAATAAGGCTAAACCCCAAGAAAAGCGGAGAGGGTGGCTTAAAAATGATAATCCTCCAGGGGACTTTATGAAAGCTCCCAGATGCGGAGCAAAAACACGAAAGGGGACGTCATGCCAGGCTCCTGCAATGAAAAATGGAAGATGCAGACTTCACGGAGGGAAGAGCACAGGACCTAAAACTCCTGAAGGAATAGAAAGAATAAGACAAGCTCACCTAAAACACGGAGAATACACGAAAGAGGCTATAGCCAGCAGGAAAGGATTTAATGCTTTGCTGAGAGAACTTAGATGAACCATAAATGAGATAAACGACAGTCATACAAAAATTGATATAAAGATATGAAAAATTTTAGGGTGTACAGTTGAATCAATCTCTTCTTTCAGTAAATGAAGTAAGCTCCTTCCTTCATGTGCACCCTAAAACCATCTATAAATGGAAAGATGTAGGCAAAATTCCATTTATTAAGATTAACGGCCAAATACGATTCGAAAAAGAAGAGATGGAAAAATTTATAAAGACGAACAAAAGCAAATATATAGAATTTGCAGAATTTCTTCCAAAGCTTGAACTTTCCCTTGAAAAATATGATAAAATGCTTCTGAAAGGAAGGAGCGCTTTGAGTAAAAAATTGAAGCGTTGGAATTATGGTATTGGGTCTATTTATTTGAGAAAAACGAAAGGAGGAAAGGAGCGTTTGTGTATTGATTACCGAGATGAAAACGGAGCGAGAATTCGAAAAGTTGTACCTCATGCGCAGTCCCGGGAGGAAGCTTTACTAGAATTGCAATCAGCAATTAGGAAAAGCTTTGATAAAAAACATAAGATAACCAGAGAGAAGAAAAAAGTTAAATTTGATGAATTGGCAAGCGAGTATCTAGAGAATTATGCAAAGGTTAATAATTTGGCATGGAAAAGGGACGAGAGTTGCTTGAAGAATTTGTGTAGATTTTTCGGAAGCTGCGGCATACAAGATGTTTCCCCGTATTTAATCGAGAAATACAAGTCGAAAAGGCAGAGGGATGGACTTAAACCCGCATCTATTAACAGAGAATTGTCAGTGTTGAAGAGAGCCTTTAATATTGCAATTAATTGGGATATGAGCGACGAAAATCCAGTTCGAAATGTAAAGTTTTTAAGGCAGCCTGAACCAAGAGAAAGGATACTTAATAAGACTGAGGAAGAAAGGCTCTTAGAAGCGAGCTCAGAGCATTTAAAGCCTATTATAGTCACTGCTCTGCACACAGGGATGAGAAAATCCGAAATTGCAAATCTTAAATGGGAACAGGTTGACTTAAGGAACAAAGAGATAGAAGTTGTTAAAACCAAGAGCGGAAAAAAAAGAGTTATTCCTATTAGTGAAGAACTATATGAGAAAATGAATGCGTTGTGGAAGTCGATCGGGAACAATGAGTTTGTATTTCAATACGCTGACCCCAGAACAGGAGAAAAAAGGCACTTAAGGTATTTCAGGAAAGCTTTTGAGAACGCCTGTAAAAGAGCAAACATTAAAGGACTGACTTTTCATGATTTGCGCCATACTTTTGCATCTAGGTTAGTAAGGAGTGGAGTTGACTTGATAACAGTAAAGGATCTTTTGGGACATTATTCAGTGAAGACTACAGAACGATATACACATTCAAATCAAGAGCAGAAGAGAAAAGCAGTTGAGCTTCTAAACACTGGAAGTAATGGAAAAAAAGCCGAAAAAGTAGTAAATTTGTCACCTATTTGTCACATGGAAACTAATGGCAAATCTGAAAAACGTGTAATACCTTTATTATCAACGATGTGGGCGGTTAGCTCAGCTGGGAGAGCGCAGCGTTCGCAACGCTGAGGTCGGGGGTTCAAATCCCCTACCGTCCACAATTGTGAGGAAAAGATGAGTAGTGAGATATTAATACTTGTGGGGACTGCAGTTACAATTGGGTTTATGCATACTGTCCTCGGACCTGACCATTATCTGCCTTTCATCGTGATAAGCCGGGCCAGAAAGTGGTCCCTTTCTAAGACGATGTTAATTTCTTTTCTATGCGGGTTGGGCCATGTATTAAGTTCTGTAGTGCTGGGTTTTGTCGGGATTGCCCTGGGGATTGCTGTAGCACGCCTGGAGGGAGTTGAATCTTTACGGGGAGGCGCAGCAGCCTGGCTTCTTATAGGCTTCGGCTTTGCCTATTTTGTCTGGGGAGTGCACAGAGCAATAAAAAATAGGCCTCATAAACATCTGCATATTCATGCTGATGGCGTTGAACATGAACATTTGCATAAACACGAGACAGATCATGCCCATGTGCACACCGAAAAAGGAAAAGTCAGCCTAACACCCTGGATATTGTTTATAATATTTGTGTTTGGCCCCTGCGAGCCTTTGATCCCATTAGTCATGTACCCTGCTGCCAAGCATGATGCAGCCGGAGTTGTGCTCGTTACATTGGCTTTCGGATTGACTACGATTATGACCATGCTTGTAATCATCGCTTTTTCTTACTGGGGTGTGAGTTTCCTTCGTTTAGGCCGGTTAGAAAGATATGTTCATGCCATAGCTGGGGCTATGATCTTTATTTCAGGACTGAGTGTTCGGTTTCTTGGATTGTAAGGAAAAAGGGGAACAGTCCATAGAAGAGGACTTCCATGAAGTTTATTGTAGACTGTATGCTTGGAAAGCTGGCCAAATGGCTGAAGATTCTCGGGTTTGATACTCTTTTTTTCAGTAAGATCGAAGACAGCGATCTTCTCGCCCTGGCTCAGAAAAAAGGAAGAACTCTTCTGACAAGAGACACCGAATTGCAGGGAAGAGCCCGGGGCATAAAAGCTCTTTTCATAGAAAGTGAAAACTGGCATGACCAAGTCGAGCAGGTGCTTGATGCATTTAACCTGAGGGATGATATTAAAGCCCATTCTCGATGCATTGATTGTAATGTAAGGCTGAAAAGCCTCCCAAAGAAGCGCGCAAAAAATTTAGTGACTCCATTTGTTTATGAGCATGCCCACTCTTTTGCTCTATGTTCCCGATGCGGCCGGGTTTTTTGGCAGGGAACCCACTTCAAAAACATGGAATATAAAGTTGAAGATTTCCTTAACAAAGAAAAATAGAAAAGAAAATCTGTCGTGAAAATACATTGATTTCTCGTTTTAGGTTGATTAAAATGAAATATAAATTGATTTCCTCCCATTAGAGAGAATAAAGAGGTAAGAATATGAGTATTATAAGCAAATTATTTGGGAAATCTCCCTTTGAGCCTCTCCATCAGCATATGTTGAAAGTCAAGGAATGTGTAGACCTGATAAGGCCTTTAGTAGACGCTCTCCTAAAAGAAGAGGGCGAGAAAGTGGAAGAATATGCAAAAAAAATTGCCTATGCGGAACACGAAGCTGATCTGGTAAAAAAAGAAATCAGAAAGAATCTACCCAAAGGCCTTTTTCTGCCTGTGGCCAGAGGTGATATCCTGAGGTTTTTAAAGGAACAGGATAATATCGCTGATTCTGCTGAGGATTTTGCAGTACTAATTACATTAAGGAAGACGAAACTCCCTGATGAACTTAAAGAGGATTTAAAAGAATTCGTTGATGAGGTTCTTGAGACTTTTAATATGGCTGTGAAAGTTTCAAACGAAATTAACATTCTGGCAGAAACTTCCTTTGGAGGTGCCGAAGCAGAAAAAGTAGTGGATTTAATTGAGAATCTTAAAACCAAGGAGTGGGAAGCAGATAAAGCTCAAATGAAAACTGCCAAGAAAATGTTTTCACTCGAGGGAAAAATGGATCCTGTTTCTGTCATAATGTGGATGCATATTTTCAAGGAATTAGGAAATCTGGCTAATCATTCAGAAAATGCAGGAGACCAGATTAGAATCATGCTGCACAACAGCAAAAAATAAAGAAAAAAGTTTCTCTTTTTTGGTTCAATAAAATGATGAATTCTGAGATGAAAGTGGAAATTTCTAATGGATGTTAGCCTTATCATACTTGTTATTGCTGTTCTGGTAGGTCTTTACAGTGCTGTCAACATCGGTGCAAATGATGTGGCTAATTCAATGGCTACTTCTGTTGCATCTGGTGCATTGACTATAAAGAAGGCTGTATTTGTGGCAGCTGTTTTTGATGTTTTAGGGGCGATTTTAGTCGGAACCCATGTGGCAAATACCATCCGGAAAGGGCTGGTAAACCCGTTACATTTTGCGGAGACACCGAACCTTTTTTTATATGGTATGCTGGCAGCTGTTTTGGGTTCTGCTATCTGGGTCAATATAGCTACATATTTTAAGCTCCCGGTTTCGACGACTCATTCGATTGTCGGAGGAGTGCTGGGATTTGGATTGGTAAGCGTTGGATTCGCCGGGATACACTGGAATATAGTGATCTATATTGTACTGAGCTGGATAATATCTCCTGTATTTGGGGGGCTGGTTTCCTATGTTATTTTTACAATCATAAGGAAATCTATCCTGGAATCTCGCTCACCGATTGAGAAAGCGAAAAGGATAGGTCCATTTTTTGTTGGGATGGTAGTTTTTGTATTAGTGATGGCAATTATCTGTAAAGGACTGAAAAACCTTCATCTTGATTTTTCTTTCCTTGAATCTTTTTTTATTTCTTGTACAGCAGGGGCAGCCGCCTATTTCGTCGGCTACATCCTTATTCGAAGGTACAAGGAAAAACAAACAGATCCATATTATCAGGTGGAACAGATGGCCAATCCTCTGCAGATTCTTGCAGCAAGCGTTAAGGCATTTTCCCACGGTGCTAATGATGTAGCCAACGCTATTGGCCCTGTTGCTGCGATTGTGGCTGTTATTCGCACTCATGAAGTGAGTATGCAAGTCCCTGTGTCTATATGGCTGCTTATTGTTGGAGGTCTAGGCATGGGTTTTGGTGCATATATATGGGGGCATAGAGTTATAGAGACCGTAGGAGAGAAGATTACTGCGATAACCCCCACCAGGGGATTTGCAGCCGAGTTTGGAACGGCTGTGTCGGTTCTGATATGCACGCGTCTCGGCATGCCTGTTTCAACAACGCATGTTGCTATAGGGAATATTATCGGTGTGGGTCTGGCCCGTGGGATTTCCGCAATTGATCTGAATGTGATGAAAAAGATTTTTGCGGCCTGGGTTATATCTGTTCCGGTTGCTGGCCTCTTTTCTGCAGCGCTTTACGGCTTCTTCATTTTTTTATTTGGGACATGACAATCCTTTTGACTCGAAGAGTTGTTCAATCGATGACATGAGTGTTATATAAAATCTGGCAAGGAGGAAAAAATGAAGAAATTTATTAATTGCTTTCTTATAATGATTTTTGTTTCGGGAGCTATCCAGTTATTGGTAGCCGATAATATTTTTATAGAGGGGTCAAATATGAAATCTATTGTAGATGTTCTCAAAAAGAACGAAATTGAATATTACACATTCAGCAACAGCCAGGGCAATGAGTTCCTTGTGGTCCCCAGGTTTGGAGCAAGGATATTTGCTGTCTCTGTAGGTGGGGAGAATTTATTCTGGGCTCATCCCGATGTCCTTAAAGGTCAGGGAGGACAGCGGAGTTGGATATCTCCTGAGGGAGGAGCAAAGGGCTTTCTTTTCAAGCCTGACTGGACTGGAAACAGGGATTTTTCCATGATGGATCCCGGAGATTATAAGGTTGCTTCATTCAAAAAAAATGAACATCTGGCGCTATGCAATTCTTTTAAAACGACTTCGAATGACAGGAAGGAGAAATATGACCTGACACTGACAAGGGAGATGAGAATTGCGGAAGACCCATTAAGATATGAACCTGAATTCGAAGAATTGAACTACCAGTTTTTGGGTATTGATTTTGTGCATAAGCTTAAAAATAATTCAGAGACGTTTTTTGACCGGATTCTGGCGCTTTGGAGTCTGATTCAGATTCCTCCTAAAGGCACAATGATTATTCCTGTCCATGAAGCAAAGAGAGAGGCGTGGCGGAGCAGCTATTTCGAGCCAATACCTGAGGAGTATGTGAAAGCAAATTCTGATTCCTTTTCTTATTTCATTCATGGAAGCCGGAGGTATAAGGTCGGTATTCGCCCGGAATCTGCTGAGGGTGTTGTTTGCTATCTTTCAAAAACAGAAGGCAAAGACTATGCTGTTGTGTTTATGACGTTTCCAGTAAAACCAGAGGCAAGATATACGGATAGGCCCAAGACAGAACAGGAGACAAACGGTGATGCTATACAGATTTACAGCCACCTTGAGAAGGGACCGCTTGCATTCGGAGAATTAGAGTGTCAGTCCTGGGGATTGGAACTAAGACCCGGAGAAGAGAAGGCTTTCCCGATTAATATTTACATGTATAAATCTTCGCTGGAGACTTTAAAAAAGATCGGGAAAAAACTCGTTTGCCCTGAGTTTGATAAAGACTATATTTTTGAATAGATAACTGGGGTATCTTTTTATCAAGTGAATAGTTTTATTCAAGATGTTTTTTGAACCGCAATGAGCTTAAGATTATAGCTGCAAATCCGAAGATGAAGAGAGCCAGGATCTGAGGCCAAAGAATAGAAGGCCCGTTTCCTTTCAAGAGAATTCCTCTCACAGCTTTACTGAAATATCGCAAGGGATTGAAAAGCGTCATATATTGAATGATTTGCGGCATGCTTTCAATAGGGGAAAAAATTCCCGAAAGGAGCATGGCCGGCAGAATAAAGAAAAAGGCGGTCATCATAGCCTGTTGTTGTGTGCGGGAAATGGTTGATATAAAAAGGCCTAAACTCAATGTTGTAAGGATGAAAAGGAAAGAAACTCCGAAGAGAAAAAAGAGATTTCCTCTTACAGGAACATTAAAGACAAATCTTCCTACCAGGATAACCAGGGCAATATCAGCAATCCCGATCAGGGCAAAGGGTACGGTTTTGCCGATGATGAGTTCCCACGGTTTTAAGGGAGAAACAATGAGTTGTTCAAGAGTCCCCATCTCTCTTTCTCTGGTTATGGCCATAGAAGTAAGAATGAGCGTTGTCAGAAGAAGAATCAGGCATATGACTCCTGGAACCATGTAGACAGAACTTTTTAAATCCGGGTTGTACCAAATTCGTGGCTGGGGAATTATTATTCCCACAGGCATTCTTGTCTGGATTTCAGATAAGATATTTTCTGCGTTTCTGGCTATGAGGTTGGAAATGTAACTCTGGATAATAGTTGCTGAGTTGGCGTCTGTTCCATCTAACAGGATTTGAAGAGAAGTTTTCATGCCTTTTTTGAGATTTCTCCCGAATTTATCAGGAATAATGACAGCTGCGTGGATCTTTCCTTTCTGAAGAAGTTTTTCGATTTCATCATAGCCGCTCAAATAGAAGTCAACATCGAAGTATTCAGAACGGCTGAAAGATGAAATAAGATTTCTACTTTCCTGAGTCTGTGCATAATCAAGGATTCCAAGAGAAACATGTTTGATATCGGTTGTGACTGCATAGCCGAAGAGGATAAGCTGAAGAACTGGAGCAACAAATATTGGCACCAGCATTCGTTTGTCGCGGAAAGTCTGAATAAATTCTTTACGGACTATGTGCTTTATGATTCCAAACATATCTACTCCAGAGTTAGTTTTAGCCTTTTTACACAGGCCATGATGACTAATAAAGCCAGGAGAATAAGCGGTACAACTTCAGGCCATAAAACAGCCAGGCCGTTACCCTTAAGAAAGATTCCTCTCAGGACGGTGAGAAAATATTTTGCTGGGACAAGATAGCTTATGATTTGAATGACCTTTGGCATGCTTGAAATTGAAAAAATGAAACCGGATAAAAGGAACGATGGCAGTAGTGTGAATATGATAGATATCATGAAAGCCAGTTGTTGTGATTTTGTCACTGTGGATATGAGCAGCCCTGTTCCAAGGCCGCAGACAAGAAATACAGCAGTTATAAAAAAGAGAAATAATAGATTTCCTTTAAGCGGGACTCTGAATAAAAGAGTTCCAACGAGAATGATAAGCAGTGTTTGAAACATCCCGAGGACAAAATAGGGTATTAATTTTCCCGTGATTATCTCTATAGGTTTGGCCGGGGAAGAGATGAGCTGTTCCATGGTGCCGTTTTCCCATTCCCTGGCAATAGTCAGAGAAGTAAGCATGGCACTGAGAACCATCATTATGACAGCTATCAATCCTGGTACAATAAAATTTGTGCTCCGCAGGTCAGGATTAAACCATACTATTGGTTCCACATCCATGGGAGGAATTCCTTCAGGTACCGGTCCCTGTTTGTTCAGTTTATCGAGTATTATTTTTAATGAAAATGTCCGGACGATGCTTGATATGTAACCCAGTGCGATTTGGGCAGTATTGTTGTCACTCCCGTCAATCAAAAGCTGAAGAGGTGTATTTGCCCCTCTAATTAAATCCTTGGAGAATCCAGAAGGGATTCCAATGAGAATTTTGACCCTTCCATCATCTAAAAGTTTTTCTGAGCCGGAAAAACTATTCGATTGGTAGATAATATCAAAGTAATCACTTGCTCCCAGTCGGAAGATCAAATCCCTGCAGAGGGAAGTGCTGTCCTGATCGATTATTCCTAAATGGATATGGCTGACATTCATGGTTATGGCGTACCCGAAAAGGATAACCAGGATTACAGGCAGGCCTATAGCAAGGTAAAGGCTTCTGGGGTCTCTTAAAATGTGGAGATTCTCTTTCCTCATAAGAGGGAGTATTCTATTTGCCATTTTTAACGCCCGGTGAAAAAGTGTTGGTTTTTTCTTTTTCGATTTTGATAGCAGAGACAAAGACTTCTTCTAAAGTTGAATCTTCCTTTTTTGTGAATTCGGTTTTGAGTTCTTTCGGTGAGCCTAGAGCAATGATATTTCCGGAATAGATGATGGCGACCCTGTGGCACCGTTCAACTTCGTCCATATAGTGAGATGTCACAAATACGGTTGTTCCTTCTTCGGATAGTTGATATATGAGGTCCCAAAAATCTCTTCGCGAGACCGGATCTACGCTTGCGGTGGGCTCATCTAAAAATAGTATTTCTGGCTTGTGAAGAATCGCACAGCCAAGGGAGAGGCGCTGCTTCCAGCCCCCTGAGAGTTCATCTGTCAAGGAATTTTCTCTTCCGGCAAGGCCTGCCATGTCAAGAACCCAGTTTTGCCGCTCGGTTTTTCTCGAAGGATGGATTCCGTATATTCCTCCGTAAAACTCTATGTTTTCTTTGACGGTTAGGTCTTTATAGAGAGTAAATTTCTGGGACATGTAGCCAATGATCTTTTTTATTTCTTCAGGCTGAGTGTTTATGCTGTAACCCCCCACATATGCTGTTCCTGAGGTAGGCCTGAGGATGCCACACAGCATCCTGATCGTAGTGGATTTTCCGGCGCCGTTAGGACCAAGGAATCCGAAGATTTCCCCTTTTCTGACG
>Ga0268277_1001533_pt1 | contig 15420 bp, 11 predicted proteins | sample saktaG_5_FD_190132 | JGI IMG/M metagenome (GOLD analysis project Ga0268277, IMG submission 190132) | Saline water microbial communities from Sakinaw Lake, British Columbia, Canada - sak_2010_1_5_50m | ecosystem: Environmental > Aquatic > Non-marine Saline and Alkaline > Saline ...
TCACGGTGCCGGTTTTCGGATTCGGCATCAGGCCTTTGGGCCCCAGAACGCGGCCCAGTTTTCCCACCTGACCCATGACATCCGGGGTAGCGATGACCACATCCATCTCAGCCCAGCCGCCCTGGATTTTTTCGATATACTCTTCCAGACCGTAGTAATCGGCGCCCGCTTCGCGCGCCTCATCCAGCTTGGATTTGGTCATAACCAGAACGCGAACCGTGCGGCCGGTTCCGTGCGGGTACGAAACGGTTGTACGAATATTCTGATCGGCATGACGGGGATCGACACCGAGATTGATGTGGGCTTCAACGGTTTCATCGAATTTGGCGCTTTCCAAATCCTTCAAGAGCGTTAAAGCTTCTCGTAACGGATAGTCCCTTTTGCGATCTACCTTTTTATTGTTATTCACAACCCGTTTTGAGATTTTCATATATTTACACCCTCTAATCTTTAACCAAAATGCCCATACTCCGGGCTGTTCCTTTAATCATTTCCATTGCCTGCTCGACCGTATGAGCGTTCAAATCCGGCATCTTCAGCTCGGCGATCTCGCGAACCTGGGCGGTCGTTACCGAACCGACTTTGGTCTTATTGGGTTCACCGGAACCCTTCTCCAGTTTAGCCGCCTTGACCAGCAAAACCGCTGCCGGGGGTGTTTTGGTGATAAACTTAAACGATCGGTCAGCGAAAACGGTGATCACGACCGGGGTAATCATTCCTTGCTGATCCTGGGTCCGAGCATTAAATGCTTTGCAGAACTCCATAATATTCACACTATGCTGACCCAGCGCAGGTCCGACCGGCGGTGAGGGATTCGCTTTACCAGCGGGAATATGAAGTTTTATTGTTGCAACTACCTTTTTTGCCATAAATACACCTATTTCTCCAATTCAACCTGTAAAAAATCCAGTTCCACGGGGGTGGGACGACCGAAAATGCTGACCATAACCTTCAACTTGCGCTTATCCTCATTCACTTCCTGAACGACACCGCGGAAGTCGATAAAAGGCCCGTCAATCACTTTCACCGGATCACCCAATTTAAAGGGCACCGCCATGACTTCACGACCGTCTTTGCGCTCCACCTCACCCATCACACGCTTAACTTCCTCCGGCTGCAATGGAATCGGCTTCCCTTTCGGCCCGACAAAGCTCATGACCCCGGGGATATTCTCCACCAGGTACTGAGTCTCCCTGGTGAGCTCCATCTGAACCAGAACATAGCCCGGGAAGAAAACTTTGTTGCGTACCCGCTTCTTTCCTTCGCGCATTTCCATGATATTCTCAGAAGGGACCAGAACTTCGGGAATCATCTCTTTGAGGCCCTGATGTTCGGCCTCGAGCAGGATCGTTTCCCTGATCTTCTTTTCCTTACCGGAATACGATTTTAGGACATACCATTCCATAATGACACTATAAAATTATGTTTACGATTTTGGTCAAAATAAGATCGGCGAAAAACAGAAAAATCGCCAGGATCAACGATAAAACAAGCACAACGACGGTAGAACCCTTTAATTCCTGCCAGGTCGGCCAGGAAACCTTTTTCATTTCGAACACGACGCCATCGATGAATTTACGTATCTTGTTGAACATACTTTGGTCCTTACTTTGGATAATGGCTAAAAACTGGAAAGAAGAAAATAGCAGGTGAGGCAGGAATTGAACCCGCAACCCCTGGTTTTGGAGACCAGTGCTCTACCAATTGAGCTACTCACCTTCATAATATTCTACCTAGTTTCTTTGTGGCTTGTATGTTTTTTACACCAACGGCAATATTTCTTGTACTCTACCCTACTCGGATGAAGTCGCTTGTTCTTCGTAGTCGTATAGTTCCTACGCTTGCAAACCGTACACTCAAGGGTAATGATATCACGCATTCTTGAACCTTTTAACTATTCTAAAATCTCGATTACAACGCCAGCGCCGACCGTTCTCCCGCCTTCACGAATCGCGAAGCGCAGCTCTTTCTCCATGGCGATCGGCGTAATCAGTTCGATTTCCATCACGATGTTGTCGCCCGGCATCACCATGTCCACGCCTTCCGGCAAGGTCACTACACCGGTCACATCCGTCGTGCGAAAATAAAACTGCGGACGATAACCCTTGAAGAACGGCGTATGACGTCCGCCCTCTTCCTTCTTCAGTACGTACACCTGGCCGTTGAACTTCGTGTGCGGTGTAATACTGCCCGGCTTCGCGCAAACCATACCGCGCTGCAGCCATTCTTTATCGATTCCGCGCAGCAACAAACCAACGTTGTCGCCCGCCTGTCCGCGGTCCAGGATCTTGCGGAACATCTCGACGCCCGTGACTACGGTCTTCTTGTGGCCGCCCAGACCGATAATCTCGACTTCCTCACCAACCTTGATCACGCCGCGGTCGATTCTTCCCGTGCCAACCGTGCCGCGACCCGTAATCGAAAAAACATCTTCGACCGGCATCAGGAACGGCTTGTCAATGTCGCGCAGCGGCTCGGGAATAAAGTCATCGACTGCCTTGATCAGTTCATGGATGCACTTGGTCTTCTCGGGATCATCCGGGTTGTTCAGAGCTTCCAGGGCGCTGCCCATGATGATCGGCGTATCGTCACCCGGAAATTCATATTTGTTCAGAAGATCGCGCAGTTCCATCTCTACCAATTCCAGCAACTCCGGATCGTCTACCATGTCCGTTTTGTTCATGAACACAACCATCGACGGCACATTCACCTGGCGCGCCAGAAGAACGTGCTCGCGCGTCTGCGGCATCGGGCCGTCAAAGGCCGACACAACCAGGATCGCTCCGTCCATCTGGGCGGCGCCCGTGATCATGTTCTTGATATAATCGGCGTGGCCAGGGCAATCCACATGTGCATAATGTCGCTTGTCCGACTCATACTCCACGTGCGCGGTGTTGATCGTTATTCCGCGTTCACGCTCTTCCGGGGCATTGTCGATGCTGTCAAATGTACGGATCTGCGCCAAACCCTTCTGATTCAATATCAGCGTCATTGCGGCCGTCAATGTTGTCTTGCCGTGATCTACGTGCCCAATCGTGCCAACATTAACGTGCGGCTTCGTCCGCTTAAATTGTTCCTTTGCCATGGGTACTCCTTAGTTTTCCATGAATTCAGGTATAAAACCTTTTGTTTTTTCAATGATGTATCTCTGCAAAGTCTGATCGCAGACATCATAATGCGAAAATTTCAATGTAAATGCGGCCCGGCCCTGAGTAATCGATCTCAAATCGGTTGCGTAACCGAACACCTCTTTCATGGGCACCTGGGAATCAACTATATTGGATTCATTTCTCTTGTTCATTCCGATGATCGAGGCCCGCCGGGCATTCAGATCGCTGATCACGTCGCCCAGATAACTATCCGGTACCAAAACTTCCAGAGCCATGATTGGCTCCAAAACCGCCGGGGTCGCCTTTTTTACGGCTTCTTCCACCGCCATCGAACCAGCAATCTCAAATGCCATTTCGGTGGAATCGACATCGCGGTACTCCCCGCCGAGCAGGGATACCTTGATTTTCTGGGTCGGGTAGCCGGCCAGCAGACCGCTGCTGAGACGGTTGCGAATCCCTTTTTGAATCGACGGAATAAAGGCCTTGGGAATCACATCGTCGCTGCGATGATCTTCGAAGATCAATTCCTGCCCGTTTTCGCTTGGCTCCACACGGACGATCACGACGGCGTAATGATGCTTGTTGCCGACCTGGCGTTCGAATTTACCGGCCGCTTCGGCTGCCCGGGTGACGGTTTCCCGATAGGCTACCTGCGGCTTGCCGACATGGGCCTTAACCTTGAATTCCCGGAACAGGCGGTCAATCAGGATATCCAGATGCAACTCGCCCATTCCCGAGATAATGGTCTGCCCGGTCTCTTCATCCTGTGAAATGCGAAAAGTCGGGTCTTCATCGGCCAATTTTTTCAGAGAAACTTCCAGGGCTTCGGAATCGCCCTGACTTTTGGGTTCGATCGTAATCGAAATCACCGGCTCGGGAAAATCCATCGATTCCAGCACAATCGGATTCTTGGAATCGCAGAGGGTATGCCCGGTATAACTGTATTTCAGACCGACGATCGCACCGATCTCGCCGATGGACAATTCGTCGCGGTCTTCTCTTTTATTGGAATGCATTAGAAGCAGACGACTGACGCGCTCCTTCTTCTGCACCACGGAATTGAATACCTGGTCGCCCTTATGGATCACCCCGGAATAAACCCGTGCAAAGGCCAAACGCCCGACATGGGAATCGGTCATAATCTTAAAGATCAGGGCTGAATAGGGCGCATCGATACTGGCTTCCCGTTCGACGGGATTTCCCTTGAGGTTTGTTCCCGTGACGGGAGGTACATCGAAAGGCGAAGGCAGAAAACCCACAACAGCATCGAGCAACGGCTGAACGCCCTTATTCTTAAAGGCGGAGCCGCACAATACCGGTACGATTTTGTTCTGCAGCGTGCCCTTGCGCAAGGCTGAGAATATCTCGGCGGGACTGATCGTTTCGTTGTTCAGGTACTTGGCCATCAGAACATCGTCGTAATTGGCCACTTCTTCGAGCAGCTGCCGGCGATATTCCGCGGCGGTTTCTTTTAAATCATCCGGAATTTCGATGGGATAGAATTTACCGCCCAGCGCGGTTTCATCGTAAATCACACCCTGCATCTCAACCAAGTCGATGATCCCATTGAACAGTTCTCCGGAACCCAAAGGAAGATTGATCGCAACCGGCGTAGCTTTCAGACGATCGCGAATCATATCGAGTACATTATAAAAATCCGCACCGGCCCGATCCATTTTATTCACAAACGCGAGGCGGGGAATGTGGTACTTATTCGCCTGGCGCCAGACCGTTTCGCTCTGCGGTTCAACGCCGCCGACGCCACAAAAAATGGCCACTGCACCATCCAGTACCCGCAGTGACCTTTCCACCTCGGCCGTGAAATCCACGTGCCCCGGCGTGTCGATAATATTTATTCGGTGGTCGTGCCAATAGCACGTCGTGGCAGCCGAAGTAATCGTGATGCCACGTTCCTTTTCCTGCTCCATCCAATCCATGGTAGCAGAACCATCGTGCACTTCACCCATGCGATGCACGCGGCCGGTATAATAGAGAATTCTTTCGGTCGTAGTGGTCTTACCCGCATCGATGTGCGCCATAATCCCGATATTTCTGACCTTGCTAAGAATTCCCGGTTTCACTACAATCCTTTTTATCTAAAATGCGCGAACGCCTTGTTGGCTTCTGCCATTCTGTGCGTATCGTCTCTCTTTTTTATTGAAGCGCCTTCACCGTTTGCGGCGTCCAGCAGTTCACGGGCCAGTTTTTCAGCCATCGATTTACCCGGTCTGGATTTGGAGAAATTTATAATCCAACGCGAGGCCATGGCAAACTTGCGTTTGCCGGGAACTTCGATCGGTACCTGGTAGGTGGCGCCACCGATACGACGGGACTTGACTTCCATCACCGGAGCGACATTGCTGATTGCTTTGCGAAAGACTTCCAATCCGGTGGATTTGGACTGTTTTTCGATAATATCGATCGCATCGTAAAATATTCTTTCCGCTGTGCCTTTTTTGCCTTCGCGAAGAACATAGTTTATAAACCTGGCTACCTGGACTTCGCCAAATTTCGGATCCGGTTGAACCTGCCTTGGAACGATTTTTTTTCTACGAGCCATGTACCATTCCTCTTATTTTGGACGTTTCGTACCGTAACGTGAACGGCTGTTTTTACGATCGTTTACGCCGCTAGTATCCAGAGTGCCGCGAACGATATGATAACGTACACCGGGAAGATCCTTCACGCGTCCACCCTCAACCAGCACAATCGAGTGTTCCTGTAGATTGTGTCCTTCACCGGGAATGTAGGCGTTGACCTCTTTCCCATTGGTCAGCCGCACGCGCGCCACCTTACGTAAAGCGGAATTCGGCTTTTTCGGGGTGGTCGTATACACGCGCGTACAGACTCCGCGTTTCTGAGGGCAACCACGCAGGGCAGGTGCCTTTTCTTTCTTGAGGGGAAGACTTCTTCCCTTTCGAACTAACTGATTAATCGTCGGCATAAACTCTCCATGTAAAAGCCTGTAAAAATACGATAAAACTTTTTTTATAGCAATACATTTATAGGCGCAGAATTACGATTTTTGGAGGGCGGCAAGCTCTTTTTCCTTCTGCCTTTCCCGATCATTAATCGCTTTCCAAGCCTGGATCTCTTCCTCCGGTTCATCCACCGCGATATCGCCGTATCGGCGCAATCCGGTACCGGCCGGGATGAGTCGTCCCATAATCACATTCTCCTTGAGACCGCGCAGGTAATCCGTCTTCCCGGCTACCGACGCGTCGGTGAGAACACGGGTTGTCTCCTGAAAGGAAGCCGCCGAGATAAAGGATTCCGTGTTCAGCGAGGCCCGGGTAATACCCAGCAGCATTTCGGAGAACTGGGCCGGTCGGCCCGGACGGGCTTTAGCAGGGTTCTTGCTCTCTTCCTTGAGCAGGCGGTTGAACTTGGCGAATTCGCGTTTCGACACAACGTCGCCTTCATCCCAATCGGAATCACCCACGTTGGTAATCACGACAAAATCCTTGATTTTCTCGTTCGCTTCAATCAGCTCCATCCGGTTGACGCGATCCTTTTCAAGCAGGTCGGTATCGCCGGAATCTTCGATGCGGACTTTCTGCATCATCTGGCGCACAATGACTTCGATGTGCTTATCGTTGATCCGCACGCCCTGGAGACGATAGACTTCCTGGATCTCGTTGACCAGGTACTCCTGCACCTTGCGCGGGTCCTGAACCGCCAGAATGTCCTGCGGTGCGACCGGACCTTCGCAGAGGCTGTCACCGGCCTGGACCTGATCACTCTGGTTCACCAGGACGTAGCGGCCATAAGGAATTTTATATTTCTTCTGCTGCGAATCGGGGCCTGTCACGATGATCTCGCGGACACCTTTTTCGGTCTTGCCGAATGAAACTGCACCGTCGATTTCGGTGATAACAGCCGGATCTTTCGGGCGCCGGGCTTCAAACAACTCAGCTACCCGCGGCAGACCGCCGGTAATATCGCTGGTCTTGGACGAGGCTTTCGGAATCTTGGCCAGAACGTCGCCGGCCACAACATCATCACCATTGTGGACAACCAGCATCGCGCCGATGGGCAGAATAAATCCACCATGGATGACTTCCTGCCCGTCTTCGTAGCCGATGATGTCGATGTGCGGCTGAATCGTACGATCCTTGGCTTCGGTAACCGTTCTCGATTTATGGCCCGACTCGTCAGCCGTTTCACTGTAGCTGACATCTTCGATAAGTTCGATGAAGCGGACTTTCCCGGAATGCAGCGCCAGAATCTGGTCCATGTAAATATCCCAGCGGAACAGTACCTGGCCCATTTCGACCTTATCCGTTTCCCTGACCACGATATGCGCGCCATAGGGAACGTTATAGGTCGAGGTGACACGGTTGTTTTCGTCGATCAGGCTCAGGGTTGCATTCCGCGACATGACGACATCGTAAGTGCCCTTACTGTACGGTTCGGCGCGGTAGTTTTCGGAAAACATAACCCGCCCTTTGCTCTTGGCAACCGTATCCGATTCCTCGATAACGCGGGCCGCCGTTCCACCAAAGTGGAAGGTACGCAACGTCAACTGAGTGCCCGGTTCGCCGATCGACTGGGCGGCCACAATACCGACCGATTCGCCAATATTAACCATCTCGCCGTTGGCCAGGTTGCGGCCGTAGCAGAGACTGCAGACACCGCGTCGCGATTCGCAGGTCAGTACGGAGCGGATCCGAACTCTCTCGATACCCAGATCCTGGATGCGGCGGGCTTTCACTTCGTTAATTTCCTGTCCGGCCTCAACGATGATCTCGTCTTCGGAATCCGGGTTATACACATCTTCCTGAGCGACACGGCCAACGATACGATCCGCCAGGCTTTCGATGACGCTCTCTTCTTTTTTCAAGGCGGTAATCTCGATCCCGTTGATCGTACCGCAATCAAATTCGGTGATGACAACGTCCTGGGAGACATCGACCAGCCGGCGGGTCAGATAACCAGCGTCGGCTGTTTTCAGAGCCGTATCCGCTAAACCTTTTCGGGCACCGTGGGTGGAGATGAAGTATTCCAGAACCGTCAGGCCCTCTTTAAAGTTCGAGGTAATCGGGGTTTCGATAATTTCACCGACCTGCCCGGTCATGGACTTCTGCGGTTTGGCCATCAGGCCGCGCATGCCGGCCAGCTGTTTGATCTGCTCCCGGCTGCCGCGCGCACCCGAATCCGCCATAATATAGACCGGGTTGAAGCCCTGGCGATCGGAAGACATATTCTCGAGCATCGCCTCGGCCACGCGGTTGGTCGTATGCGTCCAGTTATCGATAACTTTGTTATAGCGTTCACCTTCGGTCAGAATGCCGCCGCGGAACTTCTGCTGAATCTTTTCCACATTCTGGAAGGATTCCTCGAGTAGCTTGACTTTGGCTTCCGGAATCAGGATATCGGCGATTGAGATCGACACACCCGATTTGGTGGCATAGGTAAAACCGACATGCTTTAATTTATCCAGGAACTGGACGGTTTCGTAGTTCCCGAAATTATGATAAACGGCGGAAACGATTCTCTCCAGCCGTTTTTTGGTAATCAGTTCGTTGATATATTCCATCTTCTCGGGCAGCAGGCTGTTGAACAGGGCGCGCCCGGTCGTCGTGTCATGAATCTTGCCCTTGGTGCGAATCTTGACTCTGGCATGCAGGTCGGCTTTCTTCAGTTCATAAGCCAGCATAGCTTCTTCGGTGGAAGAGAATCGCAGACCCTCGCCCAGCACACCCGTTTTCTGACGGGTGACGTAGTAGATGCCGAGCACCATATCCTGGGACGGAATGGAGATCGGGAATCCGTGTGCCGGATGGAGGATGTTGTGGCTGGCAAGCATCAATACCCGGCATTCCATCTGCGCTTCAAAAGACAGCGGCACGTGGACAGCCATCTGATCGCCGTCGAAATCGGCGTTGAACGCGGCGCAGACCAGCGGGTGAATCTGGATCGCCTTGCCATTGATCAAAACCGGCTGGAAGGCCTGGATACCCAGACGGTGCAGCGTCGGTGCGCGGTTGAGCATCACCGGGTGATCTTTAACCACGTATTCCAGGACCTTGTAAACCTCAGGGTCCTTACGTTCGACCATTGATTTGGCCGCCTTGGGGGTCTTGGAAAGTTTTCGGCGGATCAACTGATGAATAATATGCGGCTTGAACAGTTCGATAGCCATTTCCTTGGGCAATCCGCATTCGTTCAGTTTCAATTCCGGACCGACTACGATCACGGAACGACCGCTATAATCCACGCGTTTACCCAGCAGATTCTGGCGGAAGCGGCCTTCCTTGCCTTTCAGCATATCGCTCAGGCTCTTGAGGGGCCGGCGGGTACCGCTGCGGACTTCGGTTCTTCTGCGGCTGTTGTCAAACAGTGAATCGACGGCTTCCTGCAGCATGCGCTTTTCATTGCGCAAAATGACGTCGGGAGCCTTGATTTCGATCAGCTGTTTCAGACGGTTGTTGCGGATAATGACGCGACGATAGAGATCGTTCAGATCACTGGCTGCGAAACGTCCGCCTTCCAGCGGCACCAGCGGTCGCAGGTCCGGCGGAATCACCGGCAGAACCGTAATCACCATCCACTCGGGTTTGTTGATCGGTTTGCCCTCTTTCGACAGAAAGGCGCGCACGACCTTCAGGCGCTTCAGAATTTCGGCTTTCTGCGTCGCGGAGCGCGTAACCTTCAACTCGGCCTTCAGGCTGCGCACCAGCGGTTCGACTTCGGCCTTATGCAGCAATTCCCGGATGGCCTCGCCGCCGGTTTTGGCGATAAAATAATTCTGAGCCTCTTCCTCGTCAAACAGATCGCTCTTGGGTCCGAATTTCATCATATTTTCGAAATATTCTTCTTCCGAAATAACGGACTTGTAAGGCAGATCGGACTGGCCCTGGTTGAGCACTACGTAACGCTCGTAATAAACAATCTCTTCCAGATTCTTGGTCGGGATGTTCAACAGGTAATACAGTTTGCTCGGTATCGAGCGCAGAAACCAAATATGCACGACGGGCACGGCCAGGGTGATATGTCCCATGCGTTCCCGGCGCACTTTTTTGCGCGCGACTTCGACACCGCAGCGATCGCAGATAATACCTTTATAGCGAATGCGTTTGTACTTTCCGCAATGGCATTCCCAATCTTTCACCGGTCCGAAGATCTTTTCACAGAAAAGACCGTCTTTTTCCGGTTTATAGGAACGGTAGTTGATGGTTTCCGGTTTTAACACTTCACCGTGGGAGCGTGTCAGTATATTTTCCGGCGAGGAAATATGTATTGTGATACTTTCGAACTCACGTCGATGACTAAAAGGTTTTGCTGAAAGATTCATCTTTCCCTTTCTACCTCCAGTCCCGAAGAGACGGGGCTAATTTATATCCATTTCTATACATAGACCCTGAAGTTCCTTAAGGAGTACATTAAAGGACTCCGGCACTCCAAAATCCGAGAAATTTTCGCCTTTGACAATGGCGTTATACATTTTTGAGCGACCTTCTACATCATCCGATTTAACCGTAAGCGCTTCCTGTAATGTAAAGGCGGCACCGTAGGCTTCGAGCGCCCAGACTTCCATTTCGCCGAAACGCTGGCCACCGAACTGGGCCTTACCGCCCAACGGCTGCTGCGTCACCAGTGAGTAAGGACCGGTGCTGCGGGCATGCATCTTGTCTTCCACAAGGTGCGATAATTTCATCATGTAGATTTCACCAACGGTCACCGGATCATCAAACGCTTCGCCGGTTTTTCCGTCGATCAGGACGGCCTTGCCGGTTACCGGCAAACCCGCTTTGAGAAGTTCGTTGGCCACGTCGGTTTCTGTCGCACCGTTGAAAACCGGGGTTTCGTAATAGATACCCAGTTTCTTGCCGGCCCAGCCGAGCATGGTTTCATACAACTGCCCGAGGTTCATACGCGAAGGTACGCCCAGCGGGTTCAGCACGATGTCTACGGGCGTGCCGTCTTCCAGAAACGGCATGTCTTCCTGCGGGACAATCACCGAAACAACACCTTTGTTTCCGTGCCGGCCGGCCATCTTATCGCCGACCTGGACTTTGCGTTTGTTGGCGACATAGACCTTGGCCAGTTGAAGTACACCGGGTTGCAGATCGTCACCAACTTTGATTTTATAGACTTCCTGCTCCAGTTCCTCATCGATTCTCTGGGAAAGCATAAAATAGGAATTGATGATCTTCTCGACCTTTTCGTTCGTAACGGCGTCGTCGGTCCAGGGACTCTCGGGACTCAAGTTGTTCAACTCCAGTTCATGCAGTTTCTTATCCGTCAATTTTTCGCCGGCTTTTACTACGACTTTTTGATGGTTGATCTCACGAATCTCGGCGCTGGTCCTGTCCAGCAGCACAGTCCGCAGCAGTTTGTCGCGGCGTTCTCGCAAGGTGTGGTGTTTCTGAACGCTCCGGTTGGTGGCTTCTTCGACCTTGCGCTTCTCTTCGGCGCGGCTGGTTTTACCTTTGCGCTGAAATAGCTTGGTATCTACGGTAACGCCCTTGACGCCGGACTCGGCTCTTTTGGAGGCGTCCTTAACGTCGCTGGCCTTTTCGCCGAAAATGGCCCGCAATAATTTCTCTTCCGGGGTCGGATCGGTTTCGCCTTTGGGCGTGACCTTACCGATCAGGATATCGTTGGCCTCGACTTCGGCGCCGATGCGGATGATACCGTTGACATCCAGATTCCGGGTAGTTTCTTCGCTCACATTGGGAATTTCACGCGTCAATTCTTCGTTGCCGCGTTTGGTGTCCCGAACTTCGAGCTCGAACTCCTTGATATGGACCGAAGTGAAAACATCATCGCGTACCAGACGGTCGCTGAGCACAATCGCGTCCTCAAAGTTATAACCGCGCCAGGGCATGAATGCCACCAGCACGTTGCGTCCCAGTGCCAGGTAGCCCTTATCTGTCGAACAACCGTCGGCAACGACCTGACCGGCCTTCACAACATCACCCCCGACTACCAGAGGTTTTTGATTGATCGAGGTATCCTGGTTGGTGCGCAGGAATTTGGACAACGGAAGCATAATCCGGCCCTGGTTTTCATCCAGGACGAGGCCGGTATCGGCATCGGGTGTCTTCACGACGATATAATCGGCGCAGACCTCTTCCACTACACCGTCAACCGGACACACAACTGTGGTCCGCGAATCTTTGGCCACTGCTCTTTCCAGACCGGTCCCGACGATCGGGCGTCCCGGTTTCAGAAGCGGCACCGACTGGCGCTGCATGTTGGAGCCCATCAGGGCGCGGTTGGCGTCGTCATGCTCCAGGAAGGGAATCAGGGCCGCCGAAATCGAAACGATCTGTTCCGGCGAAACATCCATGTACTTTACCTCTTCCGGCGTGACAATCGGAAACTCACCGCGGATTCGGGCGCGTACCTGTTGACGTGTGAAATTGCCCTTTTCGTTCAACGGCGCGTTGGCCTGGGCGATCAGTTCGCGGTCTTCATCGTCGGCGGAAAGATATTCCACCTGGTCGGTTACCATCGGCTTGCCATCCAATTTTTCCACTTTGCGATAGGGAGTCTCGATAAATCCGAGTTCGTTGACGAAGGCATAGGTAGCCAACGATGAGATCAGACCGATGTTCGGGCCTTCCGGCGTTTCGATCGGGCACAATCTTCCGTAATGAGTATAGTGTACATCACGGACTTCAAAGCCTGCGCGCTCGCGGGTCAGACCACCCGGTCCCAAAGCCGAGACACGGCGTTTATGCGTAATCTCCGCCAGTGGATTGGTCTGGTCCATGAATTGCGACAATTGGCTGGTACCGAAAAAGGAATTGATCACCGAAGTGATAATCCGGGAATTGATCAGATCCTGCGGCGTCAGGTTTTCCGACTCACGCAGGTTCATCCGCTCTTTAATCGTACGCGACATGCGGGTGAAAGCCAGGTTGAACTGATTGGTCAACTGCTCGCCCATCGTACGAACGCGGCGATTGCCTAAATGATCGATATCATCCGGGCCCAGATTGCCCTTTTTCATCTCAATCAGGTGAGCGATAATCTGAACGATGTCTTCCCGCGTTAAAACTGTGTTTTCCACGGGAATCTTCAGATTGAATTTCTTATTGATGCGGTATCGGCCGACCTGTCCCAGATCATATTTTTTGGGACTGAAAAACAGCCGCTCGACAAACTTTTTGGCCGTATCGAAGTTCGGCGGCTCTCCGGTACGCAGACTGCGATACAGGAAATAGAGCGCGGATTCTTCGTCGAATGTGACCGAATCCTTGCGAAAGGTATTGATAAAGATCGACTTCTCGAAATCGTCTTCCGTCGTAAAAACCAGAACCGATTCGATCCCGTTTTCCTTACAGGTCTTGAGATAGTCGCGGTCGAAAACAACCGGCTCCCGGATCTCCAGGATCACTTCACCGGTTTCGGGATTGACCAGGTTTTCGGCCAGGACTTTGCCGATCGCCTCTTTGGCGGTGGACCCGAGTTTGACCCGCTTGCCGATTCCGAACAGGTTCAGAATATCCTCGTTCATGGGATAACCGAACGCGCGCAGCAGGATTGTGGCCGGGAATTTCCGGCGGCGATCGATGATCGCACTCAGTACATCGTGCGTATCGACCACAAAATCCACCCAGGAACCCCGGAAGGGGATTACCCTGGCGGAATAGATCTTCATACCGTTCGTATGAACACCTTCATCGAAAAACACACCCGGTGAACGCTGCAGCTGGCTGACAATCACCCGCTCGGCGCCGTTGATGATAAAGGTACCTTTCTCGGTCATGTAGGGAACATTCCCGAAAAAGATATCCTGTTCGATACCGGCTGTGTAATCACCCTTCGACCCGCCTTCTTCGCGGATGTGCAGCACGAGCCGCACCTTCAGGGGCACCGTATAGCTGACGCCGCGCTCAATACATTCCTTTATACTGTAGCGCGGTTCTCCAATCGTGTAGTACTTGTATTCCAGAAGGTAGTTGCCGTGTGAATCTTCCACCGGGAAGATATTGTTAAACGCGGCCTCCAGCCCTTTTTGCTGGCGTTTCTGCGGGGGGACATCTTTCTGCAAGAACCAATCATAGGATTTTAACTGGACGTCCAAGAGGTTGGGCATTTCCAGAACAGCAGGGACCTTCGCAAAGGATTTTTCTTCCATTATCTTTGAAAGAGTGGAATTCAAAGGAATCCCTCCTTTTCACTTTAAGAATCCCCTTATGAAAAGGGGATTACTGTGGATGTTTAAAAAAAGAACTGTCATTCAGATTCTTTGTATATGACAGCCTATTTGATCTCTACAGTGGCTCCAGCTTCTTCCAACTGCTTCTTCAGTTCCTGCGCTTCTTCCTTCGATATTGCTTCTTTTACCGGATTCGGAGCACCGTCAACCAGATCTTTGGCTTCTTTCAGGCCGAGACTGGTAGCAGCGCGGACAACCTTGATCACATTAATCTTCTGGGTCCCGACTTCTTTCAGGATCACATCAAATTCGATCTGTTCTTCTACTTCTTCCTGTTCTGCTGCGGCACCGGCTACAGCAGCTACTGCCACAGGCGCAGCGGCGGTTACGCCGAACTTCTTTTCGATATCGCTGACCAGTTCCGAAATTTCAAGCATCGTTGCTTTCTCTAGGTATTCAAGAACGTCGGCTCTTGTTATCTCTGCCATCTCTTAAATTCCTCCTTACTTCTGTAACATGAATTATGGATATTATTTTTTGACTTCACTTAACGACTTCAGAACCCCTGAAAGTTTACCCATGGCGCCGTTTAAAACACCGACCAGGTTGCTCATCGGAGCATTCAGGGTTCCCATAAACTTGGCGATCAATTGTTCCCGCGAGGGTAGTGTGGCAATCACATTGACCTTATCGGGACCAAACACACGGCGCTCGAATATGCAACCGGTGATGTATAGATTTTCGAGTTTATTCTTCTTGATAAATTCATTGATCACGTTGGGCGGCGCCAGCGGATCACCGAAAGCGAACGCAATCCCGGTTTGACCGTCCAGAACTTCATCGATGGATTCGAATCCGGCGTTTTTGGCGGCGATCCGGGATAGGGTCTTCTTGGCTACCCGGTACTCGACACCGGCTGCAAACAGCTCTTTGCGCAGCGCGTCGACATGCGCAACACTCATACCTTTATAATTGGTAAAGAACGCGGATTTAGCCTGATTGAACTTGTCCGTCATCAGCGCAACGGTTTGGATATTCCTTTGATTTGGCATCTTGTCTCCTAATTTCCTAACGATTACAGGACCGTGCTCTTATCGATCCGGATTCCCGGGCCCATTGTCGTGGAAAGCGTGATTTTCTGCAGGTAAACGCCCTTGGCGGCCGTCGGACGTATGCGCATCAGGGTGGATATGA
>Ga0268277_1001536_pt1 | contig 15409 bp, 22 predicted proteins | sample saktaG_5_FD_190132 | JGI IMG/M metagenome (GOLD analysis project Ga0268277, IMG submission 190132) | Saline water microbial communities from Sakinaw Lake, British Columbia, Canada - sak_2010_1_5_50m | ecosystem: Environmental > Aquatic > Non-marine Saline and Alkaline > Saline ...
GAAGGGTTGATGTTGCATTGAGATATATGGTGCAGGGCGCTTTTGCAAAGTCATTTAACTCAAAGAAAGGGGCTGTTAATGCACTTGCTGACGAAATAATAGCTGCTTACCAATTGAGCAATTCATCAAATGCAATCAAAAAGAAGCTTGATGCAGAAAGACAGGCAGATGCTTCCAGGTAAAATATCAAATTTCTTAATTTTCAAAAGATTTAAATAGATTCTTGCGAATAATCCTTATATGCATAAAAGATTTGTTATGGTTGATGGGCCTGATGGCTCAGGCAAGGGGATTATTGTTAATGCCCTGAAAAAATGGGCTGAGCAACAGCAGATTAAGGTGTTTGATTTAAAAGATTATTGCAGGGAAAATAACAGGTTTCCAGAGCCAGAGGAGATAAATGATTTTGATGCAATTATTTCCAGTGAGATGAGCTATTGCTGGGTTGGGAATGCTTTAAGAGAAGAAATAGTAAGAAAAAACAACCGCAATTATTCAATAACTTCAACAGCACATGCGTTTTCTTTAGACAGGGAAATCCTTTACAACATGGTTATAATTCCTGCCTTAAAACAGGGAAAATATGTTTTTCAGGAAAGAGGGATAATAAGCTCTATTGTTTATCAGCCGGTTCAGGGCAACATATCATTAACAGAGATTATGAGGCTTCCAGGAAATAAGCTTGCATTGCAGAATTCTCCAAACCTGTTGATAATATCACAGGTTGCACCAGAAACAATTATGCAAAGGCTCAGCCAGAGGCAGAAGCAGAATAAGGCTATTTTTGAGGAAATAAACTTTCAGAGAAGAGTTGAGCAAAGGTACAACAGCCAGTGGCTGAAAAACCTGTTTGAAAGCCATGGCTCAAAAGTTGTTTACTTAGACACAAACTTTCCAAAAACAGTTGAGGAAACAGAAAAAGAAGCAATTAAAATATGGGAAGATTTCCTTGAAAAAAACTGAATCATTGCACCCTAATATTCATTCTTAGATTGCTGTATTTTTTTTGGCATACTTTCTTTAGGTTATCTAAGAATTTTTTTGTTGGTGATTTTATATTACTAATCTTTTGATCAAGCGTGCCTTTATCAGATTTAAATGGCTGCAAGACCCACCTGCAGTTTAACTCATGAATATCTTTAGCTATCTCAAGAACATCCTCCTTTCTGAAAATAATCCCCGGAACAATAGTTGTCCTGATTTCTATCTGAATTTTATCCTGATTTTCCTTTAATACATCAAGTGTTTGCTTTATACTTTCAATAACATCTTCTGTTGCCCTAAAAAATGTTTTTGACTTTGTAACTTTTTCAAAAATCTCTTTTTTAAGCGGAGCCTTTATATCCAAGGCAATAAAATCCAGCAGGTTTTCATTGATTAATGATTTTATTGAATAGGGCTTTGAGCCATTTGTTTCAATACCAACCTTTAAACCCTGTTTTTTTGAGAATCTTGCAAGAGCTAATAATGCCTGCCTTTGAAGGCATGGCTCACCCCCTGAAAAGATTACAGAATCAATAAAACCAGAATTTTTTAATATCTCTTTTTTGATGTCTTTTAAGTCTTTTAAGAGTTCATCATTAAAGCCTATAAACTCCTTGTTTTTGCAATAACCGCACCTGAAATCACACCCAGAAAAAAATATTGCTATGCAGGCATTGGTTGGCCAGCCAGCTGCTGATAAAGGAACTATCCCGCCAATGTATGCCTGCATTTAGACACCTAACTCTTTTTATCTTTAGATACTTTTTCAATTTTTTCTTCATCAATGAATTCATTTAGTTTTGTGTTTGTTTTTGCTGTCTTGTATTTTATTCCGTTCTTCATTGTTATAACCTCTTTTAATTTAATCCAGTGCTTCCAAAACCTTTTTCTCCTCTTTTGGTGCTGTCAAGCTCATTAACTTCCTCAAACTTAGCTTCCTCCACCTTGTTAAATATCATCTGGGCTATCTTTGTTCCTTTTTCTATCTTAAATTCTTCAGTACCATGATTAATTGCTATAACCCCTATCTCTCCCCTGTAACCAGAATCAATTGTTCCAGGATTATTACAGGTTGTTATTCCTTTCCTTAATGCAAGACCAGACTTTGGCCTTACCTGGCCTTCGTAACCTTTAGGAATAGCCATGCTTAATCCTGTGCTAACCAGCACCCTTTGGCCAGGCTTAAGAACATAATCCTCTGTTGAATAAAGGTCCACTCCTGCATCGCCATCATGAGCATAATGCGGCAGAATTGCGTTTTCTTTTATTTTCTTTATTTTTATCTTCAGGTTTTCTGACAAAATCATCCCTCTTTTTTAATTTAAAAAATAATTAGTAAAATAATACAAAATAGGAAACACAACTCATATTTAAATTAGGTTAAGATTAAAAGTATATAATTAAAACAATTATTGTTCTAATGGAAACAAAGCTTAATAATCTTTTATTTTAATGTTTAAGGCTTTCTTTAGGTTTTTTAATGAATATACTCCAGTTGAAAAAACTGTTTTCCAAAGGAAATAGTTATGTTTTCCATAAGAAATGAAGTTGTTTTTCCATAAGAAAACATTGATTTTTGTTTTATTCAAGTAGTAGTTTAGCCAGCTTTGAACTGAAACAATGATACTAATTCATGCTTAATTGTCTTGCTTGTTTTTGCATCTATTTTTATGTTTATGGTGTTTAGAGAGCTTGTGATAAAGGTTATGTTCCACAGCTGGCCAAGCTCAATGTTCTGCAGGATAGCTATTGTTTTTGTTACAACCTCTTTAGGATATTTTTTCTCTTTAATATTATTAGCTTTTTTCAGGATATAATCCAAGTCAAATTTAACATCTTTTAGGTTAACATTTTTTACAGATGTTCCTGGTTTTTTGAAAACATCCTGCTCTGGATTGATTTCAATATTGTTGTTTATAGTAAAAACTGCAACCTTATCCAGCTTTTTGTCATAATAGCCAATCTGCCACTCACTTTTTTCTGAGTTTTCAATCATAGTAAAGGCATATGCTAAATATGCTTCTTTGTTCTTAGAAATCCATTTTTTGAATTTACTGCTTTCTTTTAACTTTTTTAGCGCTGTTTTAAAACTCATTGTTTTTAGAACAAATGGGAGATTTATATAGCTTTTGTTTTTAAAAAGATTTTTATATAATCTGCTTTTAGTTTATCTCATGGATGAAATAACAAAAATAAGCCCCGAGCTTAAGATATTATTAGAAAAACAGCATTATTGCTTTAGCGGAGAGCACTCTGCTGTAAAGATATGCACCTGGACAAAAAAATCCTTAGTAGATGAAGGGATTTGCTATAAGGAAAAGTTTTACGGCATAAGATGCCATCTATGCTGCCAGATGACTCCTGCAGTAGGGTTTTGCACAAACCAATGCATTCATTGCTGGCGCGATATGGATTATACTGTTGGAACAAAAATGAATGATGCTGTGGATGAGCCAAAAGAAATAATAAAAAAATCAATATTATGCCAGAGAAAACTTCTTAATGGTTTTTTTGGAAATGAAAAAGTAAACATGGAAAAACTTAATCAAGCGCAGGAGCCAATGCATTTTGCAATCTCATTAACAGGAGAGCCAACAATATATCCCAGACTTGGAGAATTAATTTCTGAGCTGCACAAATTAGGAAAGACAACTTTTCTTGTTACAAATGGCCAGTTCCCAGAGGTTATTGAAAACCTGAAAGAGCTTCCTACACAGCTTTACATTTCTCTCAGCTCAACTAACAAGAATGACTTTGAAAAATTCAACAAGTCCTACCTTAAGGACGGATGGCAACGCTTAAACAAATCACTTGATATAATGTCAAAACTAAAGACGAGGACAACAATAAGAATAACTGCAATGAAAGAAATAAATATGAAAGATGAGAAAGGATTTGCAGAGCTTATAAAAAAAGCAAGCCCAATGTTTGTGGAAGTCAAGGCATACATGTTTGTCGGCTCATCAAGACAGAGATTAAAGAAAGAAAACATGCCATTCCATGAGGATGTAAAAGAGTTTGCGAAAAAGATTGCAAAGCTGGCCAATTACAAAATAATAGATGAGAAAAAAGAGAGCAGGGTTGTATTGCTGGCCAAACAAGACTATAAGAATAGAATCATGAAGTTTGATTAAATTTTTAGAAATCTTTTTATATTTGTAAGGTTTTTAACCTGATTATGAAAAGCAGACTAATAATTCCATTGATTACTTTATTTATTGGTTTTCTTTTGATTGGAGGGGGTATTACTGGTCATGTTGTCTCACAAAGCTGCTGCTATCCTCCTGATTGCGAGCCAGAGAATATGTGTAATTTTACAGAATCAAATCAAAAGTATTCTTCAAGCCTTGATATAGCTAATTATAGTGTTTATATTGGTGAAATATTAATTTTTGTTTCAATCTTCATATATGTTTTAATGTACCGGAACGATAAGAAATCTTAAAATAATCCTTATCTTCAGTTTACCAAATCCTAAAATTTGAATTAGAAACATTTAAATACTTAAATTCTTAAGATTTATATAATATTTTGCTTCAATTCAGGATTGGGGGGATTTACAGGCCTTAGTGGCCATCTTAAAGAGGTGCTATTATGAATCCAGAAAAAGAAATAGTCAATCTTTGGCTTAATAAAAAGGGTTTCTTTACTATTAATGATATCAATGCTGGCAAAAACAAGGTAATAGATATTATAGCAATAAAGCTTACTAATGGAAAGCTTGAAAGAGTAGAGCATGTAGAGGTTAACTGTTCTATAAGCTCAACCATTGTTGATAAGGATATAAAGGAATACATAAGAAAATTTGAAGACAAAACTGTCATAAAAAAAGTAAAGCAGGTCATAAAGGATTTTGTTGGAACAGAATTTGACTATGAAAAAACACTGGTTCTTACATCAAATAAAAAAATTGAGCTAAAGGGAATTAATGTTTTGAAATTTGATGATATAATTTATGAGGTAACAGATAATATTGACAAGCAGAACTACAGGAACACAACATTAAGAACAATACAGCTTATTAAATACCTTTTGATAGCTAATCCAGCTAATCTTGCAGAGCTGTTAAAAAAAGAAACAGGCAACAAGATCTTAAATCAGGGAACAAGGGAGATGTTCATAATAGATCTGTTAAAGCAGGATGATGTTAAAAGAATACTGGAAAAAGAATCAAATGAGAGAGTTATAGTTGATATCGTAAAGGAATCATCATTAAAGAGGCCGGAAAGGCTTGCAAAGGCACTTGAGCAGGATATACTGACAAACAGGACAAGGAACAGGTTTCTGAAATCATTGTTAGTACAGGAAAAAATAGCAAAGGCAAGCAAGACTATCCTAAAGCCAAAAAAACAAAAATCATTGCAGTATTTTTTCAAGAAGAAAAACCCTAAAGCAAAAGTTTAATAAATATCTCTTTTTAACTATCTAAAAAAGCGGTGATATGATGGATGCACTTTTTTATCTGACATCTTTGGCTATTATCATGGTCATAGGTATATTATGCACAATTTTTTCAGAAAAAATTAAAATGCCCAATGTACTTCTTCTGGTTATAGCAGGCATAATCATAGGGCATGTTGAGTATGAGGGTAATCCTTTAATTAATTTCTCACCCCTGTTCCTGACCTCTGTAGGAACCCTTGCCTTAGTAATGATAATCTTTGACTCAAGCTCAAGGCTAAAGCTAAAGGAGTTTGATACTTTCTCAATGAAAGCATTAAAGCTGGCAGGAATATTTTTATTGCTAAACCTAATATTCTTAACAGCATCTGTAAGCCTTATTTTTAATATCAATAACATATTTTTAGCAATGATGTTTGCTGCCCTGATGTCTGGAACAGCGCCAGATATTGTTCTTACTATGCTTAAAAACACAAAGAACAGGGTAGTAGAGCTGCTTAAAATAGAATCAATATTAAACACACCATTAATTGTTCTCATACCATTTATAATCCTTGATTTATTTAATGATTATGGTGAGGGATTATTTTTCTCAAAATTTATGGAAACCATGGGCCCATTTTTGCAGCAGTTTATTACAGGCATTGGTGCAGGCATTTTAGTTGGCATAGTTGTTTTTAAGATAATGAGAACCAAATATTCAGAGAATTTGTCACCTCTTGCTTTAATCACTGCTGCCCTTATAACCTACATACTTGCAGAAAACCTTAAGGGAAATGGGGTTCTTGCAGTAACAACCCTTGGATTGTTTTTTGGCAATGTTTATGTCAGGGAAAAAGAATCATTGCACGAATTTTCTTCCCTATTTGCAAATTCGCTTGAGATAATTGTTTTTATACTTGTTGGAATAATAATAAAATTTCCCCTTGATATATTATTTTTCGCAAAATCCATGCTTTTGTTTATGATATATCTTGTGATAAGATACATCTCTGTCCAGCTTTGCTTTTCAAAACTTAATTATTCAGTTAAGGAGAAACTTTTTATGGCGTTAAATGTGTCGAAAGGCATTGCTGTTGCAGTTGTTGTATTTATACTTGCCACTTATGACATATCTGGAATTGAGCCTATATTAAATTTAATACTTGCATTTATGATATATAGCATAGTACTTTCTACAATAGTTGTAAAGCTATCAAAGAAATTTCTAGGGGAAGAAGCAATATGATAAGGCTTGGTCCTGCTGGCTCTCCAATGAAAAGCACATTAGACGGGCTTGGTTACATAAAAGAGATAGGATTAAATGCAATGGAGGTTGAGTTTACTTATGGTGTAAGGATGCAAAATGAGCTTGCAGAAGAAATTGGAAAGCTTGCAGAAAAACTTGATATCAAGCTTAGTGTTCATGCACCCTACTATATAAATTTGGCATCTGCCGAAAAACAAAAAATTGGAGCATCAAAGAAAAGGATTCTTGACAGCTGCGAAAGGGCTAATTATCTTAAGGCAAGCCATGTTGTTTTTCATGCAGGATTCTATGGAAAACTAAAAGAAAATGAATGTTATGAAATGATAAAAAAAGAGATTGTTGAGATGCAGGATATAATAAAAGATAATAAATGGAAGACAGAGCTTGCGCCAGAAACAACAGGAAAAAAATCACAGTTTGGCTCTTTAAACGAGATTTTAAAGCTCAGGGATGAAATCAAATGCAATATTTGTGTTGATTTTGCACATCTGCATGCAAGAAATAACTCTATAATCTATCCTTCTGTTTTTGACCAGTTGTCTGGCTTGAGACATATACACTCTCACTTTTCAGGAATAGAATTCACAGACAAAGGAGAGAGAAGGCATCTTGTCATGGAGAAAAATGATTTTTTGCCTTTTGCAAAGGAAATATTAAAAAGAAAATCAGATATAACTATAATATGCGAGAGCCCGGTAACATGGCATGACTCATTAAAGATGAAAAATATCATAGAAACCTTAAAAAATGAAAAAAATAATTATTGATACAAATTTCATTGTAAGCGCAATTAGGTTTAAGATAGACATATTTTCAGAGCTTCAAAGAATATGTGATTTTAAATATGCTGTCTGCATAGTGGATGGCACAATAGATGAGCTGGAAAAACTAGCTGAAACAGGGAAGCCAAAAGACAAGATTGCGGCAAGGATATCACTAGAGCTAATCAGGAATAAAAAGATTAACATAACAAAAACACCCCCTAAAAACAAAAGAGTTAAAAACGTTGACCTTTTAATTTTAAACTTGATTAAAAAAGAGGATTTCATAGTTGCAACACAAGATAAAGAACTTAAAAAGGAGATAAGAAAAAAAGGAGCCCCCATTATTGTTTTAAGACAAAAAGGGTACCTTAAATTGATTATTTAACAAAAAGAAGGTTAAAATGTTCTACAAAACACAATTAAAAGACCATATAAGGATTCCACCCCATTTTTTTGGGCTTAAGCTAGAGGACGCAATGATAGAAAGAATTAAAAAGAAGTATGAGGGGTATATTTCAAAGGAGTTGGGTATTGTAATTGATGTATCAAGATTAGATAAAATCGGTGAAGGAATTATTATCCCTGGAGATGGGGCATCATACTATGAAACAGAGTTTGAAGTAATAATTTTCAAGCCAGAGATGCAGGAAGTTCTTCTTGGAAGAATAAAGGATATAGCAGACTTTGGCGCTTTTATCAATATTGGTCCAATAGACGGCATGATTCACATTTCACAAACAATGAATGACTTTGTTTCATTCAACAAGGAGAAGACTCTCGCTGGCAAAGAATCAAAAAAAATCTTGAAAATAGGGGATAAATGCAGAGCAAGAATAATTGCCACAAGCTATAAAGATCTATCAAACCCAAAACTTGGCCTGACAATGAGGCAGATCGGGCTTGGCAAACTTGAATGGATAGAAGAGCAGTTTGGGCAAAAAGAAAATAAAGAAAATAAAAAAACTGAAAAAAAGGTTAAAAAGAAATAAAATGGGTAAAAAAGTTTGTAAAAAATGCAGGATTTTTGTAAAAGGAGATAACTGCCCAGTATGTAAAGGCAACCAGTTCAGCACAAACTGGCAGGGCAGAATAAACATACTAGATGCTGATAAGTCAATGATTGCTGAGAAGCTTGGAATAAAAGCAAAAGGGGAATATGCTATTAAAGTAAGGTGAATTTTATGGAAATAATTGAAAAAAAAGAACATACACTATTATCAAGAACAGAAATTATAGCAAAAGATAGTTATACAGGGACAACACCATCAAGGAATTCTATTAAAGACAGGCTAGCCAATACATTGAAAGCAAATAAAGAGCTCCTTGTTATAAAGCATATTTATCCTAATTTTGGATTTAGCTCTGCAAAAATAATAGCTTACTTATACTCAAATAAGAAAGATATGGAAAGGATTGAGCCAAAGTATGCATTTAAGAAAGGGGTTTCTAAGAAAGAAGAGGAGAAAAAAACAGAAGAAAAGAAACAGAATAAGCCAGAAACCAAGGAGAAGGAAGGAGTGAAACCAGAACAAGAAAAACAAGATGAAAGCAAACTTAAAGAAAAGAAACCAGAGCAAAAGAAGGAAGGTAAAAAAGAATAATCACATAATAAATATTTAGAAAAAAAATCATAAATAAATAAAAAAATTCAATTAAAAATGGCAAAAAATAAAAAGAAACCACAGAAAGCAGTTGATATAAAAAGCCTTTATTCAGTAGAGGGAGGGGTTCTTAAGAGAAAGGCAAAATTCTGCCCAAAATGCGGGCCAGGAGTCTTCCTTGCAGCACATAAAAACAGATTAAGCTGCGGAAAATGTGGATATACTGAGTTCATAAAAAAACAAGAACAAGAGAAATAATTCTATTTGTAGGGCTTTATTTGATAACTTAAAATTAAAAAGAATTACTTTTCATTACTATCCAATCTCTGGAACACAAGAAGGTCTTCTGTTGTAAGCTTTTTTCCTTTCTTAATCTTTTCTTCAACATTTTCCTGCTTTTCTTTTATTATCTTTTCCTGCGTTTGCTTTTTTTCTTTTTTTGCGTTTTCTTTAGATAGTCCAAACTCCTTGTTTATCTCATTGATTTCAACAAGTTTTTTCTTTAATAAGTCATTAACCTCTGTCACTTTCTTTTTAAATTCAAAGAATTTCTTGTAAGAATCATCTTCTTCTTTTTTTAGTCCATCAATACTTTTAAGAAGATTTAGCATTTCCTCATGCTTTTTCTGGCTTTCATCAGCATTGACTTTAATATTTTTGTGAGCATCATCAGCCTCTTTTTTCAGTTTGTCAATTTCATTGGAAAGCGAGTTAGAGTCTTTCCAGACCCGGCTAACTTTTTCTGCTTCTTTGTATTGCTTTTTCTTTCGATTTATTTCCTTCATAAGTTTCTGTTCTTTATCAAAGGGCATTACCTCAGTTTCTATCTTCATCTCAAGTTTTTCAATCTCATGTTTAATCTGGGAAGGATCTTCTTTTAGGTTAAATTTATTTATAGTATCATCTTTTTCTTTGTTAACTTTTTTTATCTCAAAAATTTTGCCCTTAATCAACTTGTTGTAGTTTTCCCTTTTAGACTTTAGTTCCCTGACTTTTTTTGTCAGGTTATTTCTGCTATTTTTCAGTTCCTTAATATTTTTAAAAATATTAGAAAGATCATTGCTTGCTTTTTCTTTTTTCTTAAACCACTCTTCCTTTTGGTCGTCCAACTGGTTTAAACTCAATCTTAACTCAATTATTTCTTTTCTGCATTTGCTAAGATTTTTTAATAATTCCTTATTGTTCTTTTTCTCTGGCATGTCCTCTCACTTAATAATTAAAAATAAATAATTAACCAAACAACGAACCTAAACCAGCAGCTGCCTGATCCTGACTTTTCTTCTCTTCTTCTTTATTAGCCTCTGGTTTTGCTTCTCTCTTTTCTGCCTTTGCTTCAGCAGCTGGTGCTACCTGCATAACAGATGCTTCTTTAATTACTTTTTCAACATCAACCCCGTCAAATGCTGCTACCAATGCCTTGACTCTTGCTGCATCTGGTTTTACCCCAGCAGCCTCTAATACTTTTGTTACTGTTGCCTCATCTATTTTTCCTCCAGCCTTGTGGATTAACATTGCAGTGTATACATATTCCATTTTATTTGCCTCCAAATTTATGTTTAATTTTGTTGATCCTGATTTTCCTTAGTTTTAATTTCTTCTTTAGGTTTTTCTTCTTTCTTGATTTCTTCCTTTTTTTCAAGTTTCTTTGATTGTTCAGCAGCAAGTACATCTTCTTTTTGTGTTTCCTTAATCTCTTCACCCTTTGCAATTACTTCATCCTTAACTTTTTTCTTTTCATCTTTAGGTTTTTCTTTAGTATCATCAGCTTTAGCTTTTGTCTTTTGCTCCTCTTTTTTTACTTCTTCTTTTACTTTCTTTTTCTTATCCTCACTTTTCTCTTGTTTTGGTTTTTCTTTAATTTCTTCTGGTTCCTTGATTTCTTCAACCTTTTCAGCTTTCTTGACTTCTTTTTCTTCCTTAACAACTTCTTTAACTTTTTCTTCAGGCTTTTCTTTTGGTGCATCAGAAATATTTAATTTTGATTTTAGTGCTAGCATCTCTTTATTTGCCTTTGCCATAATCTCTTCCTTAACACCATCAGCCATTATATTCTGTGAAAGAGCAAGGCTCTTTGCTTCCCTGAAAGCCTTTGCTATCATTATTTCTGTTGTTTCTTTGGTTAAGAATGATAATTCGAGGGCAAGCCCAATAGCAGAATTATATGCTGTTTTTATCATGCCCATAAATTTGTCTTCATCAATATCAAGGATGTCCTTTGTAAATATTGTTCCATTGTCATAAACAGCTATTAAATTGAGACCAACATTCATTGGCTCAACACCTAATCTTACAAGTATTCCAGCAATAGCGGCACTTACCTTGTTTCCTTTTTTTACAACAACAGCATCGCTTTTAACAACAATTTTGCCATTTTCAATTCCTGTTTTTATGCCTGCTGATGCAAGCTCGCTTATAACAGGCCCTGGGCTGAATGGTGTTGGCCCTGCGCTAACTATGATGTCTTTTGGTGCAACCTGGCCTTGCTTTGCAGGAGCTGTTGACATGCTTCTCTTTAAGGTCTTTGCAAGCTTGAATGGATCATCTTTTGTAAATAATAATGCAGGCATGCCTGTTAAGTAATTCTTCATTTCTTCAATGCCTTTCTTATTATCTTTTACTTTATCCAGGACAATGTTCATAAACCTTCTTTTGGTCATCCTTATAACAACCTTGCCTCTGAGCTGCCCCCTCATCTTTTGCAGCTGAGCAGTTGGAAGGTTTTCCATATCCACAACACCAATAACAGGGTAAGAATTAACTAGATCACAAAATTCCTTTACAATTTTTTTCTTGGATTCGGCAACGTGAGCCATTTATAACACCTTTACAGGCTTACCCATTGTAAGCTTTAAAAATACTGATTTTATATTATGTTTTTCATTTGGAAGATGATGTGCAAGCTGCTCGTAAATGCTATATGCATTATCAGCTATCTCTTCATCTTTCATTTCTTCATTGCCTATTATTAATTGTATTATAAGACCTGTTTTTGCAGATATTTTTACTGTTTTTTTTAGATTTGCACAAAGTGCATTAAGGTCTGTTTTATCTGTAACAACACAGCCTGATTTTGGGTTGGGCATTTTTCCCTTTGGCCCTAAAACACGCCCAAAAGCTGCAGCAACCTTTGCCATTATATTTGCCTGTGCTATAAAGAAATCATATTCATTGCAGAGTTTCTTTGATAATTTTTTATCCACTGCATACTTCTGAAAGTCATCTGCTACAATAAAATTATCACATGATGACTTTGCCTTAGCTGCAAGCTCTGGCCCTACAAGGGCGCATATTTTTGATTCCCTGCCTTTATCATAATGTAATTTTAAGAAGAATTCTACCTGCTGCTCTGGCTTTTTAAGGTCTAAATCCTTAAGATTAACTATTAAATCAACCTTCTGCTTGAAATTTCTCTTCTTAGAATCTTGTTTTGCCTTGTTTAAGGCCTCTAAAAACTTCTTTTTATCCATTAAGCAACCTCCACCCTCCTACTGGCCAGAAAGGCCATTAGTTGTCGGGAATACTGTTATAAGCATTAATATTAACTTTTAATAGTAGCTTTTTGCTACTTTATAAACATTACTATTGTATATAACTTTTTTTACTCTCTATATTTTGGTAAGGTATCTCACCAAATTCACAGTAGCTGCATGTTGCATCAAGATTAATCCAGCCATCTTCTGTTTTGTATTTCTTCATGGCCTCATCAAGCTTTATCTGCACATACACATGATTAGGAATAAAAACAAACCTTGTTTCAATGCCAATGGCCATTTCAAGATTTGCCAAAAGAACTGCCATGCCGTCACAGTCAGAGCCTCCTGTGGCCAAAACTTCCCTTGCAGACTCAACATATTCTGTTCTTGGGTCACTAACATAATCAAAATTATCTCTTACAAAATAGAATATTGCCTTGGCCTGGCAAACTTTTTCGCTGTTGCATGACTTTGATGCAATCTTTGATGCTGTTTGTTTTATCAATTGGTCATTTGGGTCCAGCAAACTTAAAAACTCGTTTCTTGTTACAAATGTTGTGTTTCTTTTTTCTATTGTTATGTTTATAGGAAGAATACTTTCCTTTGTTGGAATGTTTTTTGGCTCAGGGTCAAGCTTTACTGAATAATATGGAACAATCCACAAAATCAGGAGTAAAACCATGAACAGCGCAATAATATAAACAAAAGGGCTTTTTCCTTTTTCTTCTTCCAGCTTTTCATTTAATTCATTGGCCTCAGGATTCATCTGTCCTCCAGTATGGCCTTATCTCTGTATTTTCAATGCTTTGCCTTTTTCCATCTGTGTATTCCTTTAGGCCTAACCAAGCTATCATTGCGCCATTGTCAACATTAAACTGATTTTCAAGTATAAAACATTTAGAGCCATTTTCCCTGCACATTATTTTTGCCATTTCCTGCAGTCTTGTGTTGCATGCAACTCCCCCACCCAGTAATAATTCTTTTTTATCGCAGTGGAACATCGCCCTCTCGCTCACTTCCAAAAGCATTGCAAAAACAGTTTCCTGCATTGAATAAGCAAGGTCTGCATTTGTGTATTTTTTTGAGTTAAACTTTTGCTTTAAATTAGTTAATATCCCTCCAAAGCTGACATCCATCCCCTTAACAATATAAGGCATTTCAATGAAATTTTTTCCATCTTTGCTTAATTTGTCAAGCTTTGGGCCGCCTGGAAATCCAAGTCCGATATGTCTTGCAAAAGCATCAAGAAAATTCCCAACCCCTATATCAAGTGTTTCTCCGAAAATACGATATTTTCCGCCCTCAAATGCAATGACCTGCGTGTTTGCTCCAGACGCATAAAGTAAAACAGGATCTTTTGCTTCTGTCAATAATTTTCCAATCTCAAGATGTGCAATGCAGTGGTTAACACCAATGATTGGCTTATTTAATATTAAGCTTAAAGACCTTGCAATCATTGCCCCTATGCGCAGGCAGTGACCTATGCCTGGCCCCTGTGAAAAAGAAACCAAGTCAAAATCACTTAGTTTTATATTGGCCTTTTCCAATGCCTCTTCAATTACCTTATCACAAACATCAATATGATGCTCTGCTGCATTAAAAGGAATTATTCCTCCGGACTTAGTAGTATAAGAGTTTATTACATTGGCCAATACTTTCTTATCTTTTACAATCCCCACACCGAATGTGTGGGCCGTGCTTTCTATTCCTAGGCATATCATAGAACAGAAGAAATAACATCCTTATTAAAATCTTTTTATTTTAACTATTTACAGAATAAATAAAAAAATAAAAAATCTAATCAAGAATATATGGATTAATCTTTGTCCATGCAATCAGGTTAGCAAGACCAACAGGAACCCAGTATGACTTTGAATTTGGGTCAGTGCCTGGTTTCACATCACTAAAATATTTTTTTAATCCTGGAATAGAACCAACTGGTTTTTTTGAATCAGATGTTTCTTTAATCAAATAACTTACATTTTGTTTTGGCACTACAAGCAATTGCCTTGTCTCCCATCTATGCTCAGGATTTCTTTCTATGCTCTCGACTATTTCATCTACTGTTTTGTCTATTTTAGCGTACGTCAATACCTCAACTTTTTCTGTTCCAAAAATATTCTTATCATATCCAGCAGAAAATGCAATTCCATTAAACTTAAATTCTTTTAAATCCTCTCTTGATAAACCTACCTCTTTGTCAATCTGGTGAACTATTAAATTCTCAAGTGGAATTTCTTTACCTTTATCACTTAATTTTTCAGGATCATGGTGACCTGCAGCAATGGCGTGATACATATTATCATATTCTGCAGTTGGACCCCTGTTTGCAATTAAGATGTATCCATCCTTAGTCTCACATATTGCATTTGTTGCAGGAGGGTTAACAAAGAACGCTTGTCTATTACCCAATAATTTCTCACCTTGTTCTATAAGAAATTTTTTGTAATCAGGATTTTCAGCAGCCTTTAAAAGAGTTGCAGCAAATGTTCCATAATTTCCAAGGGTAACTTCTATTCCTTCAGGGCTTAGACCTAAAAAGTTATATTGTATTCCTGGACCAAAACCCAATCTTTTATCTTCCATCTCTCTGCATATCTCAACATATTTGTTTAGTATTAACTCAACAATTTTTTCAGTTCCTTTTTGTACTCCAAATCTGTTTACTGAATCAAGGGAACAAGAATATTTTGGGTCTTTTGAATATATTTGAATTTTAGACAAAACATCTTTAAGCTCTTTTGCAGCTTCCAAGTTGTTAGCAGTTTCTGGAAATAGAACCTTATCTGATTTAACAATATTAAAATTACTTGCAACATCTTTAGGTATGACTGTTACATCAGGTAGAATAAGGTTTTTTTCTGAATAAGCAAATGGGTAAATCATATTTTTATTTATCATTTTATCCTCCAAAATATTTATCTTTCTTTGGTATGT
>Ga0268277_1001537_pt1 | contig 15384 bp, 18 predicted proteins | sample saktaG_5_FD_190132 | JGI IMG/M metagenome (GOLD analysis project Ga0268277, IMG submission 190132) | Saline water microbial communities from Sakinaw Lake, British Columbia, Canada - sak_2010_1_5_50m | ecosystem: Environmental > Aquatic > Non-marine Saline and Alkaline > Saline ...
TTCATAAGTTTTTTTATGCTCTTCCGGGGGACTCGTACCAATATTCAATGAAATAAGAAACGCTTTTGCAGAATAAAAAATTGCATAATAGCTTTCAGAGATGACATTGTTGAAAAAAGTTTTGTTTATGCTGATTCCTAACCTGGTTTTTATCTCTTTTTCTGTAGAAAGCGAGAAATTTGCATTTGCTAAAACAAGCTCGTTTTCTGCTCTGTCCAGATAACCCTTAACCTTTATATCCATTTTCAACTGCTTCTTTAACTAGTTCATAAAAGATATGGGCATTTTTTAGTATTATATTTTTTTTAACTATTTCTTTGCCATAATTTTCTTCTTTAGTTGTTAACATTTCAATAAAATCCTTTTTTCTGAAAACATAAAGATGAATATTGGGAATAAGGAGCATTGTTCTGTTTTCAATCAATTTTTGTAAAGAGACTATATTCTCTTTATCAGGAACTATTACAACAAGGTCCATATCTGATTTTTTATTGAATTTTCCTGAGGCATAGCTTCCTGCAACCAGGATAAGGTAATCTGAAATCTCTCTGATATTGAGAATTTCTGAGTAGTTTGGACTTTTTATTCCCTGTTTTTCATCTAAAAAGCTTAGAGTTAAGATTGATTCGCGTGAGAGGCTTAAGCTGATTAACCTTGTGTTTCCAATATTCTCTGAGACTAAGATGTTTTTTTTGTTTAGTGTTTCAACTGCTTCATATACTCTCTGGTATGATTTGCTTTTTATTTTTTTCATTATTTCCCTGATGCTTGCTTTAAGGAAAAGCTGTTTCCTGAACAGTTCAATTATTTTTAGCTGGTTTTTAGTTATTTCCATTTTGAGATAATATTATCTCAAATATGGGATATATATAAATCTTTCGGTTCATGAGAAGATGATATGCTTATTTTAATAAAGGTTTTATCTCAAAAGAATGTTTTTTTCCATAATAAACAAAAGATTTACGATTGAGACGGAGAAATTGCTGAGCTAAAAAGTGCATTTTATTTCTCTCTTTTCTCTATGTCCTTAAGAATGCTCATTATGTATTTTCTTGGTTATTATATGTTTCTTTTGTTTATTTCCGTTAATTCTCCGGTAAAAATTCCAAAAGAGTAATAAAGAGCAATATCTCTCAATGAAAGATGCAATAAGAGTATAAAATAGAAACATTTAAATAGTATTGACTTATTAAAAAGTCATATGACACAAATAAAAATCAATTATACTTATGAGGTGTTGCTGTCTTTGTTAAAAAAAGAGATGCACGGAAGAGAGCTCGCTAAAGAGCTTAAAACATCGCTTACAAGAGTGCAGTCAATACTGACAGAGCTTAGAAACATCAATGTATTGGATTATAAGGCTGAAGGAAAAAACCATGTTTACTTTATTAAAAAGAACCTTGTATCAAAATTGTTCATACTAAATGCTGAAAACTATAAGCTATCAAAAATAATAATAAAACATCCAGAACTTGAGCCGATATTCAATGATATAATTAGAAAAAGTGGGTGCAGCTTAATAATTTTGTTTGGAAGTTATGCAAAAGGAATTCCTAAGAAGGACAGTGATATTGATATATACATTGAAACAACAAGCCAAAAAACAAAGCAAGAAGTTCAGGGAGTATATGGTTTAATAAGCGTAAAGATTGGGAAGTTTAACCCAGATGATTTATTGATAAAGGAAATAATCAGGAACCATGTGATAATCAGGGGGGGAGAAGAATATTATGAAAAAATCAAGTTTTTTGAATAAACTGAAAAAAGAAGATTCTTTAAATTTTGTGGGCTATTAGGAGATTATTGAAAGGTCTTGATATAGTTATTGTAAATTTTCCCTCTTTTTTATGTCTTCCAGTATGCTCAGTATGTATTTCCTTGGGGTTTCACTTACTTTGCTTCTTAGCTCTTTCATCTCTTCTGTTGGGTTTATTGAAAATTTTAGTGGTTAATCAAAAATTATAAATATTAGCTGTCTTATATACTCTTTATGAATGATAAAAATAAATCTAAAATTAAATTAGGAGAACAAGTTAAGGAAGCTATTGATAATACACTAGATAGGAAAGACCGTAAAGCTTTTTATGAAATTACTAATGCTATTAAAAAAATCGAAGAGACCCCAATTCTATTAAATAAGATGGAGCCTATAATTAGTTATTATGATGAAAACCTCCTCCAAAGATTAGAGTCATACAAAGGGAAGAGAATTGACAGGTTACGCACTTGTAATTCACTCGTTGGACCAAGTAAATTTGAAAACTTTGGTTTAGGAATTGAGGGTACTTTAATTCGTTTTTATGATGCTTCTATTTTATATAATTCCAAAAAAATTAGTGTGGAATCATTTATAGAGGATCTTAAACAAGGAGATCTTAAACGTGGATTATATCTTAATTTTGCTATCTTCAGAAATGATGCCTATGAAATCGAATTGTCAGATAAACCTCTTTCAAAAGAATTTCTTATCAAATCTGCTGCGATAAGTATGGAAAATATTTGACTCTTAGAATACTTTACTGAGTATTATCTTTTCAAAAAGAAATTAGTTTTAAGGTTTCTCTCTTTTCTCTATGTCCTTGAGTATGCTCAGTATGTATTTTCTTGGGGTTTCGCTTACCCTAGCTCTTAGTTCTTTCATTTCATCTGTCGGATTTATTCCTGTTTCTTTTTTAAATTCTTCTTCACTTATCATTCCGCCTATGAATCTTCTCTCAAAGTCATTTATTATCCTGGCCTTCTCCTCTTTTACAAGGTTTGCAATCCTGTATTTCATCCAGTCAGTCCTGCTTATCTTGTAATGCTGGGCCACATATTCCATATCGTAGAGGAGTGATTTGGCCAGCCTTATGTTGAACTGGGTTGTTTCTTCCATGCTAGGATATAATAGCATTTACTATAAATAGTTTTCGGTTTTTTGGCCATCAGAAAGCATTAGAGCTTTAATACAATGATTAAAAGGCTTATAAAATTAAAAAAAGAAAAAGAAAAATTTACCAGTTTCCTAGTCCTGCTCTTGCTGGAGAAAGGTATTGTAATCCATGCAAACCAGCACAAGGATCATTCTCAACTTGTTGGATTATTGCAAATTCTCCCCAGATTACTGGACCAATTTCTATTCCATCTGCTGTGTACCAAACACCACCATCTAAAGTAGCATCTGCTGGTGCTGCTACTATTTTCACAAAATAGTTCCACTTGCATATCTTTCCATCTAGTTCATATTCTCCAAACTGGTGGTTAGTTAACCATGCTCCGCTTCCAATATAACTGGTATATCCATAGTGCCTGTCTAATAATCCATCTCCATCACAGTCCATATTGCTGAGCCATGCATCATTCCATTTCATAGATAGTTTGACATCTTCGTATGGTAGACACCATGCTGCATCTCTGTATGAATCACAGTAATACCCATTGAACAGATGTGCCTGGTAGTTATATCCCCAGTTATCATATCCTGTTGTTATTACATCTCCAGTACTTGTTAATAGTTCTCCGCTTTGTATTGTTGTGCATACTGCACTTTTTCCTTTTGCCATAACAATTCCAACAGAAAATATTAGAATAGATACAGCAAATAAAGCTATTATTTCTTTTTTCATATTTCTACCTCCTTATATTTTTATTCCTATCAATTCCTAAGCTTAATAATTATATAAATACTATTGTTGTATAATGCATATATCTTTTTGTGCCTAACTTTTATTTATATCATTAAATATACTATTTTGTTTGGCCAACTCAAAAACAAATGTTTATATATCTAAATATAAGAATTTTATAATATGTCAATAAACCAGGAAAAGCAAGAAATAATTGAAATTCAGGGGAATGTATTGGTTACAGCTAATCCAGGAACTGGAAAAACACTTCTTCTTGCATACAAGTATGCTGACCTGATAAAAAAAGGTGTTGATGCTGAGCAGATATTATGCTTAACCTTTACTGAGAAAGCAAAAAAAGAGATGGAGAAAAGGATTCTTGATGTTATTGAGTATCAGGGCATTAGTTTGGATATTTCAAAGCTTAATGTTTTCACTTTTCATTCATACGCTTTGGACAATATTGAAGAAAGTGAGATACTGAGCACTAACTTACTGAGATACACTATTTTAAAGTATCTTAAGGAAAATGAAATTCTGAATTATTCTGATGAATACTTAATTGATACAATTGTCCCTAAGATGGAGAATTTAATGAGATATCTGAAAAGCTTTGGAATAACACCTGACAAAGTGGATATTTCTGAAGCAAAAAAGTTTTTGGAAGAAGGAAAAAATTATACAAAGGAAGAAATAGACAAGTTTGCAGAAGATTTTCTTGCTATATTTGAGAATTATGAGCAGATAAAGAACAAAAGAGGAGTTGATTATGCTGACCTGCTGATAAAGTTCTTAGCACTTAGGGAAACTCCAGAGTTTGATTATGTTTTGGTAGATGAGCTGCAGGATGTTAACATTATGGAAGCAGACATTGCCCTGAAGTCTGGCAAAAAATTCTTTGCTGTTGGAGACAAGAAACAGGCTATTTTCGGTTTTCAGGGCGGCTCAATACTGAATTTCAAGAAGTTTGAGGATTCAAAGCAGTCTGTGCTTTCTGAGAACTTCAGGAGCACAAATGAAATTCTTTCATATGCCAGGGATTATTTTGTTTCCAGAACAAAAGAGCCTGCTCACAAAGAGGAATTAAAGGATTTGTGCAGTGCAAAAGGCAAAACAGGTTTAAAGCCTAAAGTTTATGATGTAGACAGGGATAAGGTTTATGCTGCAGCCTGCGAGCTTGCTAAGGGATTAAATGGCAAAACAGCTATTATTGCCAGAACAAACTATCAAATTATGGATTTATCCAGAGAGCTTACTGCAAGAGGGATGGATTTTAGCTCAACATTCTTTTCAGCTTCAAATGATGCAAAGAATCATATTATTGCTTTTCTTAAGGGTGTTTTGAGTTCAGATGTGAATGATATAAAGAATGCAATGTTTACTCCTTTTTTCCCATGCTCACTGCAACAGGCTTTTGAGCTGTCATCTGAGAGAAATATTAAAGGATTGTTTGAAAAGATTCCTGCTTTCAAAGAACTTAGGGAAAAGGTAAAAACTGTTGAGGATGTTAATATGCTTTTTAAAGATAGAATCATTCCAATATGCATAAGCTATGGCAAGGAATATCTCTCTACTGGAATTACAACGCAGGCAGCATATCAGGAAGCAATCTCTGTTCTTGATGATAAGAACATGAATTCTTTGATGTCTTATCTGCAGTCAACTGATTTGCTGTCTCAGGAGTCAGATGTTGAGAAGGATATTGTTCTTACAACAGTTCACAAGGCAAAGGGAAAGGAGTTTGACAATGTTATTTATATTCCATCAAAAACCAGTGACAAGAGCAATTTTCAGGATAATGTTGTTGAGGGTATTTTGAAATCAAAGGGAATTAATGTTGAGGAAGAGCTTGAGGAAGAGACATTAAGGGTTAATTTTGTTGCATTTACTCGGGCTGAGAATAAATTGATTATTCTTACTAACAAGGTTCAGGATTATCTGAATGATTATGCTGAACTGGGTGAAATTGAAGCAGATAAAACAGAATGTCTTGATTTGAATGAAAGCAAAAAAAGAGCTTTTGACTTGTTTGTGAATAAAGAATTTGATGAGGCTAAGGCATTATTGGATTCAAAGGATAATTGGATAAAAGATTTTGTTGGGAATTATTTTAAAGCTTTGGATCATATTTCTTTTAGCTCTCTTCCTGAGAATGCATATGATTATTTTGTTGATGGAATTCTTGGAATTAGAAGAGTTAGCTTTGCTGTTTCACTTGGCTCTAAAGTGCATGAAGCTGCAAAACAGATATTATTAGGAAAGGAATATTCTGTTGGGAAGGAGGCAGAACCATTTGTTGAGAATGTTAAGAAGCTTATCAATTGAATACTTTGAAAGAAGCCTATTGCTCATATCAATAACATTCTCTTTTCTTGTGCCTTTCTGCAGTATTATGGCCAGCAGTTCAGAATTAGACAGGACATCTATGCCATTCTGTTTAAGTCTTTCTCTTGGTCTGTTCTCTTTGGGTATATCCTTTATTCTCATAAAATAAAACTAATTAAATTATTAATAAAGATTAGCAAAGAATAACCGAAAATGTTACAGGATAATAAAACATCATATATCATTGCCGGAAATTGCCGGAAATTGCCGGAAAGCCTCATTTAGAACATACCTAATATTTTTACTTTTTCCTACCTGCTTTACTATACCAAACTCTACCATTCTCCTAAGATCCATTCTTGCAGTTCTTTCTGAGCATTTAAATATTTCTTTATATTCAGGAGAGGTTATAACTCTTTTAGCTTTTAGATATCCCATTATTTGTCTCTGCCTTTCATTGAGTAATTCAGGATTTTCTAATAACTCATTAACTCTTGAGCAAGTTAATGTTACACAAAAGTCTTTTCCTATTTCCCTAAATTCTGGTTCTGGTAACCCCTCATTTAAGCATATTTCCACCATTTTGTTTGTTCCGGATCCCCATTGTTCTATATATTTTATAAGAAATAACAATTTTGCAATACTCTTATTTCTAGGCTTTGAAATATGCTGTTTCTTAAGTGATTTGACAGTCAAGCCTTCTGGTAATTTACCCGGATTCCAGATTTCAATCCTTGTGTCAAATATTCTAATCTGAACATTTCCTACAGAACTATAATCTCTGTGACATATCGCATTAACTATCGCTTCTCTTATAACACCTAAGGGATATTCCCACTTTTCTACTCTTTCTATTTTTCCGGGCTCTATCCATGCAGCTTTTTTTATGTTGTTTAATACAAACTTTTCTGTATTATCTATTTGTTCTTGAATGCAATTACCAATAACATTCATGCTGATAAATGGATTAGTTACATCATTTCCCTTAAATTTTGCACATCTTATTTCTGCTTGAAGAAAGAATTTTTGGGGTTCTTTACTAAAAAAGAGAATAGCTGTGTTTGTTAATCTTCCATTCTTTATAAGTGCAAATTTTTCTAATATATTTTTTACATCAATATCAAGTTTAACATCATAATTTCTTTTTTCTTTTGATTTCATCAAAAAGTTTTTTACGGATATTTTATCAATATCATTTAATGTTGCACCTTCACAGATTTCCTCATCCCACATTATCTGTTTTTGTTCAAGAATAATTCTCTTTAGCTCATCTGGCGGGATAGCCCTCTTTTCAGTCCCTATCTTCTTATAAGCTATTCCATTTAGAAAATAAGGCTTATTGCTCCCTTCAGGAACTTTCACTTGTATTATTGATCTGCCCATCTCTTCTACTTCTTTTATTTCCGGAGCAATCTCTGGCTTTATTCTTAAAATAATTTGCTGAGATATTTTTCTTAAGGTTTTGTCAGAAACCTCCAAGCCAATAATTATTCCTTTATCATCCACACCAAAATAAACAGTTCCGCCTTTGTGGTTAAGAAATGCACATACAGACTTTAAAGCATCATCTAACTGAGACAATGATTTCTTTAGCTCAACTGTCTGGGATTCTTTTAGTTCCACTGTAAGAATATTTTCAATTAACTAATTAATAAATTCTAACTAAGAATAACCGGAATTCTTTCGTACTAATTAAAAATTAAACAGAATTATCATTGGACACTAGACAAATGCTCACATAAGGCTTATAAACATAATTATATTAATTTAAAATGCAAGTATAATTTATAAAAAAAGAGGTTGGTTATGTTAAAAATAGAGAGAAAGAGTCTTTTGTATAAGAGCGGGGTTGAGTATGCTGATTTCTGCCTAAATCATGTTGAAGGTTGTTCTCATGGCTGTAAATTTCCCTGCTATGCCTTCCAGATGGCAAAAAGGTTTGGTAAGGTAAAAACTTATTCTGACTGGATTAAACCAAAGTTGGTTTCAAATGCTTTAGAATTATTAGACAAGGAAATACCCAAATACAAAAACCAGATTAAGTTTGTTCATTTATGCTTTATGACTGACCCATTCATGTACAAGCAAAGGGAAGTTCAGGATATGACTCTTAAAATAATAGAAAAACTAAACAAAAATAACATAAGATGCACTGTTTTGACAAAAGGGATTTATCCAAAAGCTCTTACTAACAAAGAAAGGTATGGAATTTCAAACGAGTATGGTATCACTATAGTATCCCTTAATGATGATTTCAAGAAAGATTTTGAGCCATACAGTGCACTTTATTTAGATAGAATTAAAGCCCTGAAATACCTGCATGACAATGGCTTAAAAACATGGGTAAGTATTGAGCCATATCCAACTCCGAACCTGGACCAAAATCAAAATTTATCAAAGCTGTTGAATAGCATTAAATTTGTAGACAGAATTATATTTGGAAAACTAAACTACAATGTGGTAAGTTCCAGATTTAAGGATAATCATCTATTCTATGAAGAATGTACAAATCAGGTTATTGAATTTTGTAAAACAAACAATATTGATTACCATATTAAGTTTGGAACCCTAATGCAGTATAACAAAAAAACAGAAGTGATTTTTAAGAAAGCTATCCAGACAGCTCCGGTTATTTCTATCGTGAGTTAACAAACTAAAAAGAAAAGTTTATATATTCAGAAAAGATTATAAATTATATTCAAGTCCCCAGTATGATCTCTTTGGAGAAAATGCTGGGCTTCCTTTGTTTTTTCTGTGATGATTTAAATAATAGTATCTAAATTAAGAAATGAAGTTTCAGACCATTTTGTTGGGGTTAACAAAAAGGTTAGAAAATATATGCTTCTCGGAATTCTTCCAGGATAAACTGCAAAAGGCTTATTAATAACAATTCATACTGAATAACCAAAAGATTTATATAATACTGTCCTAATAAGTAGTCCAATTGGACTAAAAAATGGGACGAAACAAAATAATTGAAATATTTTTAGAGAATCCGAACAAGGACTTCCAGATTAGGGGAATATCAAGGCAGTTCAAAATACCAAAGACAACAGTGAGCTATCACATAAATAAGCTGATAAAAAAACAGCTGATAAAAAAGCAGGAAAAAGGCATTTTCCCAAGTTTTAGGGCAAACACTGAAAACCAGCTGTACAGATTTCACAAAAAACAGGAAGCATTAATAAAAATAACAGAAAGCGGCTTAATCAGCTACCTTGAAGAAGAATGCACTCCAAAAGCAATAATGCTTTTTGGCTCATTTGCAAAGGCGGAATATGATGAAAAAAGCGATATGGACCTTTTTATACAGGCAAAAGAAACAAAAGTCAACCTTGAAAAATTTGAAAAAAGGCTGAAACATACAATAAACATAATTTTTGAGCCTGAAATAAACAAACTCTCGCCTGAACTGTTAAACAATATTGTGAATGGAATTAAGCTAAGCGGTTTTTTAAAGATAAAATGAAAGAAATCATGAACTGGCAGAAATGCCTGGAAGAGCATATAATAAAAATAGATAAGGACAGTGAAAAAATAAAATCAATAATCAGAATGTGCAATATAAGGTTAAAGATAGTTAAGCAAATAAAAATTGACCAAGAAACAGCTTCTGTAATAGCATCAGATTATTATGAGGTTATAAAAGAGCTGCTTACAGCATTGTTATTGAAGAACGGGCTTAAATCAGATAACCATGAGTGCCTTATTTCTTTTTTCAAGCAAAACTTTCCAGAATATGAATATGAAACCAAAATCATTCACCAGCTTAAGGATGTAAGAAATAGGGTTTCTTATGATGGTGTTTTTGTAAAAAAAGAATATATTGAAACCAACAAATTAGAATTTTAGCATATAATAGATCTTTTAAAAAAATTGTTAGAAAATTCCAGCTGATAAACTTAACTAAGCCAATAACTCAGCACCATTCATTCTGAATCTTTCCCTTGGCCTATTCTCCTTTGAAATATCTTTTATTCTCATAAATAAACAATAAAAAAAGCCATTAATAAATTCTGACTAAGAATTACCGGAATTCTTTCAGACAGCAAATATTGAGGTGACTACAAAAACAAGAAAAAGTAGTCACCTCAGGGAGAACTCAGAAAGATTTCAAAGGTCAAACTATGTTTTAAAACAGCCCAAAATCGAAAGATTTATATCCTTCATATTATTTTCGAACCAGCAACAAACAAATTAGACTACTGCAAAACCAGTGGAGACTATAATAAACAAAAAAGGTCCTAAAAGCCTAGTGATAATGTATGCATAAGAAGCATAAAAATTTTAATTCTAATCCAATAATAGGTGTTAAAAACCCTATTGCAGAGTATCCAAAAATAAAAGATAAAAGACCTAATACGCAAGAGAATATAGTAACAATAGAGGAATTAGTAGATCCGGAATGCAGCAAACACAACAAATCATTTTCTAACCAAAAGTTATCCAGAAAAGTAAAGTATATGAGCAGAAATATAGAAGAACCAACAAATGCAGGCTATAATAAAGAAAAATTGTATTTAAAACCAATTGAGAATTATACCCCCCTTGATGAAAACATACTATGCATAAAAATATGCTCATCTTCTGAACCAAAGTATGTTATTCCCATGAATTTTGATATTGGCGATGAGATCTATAATCCATATGCACCAATAAATATAAACAGTTCTATACATTATTCAGAAGAAATAGATGCGTTTGTGGAGCAAGATAAGCTTCTTTCTATTGCTTGAACTAGAAATTCTCTTAAGAATTAAATAGCATGGTATGTATCTTGAGAAATGAAAAAATTTATTTATAGAAATTCTGCTCTTTTTTGAAGTTATATTTGCCCGTTTTGTTCAACATATTTTTTCATGAGACGTTCAGCAATCACTGTTGGTACAAACCCTCTCTTGCTGCACATTCTGACAAAATCATCATGTATGTGTTTGTCGATGTTATAATCGACTCTCATTTTTTGCGGTCCCTTTGGGGTTGCTGCCATAATTTATCACCTTAATTAACATAATAGGCAATATTTATAAGTTTATCTGTTTATTATTAACCCTGGAAAATCAGGAAAGTTTTTATATTTTAGATATATTATATAATGGAATTAATCCTCTTGACCTATGCTTAAAATGGAAGAAATAATAAAATTAAGAAAACTATATGGCCTCAAAAAGGTTTACAGGGCTAACTCTGTTGAGAACAGGAAAGAAAGCTCTGCAGAGCATAGCTGGAGCTGTTTGATATTAGCTGATTACTTTTTGAATATTACAGAGCTTAAGCTCAACAGGCTAAAAGTATATGAGCTGCTGATGTATCATGATATTGTGGAGATTGAAGCAGGAGACACACCCATTCATAAAGAACAGGAAAGAAAAAACCAAAAAGAAAGAGAACAAAAGGCTTTAAACAAGCTAAAAAATGAAATCCCTAAAGAATTAAAAACAAAATTTGTGAATTTAGTTAATGAGTTTGAGGAAAACAAGACAAAAGAGGCAAAATTTGCCCAGGCAATTGACAAGCTTGATGCAGAGATTCATGAATTAGACTACAAAGATGACTGGAAAGGCTGGACAGAAGAATTTTTAAGAAAGGAAAAAGAAATATATTTCAAAGAATTTCCAAAAATAAGAGAAGCATTTGAAAAAATAATAAATTATTTAAAGGAAAACAATTATTTTGACCAGTGAAAATGGATATAATTGACAGGCATTTTAGAAAACTGCCGAAGAAAAGACAGGCTTTTATTACTATAGTCTGTTTAAGCTATTTCTTAGTGGGGTTAATTGCATATTTGAACGGACTAACAAGTTCTTTTGAAAGTTTCCTAATCTTTGCAATTGGCGTTCTTTACTCAGATGTATTAAGATTAAGCTATAGAATAGAAGCCCTGGAAAAAAAGAAATAATTTAACTATAATTTTAAATAATAGTTCTTATTTTCTCTTTCTATGAAACTTATAATAACAAGGCACGCACAAACAAGCTGGAATAAAGAAAATCCAACGAGGCTTCAGGGAATTAAAGATACTGTTTTGTCTAAAGAAGGAAAAGAACAAGCAAAAAAGTTAGCATTAAGATTAAAAGACCATAACATTGAATTAGTATTCACAAGCCCGTCAAAAAGAACATTAGAAACTGCTAAAGAGATTAAGAAATTTCATCCAAAAGCAGAAATCATTATTGATAATGACCTTAAGGAGTTAGATTTTGGAATATTAGAGGGATTAACAGACCAGGAAATACAGGAAAAATACAAGGAAATATGGGGAGCAAGGGAAAAAGATAAGTTTAACTATAAAATTCCTGGAGGAGAAAGCTATGCAGAAACAGAAGCAAGGGCTTTACGAGTTTTAAACAAAATAATGAAAACAAAAAAAGATGCGGTAATTGTTGCCCATGCCACAATAAACAAATTATTTTTTAAGAAACTATTGAAAAAATCACTTAAGGAAATCAGCAAAAATTTCTTTAACAACACATCTGTTTCAATATTTAATATTAAGGATAATGATATTTTTGTTGAAGAATTCAACTGTGACAAACATCTGAGATAAGAAAATGTTAAATCAACTGAAAAAGGATTTGCAGAAACTTGCTAATTCTAATAAGGCAAAGGATTTATCCAGGTTTTTCAAGACAGGAAAAGGGCAGTATGGTGAAGGTGATATCTTTTTAGGAGTGTCTGTTCCAGACCAGAGAGAAAATGCAAAAAAATATCCAGGGCTCAAATTAAATGAAATACAAGAGCTTCTATCAAGCAAGATTCATGAGCACAGATTAACTTCTTTATTTATTTTAATCAGTAAATTTGAAAAGGGAAATAATAAACTAAAAAAAGAAATTTTTGATTTTTACCTTCAAAATACAAAGAATATAAACAACTGGGACCTTGTTGACTTGTCTGCGCCAAAGATTTCTGGAGCTTATATCCTTGATAATCCAAAAGAAAAGAAAATACTTTACAAGCTGGCAAAATCAAAGAATTTATGGGAGAAAAGAATAGCAGTGCTTTCAACATATACATTAATAAAAAACAATGAATTTAATGATACTTTAAATATTTCAGAGATTCTTCTTAAAGACAAGCATGATTTAATCCATAAGGCAGTTGGCTGGATGCTAAGGGAAATAGGAAAAAAGGACCAAAAAACAGAAGAAAAATTCCTAAAACAACACTACAAAAAAATGCCAAGGACAATGCTAAGATATGCAATTGAAAAATTCCAAAAAAACAAAAAAAAATTCTACATGAAAAAATCATAAAAGATTCTTATTCCATTCGCCAGCGTCTTTTCCTTTTATAACCTTGTCAAGCATCTCAAGCTCTTCATATATTCCCTCAATTAACTTATACTTTTTTGCTTGTTTAAGAGTTACCCATTCATATTCAGTTAAGGCAGGACAAAGCTTGACTTCTCCATCAAGATAGTCCGCATAAAGGCTTACAATTAGTGTTGGAATCATGTCAGAGCGAACATAAGCAAGGCTTGTTAAATACCTGATATTTTTTATTTTTAGTCCGGTTTCTTCCATAACCTCTCTTTTAAGCAGGTTTTCAAATATATTATACCAATGCGAGGAAGTATCTTTTGTTCTTTTTGAATAATCCTTTAGTTCAAGTTTTCCTCCTGGCACTGTCCATTCATTTGGAAATGCCTTTTCTGTTGGAGCCCTTTTGGTTATTAGGAATTTTCCCTCTTTGATGATTATTCCTGTTACAACAATATAATGTGCCTTATTTTTATCATACATAAAGTAAATTAAAAATCTTAAATATAAAAGGCTTTCTTTTTCCCAAAAGTTATTTAAGCAAGTTATTTTCCACCAAAACAAATGCAAGATACTGAAAAGATTCTGAACGGAGACCTGAAGAAAGTCATTCTGAGGCTTTCTGTTCCTGTGATGATATCAAACTTTCTACAGTCAACCTACAACATAACTGACACATTCTGGGTTGGCAGGCTGGGAAGCTATGCAATTGCAGCAGTCACCATCAGCTTTCCAATTGTCTTTCTTATAATATCACTTTCAATAGGAATAGGTGTTGGGGGCTCAATATTAATAGCCCATGCAGCAGGAAAAGCATTTAAGACAAAAAAAGAGGAGGACAAGAAACAAATCAACCTGATAACAACGCAGACATTTGTTCTTTTGCTTCTTGCTGTGTTGGCAGTTTCAGTTCTGGGGTTTATTTTCACACCAAAGATTTTATCATTGTTAAGCTCTGATGCAATTGTGTACAAAAGCGCAGTTATCTACCTTAGGACAATATTTATTGGCTTAGTGCTTATGATACCATATTATGTTTTTGAGGCAGCATTAAGGGCAATAGGAAACACAAAAACACCGATGAAGTTTGTTTTAATGTCAGTTCTGATAAATGTTATACTTGATCCCCTGATGATATTTGGAATTGGACCATTCCCGGCAATGGGAATCTTTGGGGCTGCACTTGCCACAGTTATATCAAGGGCAGTTGCAAGCTTTTTTGCCATATACCACCTGATTAAAAACACCTATGGAATAAAAATAGATCTTAGTTTTGTAAAGCCAAGGTTAAAAATAATAAAAGAGCTTCTGAAGCTTGGAATACCCACATCAATTGAAATGAGTTCAATATCTATAAGCTTGTTTGTATTAACCTCATTGGTAAGTGCACTTGGAACCGCTACTCTGGCAGCATTTGGCATAGTTGTAAGAATTTTCAGCTTTTTTATGATCCCCTCATTGGGAATATCTGTGGCTGTATCAACAGTTGTTGCCCAAAACTTTGGAGCTGGAAAGCTAAAAAGAATATTCCTCTCATTAAGGGAATCTTTAAAGGTTGGCTCACCTATTGTATTATTCATAAGTTTTTCAACTTTCATATTCTCAAGGCAGATAATAAATGTCTTTACAGCTGAGGCTGATGTTATTAACCTAGGAATCTTATTTTTAAGGATTATATCGCTTTTTATTATCTTTGATTTTGGGAGGCATATTCTCATAGGATTTTTCAGGGGAATAAAAAGAACAGATATTGCCATGTTTGTAAGCATGGTGCACAATTTTATTTTCAGGCTGTCTGCTGCATATTTGCTTGTATTTGCTTTCGGGCTCGGAACAGTAGGGCTTTGGTGGTCTTATCCTATTACAATGTTCCTTGGATTTTCACTAACTTATTTAATCTACCTTAAGATAAAGAAAAAAATAACAGCAAAAAAAGTTGATGTTGAAGAGATAATTCTTGAATCTGAAGCAGAAGAGCAGATAATGGGATAATATGCGGGAGACGTGATTCGGACACGCGTACCCACTAAGGGACAAGGCTCTGAACCTTGCGCATTTGACCACTCTGCCACTCCCGCGTGATTTAAGGAACATAAGCAAGATATTTAAAACTTGTTGAATTTCCATGCTTTGTGGGGCTGTAATATAGTGGTAGTATCCCACGTTCGGGACGTGGCGACCTGAGTTCG
>Ga0268277_1001541_pt1 | contig 15364 bp, 9 predicted proteins | sample saktaG_5_FD_190132 | JGI IMG/M metagenome (GOLD analysis project Ga0268277, IMG submission 190132) | Saline water microbial communities from Sakinaw Lake, British Columbia, Canada - sak_2010_1_5_50m | ecosystem: Environmental > Aquatic > Non-marine Saline and Alkaline > Saline ...
TCAGCAAGAACTGGGCAGGCCAGCCTCTTGAGAGTTACGAAACGATGCTGAAATTTATCCGAACGACAAAAACAAAGACCGGCCTCACCGTTGCAGCCACCCTTTTCGGCGGCAATTATCCGACCGGTGTCAAGACATCCAACGCCCAGATGGCGGAGGTCCATTTACAGCGCCATCGCGTATTGCCCATGTGGAACTACACCATCGCCCCGGATCCCGTGAATGAAACCCGTAAGTTGAAAACGTGAACTTATTCTTGCGCGAGCACTTAGCCCGCAGCCAAGACACGTCCCATATACCATGATCAGTTGTGTTCATTATGCGACCGAGGAGGAGAATAGTCAATGGAACACGGGTGAAACGAAACTGGGAAAAAATGGGACGCGCATGGAGAATGGCGGATCGGCTGCCGGAGAGTTGTTGGCGAATCTCGGAACGGCGGCGCTGATGCTGGCTCAGGGCGGCGTGTGACGGGAATATCTTACTTGTGCTGCAATAGTTTAGACACAAATTCCCTGTCCCCGAGATCCTTCCGTGCCATGTCGCAACCTTACCATGCCATGACTTCGCACTGCAACAACTTTCTAGATTCTAGGTCTGACCCTGATAACTTCGTTCCACAAGTTTGCTTCGCATGGGTTCAAAATGCGCATGTATGGATGGCCAAGTTTCTTTAAATACTTTCTCGGCCTTTGGAAACGGTTTGTCGCTCCATGGGTGGTGTTTGTTCTCTGAGGATTCGAGAAGGATCAGCCACATGTCCTCGTATTCAGTCCGCCAGCGTTTCACGTCGCGGCCGCGCAGGAACGGTTTCAGAATCTCCTCGGACTTTGGGTCCTCGGCGATCAGGCGGTCACGGGTGGCGCGGCCCACGACAAATGCCTCGTTCAAGCCGGTCTTGATGCCGTAGTAAAAGCGTCCATGCACGAACTCTCCCAAGGGCGTACCTGCGGCACGAATCCGCCCCAACAGGTCCTGGCCTTTCCTTGGCATGAACCGCCAGCAGTCCGCGGACAAACTGTTCTGCGCCACGCGTGTGGACTTGGCGGCGTAGAAAGCTGCGAAGTTGGCGATCTCGGTGTTGGGTGTGGTGGGGTCCCAATTGAGGGCACGGAAGGCGTGTTTGGGCGACGGCACGGCCTTGCGGGCGATGACGATGGTGGGATAGGCAATAGCAGTGAAGACCGGCGCATCGCCAAAGTCGATGGCGTGAATCAGGGTGGTGGTCTTCCCCAGATAGGCGCGGAGTTTTTCGCCGTAGCCGGCGCGGTACCACTTATTGGAGGTGATGTAGGAGAGGATGCCGTTGGGCCGGAGAAGTTGGAGGGCGCGGTCGTAGAAGTAGACGTAGAGATCGGCGGTGCCGGTGTAGGTTTCCGGGTAGTGCGGCTTGAGGTCGTCCTTCTGATCCTTGATCTTCTCCTGGCGGACATAGGGGGGGTTGCCGGTGACGATGTCGAAACCGGCTTCAACGGCCTTGGCGCCGCGGAGGTAGGCGTCACCAAACATCCAGGCGGGATCGAAGAAGGGGGCGAAGGTGTTCTGATCGTAGGGGTCCCAGGCGGCGAGCATGGCCGCGACCTGCTTGTCGAGGTGCGCGTCGCGCTGAAGGAGGTCGGCCAGTTCCTTGCGAATGGCTGCGTCCTTTTGGCGGCAGCGCGCCTTGGTAGCAGGATGGCGGGCGGCAAAGTGTTCGTGGCGGACTTCCTGGAGGCGCGAGCGGTACTTGCGCAGTTCGCTGTCAAAGAGATCGGCAACGTGGCCGTCGGTGGTGTTTTCCGGAATGGGGATCAGGGTATTGGCGGCGACGATGCGGGTTTCGAGGTTCGGCAGCGGGAGTACGCCCTGGTTTTGGGCGTTGGGGTCGGTCTTCTGGTCGCAGATCAGGGCAATGAAGAAGCGAAGTTTGGCGATTTGAACGGCAACGGGCTGGATGTCGGAGCCGAAGATTGCGTTTTCGATGAGGAAGAGCTTGCGGGCATAGTCGGGGTCGAAGCGGCTGCCAGTGAAGAGCGATTTGAATTCGGTTTCGCGGCGTTTGATGCCTTCCAGGGTTTCCTGTTTGCGTTCCGGATCGTCAATCGTTTGGGCCTTGGCCTTTTCATCGACCAAGCGCGTGCGCTGGCGGGCCTCCCAGCGTTTGTTCGCCGGATCGAGTTTGCGCAGCAAGTCCACGAGGCGATGCAGGGCTCCCATGGGATAGGCCCCTGAACCGCAGGCGGGGTCAAGAATCTTGACTTCGTCGAGGGCAGTAACAAGGCGGTCGGTTTCGGCCTCGTCGAAATCGGGCGCGTAGTCGTCCACGGCGGCAGTGAAGAGCGTGTGCAGGCGGCCGACGGGGTCGTCACCGGCGAGGATGGGCTCAAGGTAGGCGATGAGGGCTTCGTCCACCATGAAGGTGACGACTTCACGGGGGGTGTAGAACGAGCCGGTTTGCTTGCGGGCGGTGTCCCGGGTCTCAGGATTGTAGGAGGCGAGCAGGTTCTCGAAGACTTTGCCGAGGAGTTCCGGGTCGAGGGCGATTTCCTGGTCGAGGGGGGTGTTTTCCTCCACGGTGAACTTGTAGCGCGAGAGGATCTGGATCAGGCCACGGACCTTCGCCTTCTTCGAGCGGGCGGTGCGTTTCTCCTCCTCGCCGTATTCCTTTGAGAGATTGACGGGGCGTTCAGGGCCGAAGAAGAGATCGTTGGGGACGTGCGTGGATTCGTCGGGATTGTCTGAGAAGCCGTCTAGCAGAACGTTGTCGCGGTTTTCGCCCTTCTGGAACTTCTGGTCCAGGCAGTCAAAAAGGCCACCGTTAAGGAACGGGACAGAGGCCGTGAGTTTGGGCCACTCGGCGGGAGTGAGGAAGTATTCCTTGTAGCGCCACAGATGGGTGATACCGCGGTTGGGATCGAAGCGGCCGGTGGAGGTGCGTTCGCGGAACGCACGGATCGGATGCCCTTGATCGTCCTGCTGGGGTTGATTGAGGGTGGCGAAGAAGAGGTTTTGAAGGATGGCGCGGTAGAAACTGGGGGCAAGGTCTGGCTTGGTAGGAGGCGTGACCGGGTTGGTGGAAGGCGGGGCGGGATTGAAGTCCTTCAGCAGGGTCTTGAGGCGGTGTTCGCGGAAGAGATCGTTGGGAAGGAGGCGTTTCTCCTGGAGGAACCAACAGAAGATGAGGCGGGTGAGCATCCGGATCAAGAAAAGTGAGCTTTCGGGATCGGTGTCCACCTGGGGAGGAGGAACGATCTTACCCTCGGCGATGAGGTGTTTGGCCCAAAAGTACCAGTCGGCGATCTCCTGATAGAAACGGTCGTTCAGGGAGTATGTGTCGAGCCGGTTCTGCCAAGCCTGATGTAGTGTGACGAAACTGTGAATAGGCGAGAAATCGTTCAGGTTCGCGAAGGCAAAGTCGTTGAGGATCTCCAAGTGGGCGCGGATGGGGTCTGCGAAGCGGATGTCCTTGATGAGCGTGGCCTTCTCGAGCACGTCGCGGTCGGCCTGCCGTTTGTTGAGGCGGCGGTGGATGACGGCCAGGGAGAGGTTGTCGCCGTGGCGCAGCAGGACAAGGGCCGGCATGGGGAGCGGCTTGTTAATGGCGCGGGCGATATTGGACAGGAAGGCGCGGGTGTACGGGCCGGGAGGGAGTTCAGCGGCGAAGAACAGATAGGAATAGATATGGGTGGAATCGACGGCGTTGCCAGGGTCAAGCAGGTCGCGTTGACGGGTGAGTTCGGTGTCCGAGAGTTGAAAAAGGAGGTGGAGGGAGGTTAGTTGATCGAGGGACTCGCGCTCGCGGTCGGCGAGTTTGCCGGTTGGATCGAGTTGCGCGTGGAACTGCGCCGGGGTGGCGATGGGGAGGCGGCGGTCTGATTGGTAGCCGAGGGTGGCAAACAGGCTGCGGGCGGCATCGGCTAGGGGGCGGTTGTCGAACGCCTTGAGCGCAGAGATGATCGTTTCACGTTGGTCGGAGCGGTCGGACATAGAGGTACTCAGGCGGCTGGGCCGGTTTTGTCGAGCCAGGCGCGGCCTTTGGGGGTGAGGCGGTATTTTTGCAGGCGGCTGTTGGGTTTGTCGGGGATGGTCATTTCGACCCAATCATCTGCCAGGCATGGGGTTAGGTAATGCTCGCGCAAATGCGTCCGATCCCTCAAGGCGAGGTGTTTGCGAATTTCGGCGCTTCCGAGTGCTCCGGCATTTCCAAGCAGGCGAAGCAAGACTGCGACTGGTGGGGTGACTGGTGGGGTGACTGGTGGGGTGACTGGTGGGGTCTCCGGATGCGCCTTAGTCTTGGATTCGACTTGTCCGGCGACTTGCCCGGTGACTTGTCCGGTAACTTGGGCCTCAACTTGGGCCTCAACTTGGGCCTCTTGGGCCTCTTGGGCCTCGACTTCACCTGCGACTGGTGGGGTGATTTTGCCACCCACCAGTTCAAAGGCGCGGTTGGGTATGCGACGCAGTGTCGTCACAAACCCGTCGGTCAACGTGAACTCCGGCTCCGGCAGGCCAGCTTTTTGGCAACGTTCGATCATGTCGCCGGTGCCGGTTCCCATACGTTCGATGTATTGGGTCAGATAGAGGGGTTCGGCCAAAAGTGGATTCCCGGGCACCGAGCCATGTGGTTGCCGCAGTTGCGCCAGTGTCAGCGAGGGTGGCAGATTTCCCGGATTCCAGACTTCCAAGCGGTCTGAGAACAGCATAACCTGCACACTGCCGTTGCTGGTGTAATCGCGATGGGCCACCGCATTTACGATGGCCTCGCGCACTACTTCTGGCGGCATTTCGTAGGCCACAGGGGCCTGGTTGCTTTCGGCACGGGTTCCAACAGCCAGATTAATCTTGGACAAGACAAAATCCACGGCCTGGTCAACAACCTCGAAGACTGTGCCCTTGAAAACCCGATAAAACGGAATTGGTTTGCTGACCGTTGTGCCGTGGAAATGGGCACATTTGACCTCGGACGAGATGATGAACCGTTGGGGGTCAACGCCAAACAACAAGATGGCCGCATTGGTCAGGTGGCCATGCCGCAGCAGATGCAGTTGTTTCAGCACTTGCTCCGGGTCAGTCTTTTCAGCCAGCGGGAATCCACGCGCCCGCCTGGCGATGCCCACAAAGCGTTGGATACCTTCTTTCGAAAGGTCCGCCAGTGTGGCGTCCGGGCAAACCGAAGTGTCAAACGGGCCGGACTGAATCAAATGCTTGGTTTCCAAGTACTGCACTAGCGCAGCATATACGCCGGTAATCAAATCGGAACCGGTCATAAACCGGCGGCGAATGACCTGCGCGCCAGCCTGGTGGATCAGCGCCCGTATTTTCGGATGCCGCGCCTTATCGTCCACACCCTTGACAAAAATCAGACGCGTCTTGCGCTGTTGCGTCGCCAACGCAAACTCGCTCTCGGTCGACGAAAGGCCCCCTTCCCCCTCGAAACCATACTCGTTGCCGAATAACCCCAGGTAGATGTCGCAACGGGCGACTTTGTCGAGATAAACCTCGTCGGCGTGGTGGTCAGCGGCGGGAACTTCCTCGAAGAAAAACGGTTCGAAGAACCGGCGCATGAGCGGGTCACCACGCAAATAATCGCGCAGCGCGGCGCGTTCGGCGACGAACTCCTTCTGCACACTGCTGATGAAGATGCGAAGCATGGGTCAGGTCTTCTTCTCGGGTTTCAGAATAACAAGCCAGGTTACGAGATCAAATTCGGCTCCGCTGGACGTGGGCGTTTCTATGGCAGATGGCAACACGGCGGCGCGGTTGGACAAGAGCGAGGAGGCAGCGCGTTTCTGGAAGGTGTGTTCGATGGAGGCCAGGGCCTTGTCGAGCAAACCAGTGTAGTGGTGCATATCGGCACCGTTGTTGGTGCGCTGATCGAACAGATCGGAAAGGGTTTCAAAGGCGACGGGTTCGCCCGCAGCAAGATCGCGCAGCAGGAGCATGGCTTCCTTGGGCTGGGCAAAACTGAAACGCACGGTGCCGTCGTCATGGACGTAAACCAGGTAGTACGGCGCGAGAGGGTTGAGTTTGGCGGACTCGGAGGGGACGCCGGATGCGTCCCCGGCTTTGCGCGCGGTCGCACGGTGGCGCAGGCAGAAAAGTGCGCCGGGTTGGGCGCGCACAAACAGATCTTCCTTGGGTGGCACAACGGCGTAAAGCCCCTCGCCCGCATTCTCCAGTTCGACGCGGTTGGCTTCGAGGTAGCGCAGAAGGTCGAGCCGGAACTCGTCGAGTGAGAAATCCGTAAGGGAAACAGAATCGTCGAGATCATCAAGATCGAGAATTTCGTCCTTGAGACGCTTGAGTTGCCGGTCGCGGAAGAGAAGGTCTTCCTTGATCAGATCTTCCAGTTGCCCAGGATCCAGCAGGTTATCGGTTTGGGTGGCCGAGAGATCCACCAACGCCATGCGGGCTTCCACGCGCAACTTGACTCCCAGGTATTGATCCAGGTCGGCGACGGGCCAGAAATTCACGAGATGCACGGAGTCGTTGCGCGAGCCAATCCGGTCGATACGGCCGAAACGCTGAATGATGCGAACGGGGTTCCAGTGGATGTCGTAATTGACGAGCAAATCGCAGTCCTGAAGGTTCTGACCCTCGCTGATGCAGTCGGTGGCAATGAGCAGGTCGATCTCTTCGCGCTGGTTCGTGAAGACGGCCGCCTGGTCGGCGCGACGTTTGGCAAGGGGCGAGAAGTTCGTGAGAATCTCGTCGTAGTCGGTGCGGCCAAGGGACGCTGCATTGCCGCCATCACCACAGACAAGGCCCGTGTGGATCTTCAGTTCTTGCTGCGCCCAGGGGGCGATATTCTCGTAGAGATAGCGCGCGGTGTCGGCAAACGCGGTGAACACGAGAACTTTCCGGTTGGTCTTGCCGTCTTGGTTGGTGGTGGGATGGCGAACTTTCTGCTCGATGATCTTCTTCAGTTCCGCGAGTTTGCCATCCCGGCGCGGGGTTACGGGTTGGGTCTTCTCAAGCAGAAACTGGAGGCGCGTGCGGTCATCTCGAACGGCCTTCAGCCATTCCGGCAGTTTCAGGTGAGCGAGATGGATCTTGCGACGGCCGCCGATGGTGAACTCTTCTTCGTCAAAATCCGGGTCTTCGATTTGTTCCGGGGTGATCGAGTCATAATCGATCTCTGGGTTCTGGTCGAGGTGTTTCTCAAAGGCCGTAATTCGCTTCTCCAACGTATCGATCTTTTCGATGGTGCGTTGAAGGGTGAGCCGGAAGGAGTCCACCGAACTTTCTAGGCGCTTGAGGAAATTCACCTTCATCATGGCGATGAGGATGCGTTCGCGACCTTCCTGGGTGAACCCGCCAAGGATTTTGTTCTCGTAGGCAGCACGGATTTGAGGCGGCAGGTCGTCCCGCAGAAAGCTTGTGGGGTGGTACTGGACGAGGCGAATCTTGTCTTTCGACGGTTCCTTTTCATCGGGACGGGCGAACATGCCGTCCACGTCTTCAAACGGAGGAAACTTGCCTTGCAGATCGATTTGCGCGTGGATGGCATAGGGTGCGGGGCGCTTCGGAAAACCGCCCAGTTTCTTCATCTCCCCCGCGTAATAGGAAGCAATCTGTCGGCGGGAACGAGCTATGCTGAGGCCATCGAGCAGTTTGAAGAAGTCCCCGCCAATTGCGGCGATGAGGTCACGCGTCTTGCGTTTGGCTGGGGCGAGTTTGGCCCAGTTGGTGAACTGGGTCTGGGCCAGGCGAGAAGTTTCCTTGACCGAGGCGATGTTGAGTTTTTCGGAAAAGGCGGCATCAGCGGGTTCGTTGCGGGAAACGTCGCCGCCGGCAATGAACGAAATCTGGTTGCGCAGGTCGGCCAACTGGTTGTTAACGGGGGTGGCTGAGAGGAGCAGAACCTTGGTCTTGGCACCCGCAGAGATGATGTCGTCCATCAGGCGTTGGTAGCGACTGCGGCGTTCTTTCTTGTCGCCCGGGCGCTGGGTGGCAAGCTTGTTGTTCCTGAAGTTGTGCGATTCATCGATCACGACAAGGTCATACGCGCCCCAATTCAAGGTGCCAATGTCGATGCCATTAACATCCCCGGTCTCACGGGACAGGTCTGTGTGATGGAGAACGTCGTAGCGGAACTTGTCCTGGGAGAACGGGTTGAGGGTGCTGGGGTTCCGGTAGATGGTCCAGTTGCGGTTCAGTTTTTTCGGGCAGAGCACCAAAACGCGTTCATTGCGCAGTTCAAAATACTTGATTACGGCAAGTGCAGTATAGGTCTTGCCCAAGCCGACGCTGTCCGCCAGGATGCAACCGTTGTAGTTGATGATTTTGTTGATGGCGGCCTTGGCGCCATCCTTCTGGAAAGTAAAAAGCGTCTGCCAGATGTTCGTATCCGGAAGGGCGACACGCCGGAGATTGTCTTCCATGTCGCGGGTGCCATCGAGATAATCCCGAAAGAGGTGGAACAGCGTGAGATAGTAGATGAACTGTGGCGATTGATTGGCGTAGAGTTTCTGGAGATAGAGCAGGACTTCCTGCTTCACGTCCTTTACCAGGCCGGCGTCGTTCCAAATGTTGGTAAACCACTGCTTCAATTCGGCGCGATCGCGGTTGCTGTCCACGATCAGGTTCAACTCGATGTTGTTCCCTGTGGAACCGAGTCCCAGGCCGGCGACGGTAAAATTGGAGCTTCCGAGAATGGCCTCTTCGACGCCACCGTTGGTGACGTGGTACATCTTACCGTGGAGCAGGTTCTTCTGCCGGATGGTCCGAATATCAACCTTTTGCTCGATCCAGTCGGCGCACTCTTTCGCGACACGTTTTTGTTGGAGCTTATTGGCGATTTCAAGGCCATCGGCGTCGATGATGAAAGACTTGTTCTCGGTCTTGGTTGGGTCGAGGCGATTAACAAAAGAGGGTTCGCCGAAGAGGAAGTTGAGGTGGGAGATCTGATCAAGCGTTGTTTTCAGTGCATCGTAAGCGTAAATCGTAAAATAGGCCGAGACGATGGAAAGCCGGGAATCGGGTTGGATGACAGACTGAAGGAACCCGGCGACGGTGCCCCGCGTGTGGTTGTCGCGAATCCCCGAACCGGAATGAGCAGCGCCAAACAACGGCTGGGGGGTCATTGGGATCGCCAAGTCTTTACCGGACATCGTAGTCATGGGAAGAAATATGACAGAAACAGGAACAGGGCGCAAGGCAACAATTCCGCCAAGACCTCTTACTTTCTCATGCTCCTTCCGGCCTGAGGGCAGGCCGGCTCCAGGCTGGCGCCGCGACCGGGCGTCTGGATTCTGCGCGAGTGGATCTGGACTGGGGCGCACCGGCCCCTTGGTCAGCTCTGTTTCAGCTTTCCGCTTTTCGTGGTTCGGCTCTTTCCACAAACGTCCCGAGGATCGGATAGGCCATTGTGGTTTTGGGGATTTTGAACGCCTCGTAGGCGGGATTTTCGGAGGCGAAGACCCATTTGTCGGGGGCGGCACGGTAGCGTTTGACGGCGTATTCGCCGGTGGCGGAGCCAGCCGTGAAGTCGGCGGCAATGACGATCTGGTTGTCCTGGCGCGGTGTGCGGTGGTACTCGAAGACCAAGAGGTCGCCGATGTGGAACAGCGGCTCCATGGAATCGCCCGCGACGCGGATCACGAAGCGATTGGGCCTTCTTATCGCGGTTGATGATGGTTTCGATTTGGTCCACGGGGCGCGAGCCGGTGGCGGTGTCGAGGCGGAGGACGAGGGTGGTCCAGCGGATGTCGTCGCGGCCGAGGCTGTCGGGGGTCTGGTCGCGAGTGATGAGGCGGAAGCCGAGGCGCTCGAAGAGGAGGGAAAGTTCAGCGGGCGGGCGTTCGCGGAAGAGACGGCCGTGGGGATCGCGCGAATCGGGGTCGAGGGTGCGGCCCTCGGAAATCGAGAGGATGAGCGTGCCGCCGGGGGTGAGCATCTGCCGGACCTGGCAGGCGAATTCGAAGAGGTCGGCGTCGGGCAGGTGCATGATCACGGCGAGGGCGAGGATGGCGTCAAAGCGGTCCGCGAGGAGCGGATGGCCGGCGGGGAGAGGAAAGGCGGCCTGCAGGAGCTGGATCACGGGAGTGTACGAGCACGCGGAATCGGGATAGGCGGTGAAGGCGGCGCCGGGAGCGGTGCGGGCCTGGGCGAGCATCGCCGCACTCGCGTCCGCAGCGACAACGGCAAAGCCGTGTTTCGCGAGGAAGACGGCGTCGCGGCCGACGCCGCAGCCAATCTCGAGAAGGCGGCCGCCGGGCGGCAGATGCGCCAGCAGGAGACGATGGAGTGGCGAGACATCGGCGGCGGCATAGCGGCCGGCGAAGTCCGAGGCGCGGGTGTTATATGCGTTGAGGGTGGAAGGGTCCATTTGGAAAAGCTGAAAGCTGAAAACTGAAAGCTGAAAACTGAAGAGAAAAGCTGAAAACTGAAGAGAAAAGCTGAAAACTGAAGAGAAAAGCTGAAAACTGAAGAGAAAAGCTGAAAACTGAAGAGAAAAGCTGAAAACTGAAAGCTGAAAAGTTGAAAGAGAGTGTATCCGACGACCGCTGCTGGGGCGAGCGGAAAGTGAGGAGGGGGAAAGAGAAAAGTTGAAAGCTGAAAGTTGAAAGCTGAAATCAACGCTCAACAACCAACGTCCAACGGTATGAGTTTACCCGCAGCGGATTTTAGGCGTCCAGTCGCCTGATGTCGGCGGGACGGATGTCGCGCCAGGCGCCGGGCTTGAGCGTGGGAGCGGAGAGTCCTCCGATCGCGGTGCGGACGAGCCGGACGACGTTGAAACCGGCGCGTGCGCAGAGATGCCGGATCTGGCGGTTGCGGCCTTCGGAAAGGGTGATGGCCACGACGTGGCAGGAATCCCCGGCCGACAGGACGCGGACGCGGGCGGGCCGGGTGAGGTAGCCGTCGAGTTCGATCGGCTCGCCCAGGCTGCGGACGGCCGCGGCGGTCAGGCGCCCCACCACGGTCACGGTGTAGGTCTTGGTATGACCGTGGCGCGGATGGGTCATGCGCTGGATGAAATCGCCGTCATTGGACAGGAGGAGCAACCCTTCGCTCTCTTTATCCAGACGGCCGACGGGAACCAGCCGCTCGGGAAGACCCACCAGGTCGCAGACCGACCGCCCCTGCGTCCTGTCGGTGCTGCACACCACGCCGGCGGGCTTGTTGAGCAGGATGGTGCGCAGCCGTTCGGCGGCCGGAAGCGGAGCGCCGTCCAGAGAGATGGCGTCATTTCCGGGATTGACACGGAAGCCCGGTTCTGTGATTGTGGCGCCGTTGACGGTGACCCGGCCGGCGGCGATGATGTCGGCCGCGTGGCGGCGTGACGCCACACCGCGGCGGGCGAGGAAGAGCTGCAGGCGTTCGCCCCCCGCGCCCGTATCTGATTTTTTGACTGGAGTGTTCTGCATGGGTTTGACCGACCGGGAGTATATGCGAGAACGGGGGGGCGTGTCGCTAACAAAACCGCGCGCCGGCTGGTGGGCGCGGTTCCGCTTCTGGCTGTGGCGGCTCCGGACCCGGCGATAAAAAGGTGGAACAGGGATCGGTGATCAGGGATGATGAACCTAAAAAAGGCTATAGGCTGAAAGGCAGTAAGGCTATGAGGTTGAAAATGAACAGGTTACAGATTTATTCGCACGCACCCAATGGTGAACAGATCCCGTTTGCATAACCGATTGCCTCCCAATCCTTACAGCCTCATAGTCTCACAGTCTTCTGCCCTTTTTAGGATGAAAGGTGCCGGGAAGGGGCGAAATCATGGCCCAAAAATTGTTTGTGATCGACACCATGCCGCTGCTGTATCGCGGCCATTTCGTGTTTCTCAGGAATCCGCGGATGACCACGACGGGACTCAACACCTCGGCGTTGAACCTGTTTGCCATCACGATCGCACAGATCCTCGCGGAGCATGCGCCGACCCATCTGGCGCTCGTGCTCGATTCCACCACGCCGACCTTCCGGCACCTGGAGTACCCCGCCTACAAGTCTCAGCGGCAAAAGATGCCCGAAGACATCGCCGCGGCCGTGCCCATGGCCATGGAGTTGGCCGCGGCGTTGAATATCCCGATGCTGCGGGTGGACGGTTTTGAGGCCGATGACCTGATGGGCGCCCTGGCAGATCGCGCGAGCCGTGAGGGACTCGAAACCTATCTGGTCACCCCCGACAAAGACATCGCCCAGTTGGTCGACGCCACCACGCACCTCTATCGGCCGGGCAAGGCGGGCTCCGGCCCCGAAATATACACGGTTGCCGATGTGTGCGCCCATTGGGACATCACGAGTCCGGGGCAGATGGTGGATTATCTGGGACTCGCGGGTGACGCGGCCGACAACATTCCCGGCATCATGGGGATCGGCGACAAGACGGCCGTGGCCTTGCTCAAGCAATTCGGCTCACTCGAGGCGGTGTTGGACGGGGCGGCGTCCCTCAAGGGCAAACTGGCCGAAAAGGTCGCCGGCGGCCGTGAGCAGGCGCTGCTCAGCCGACGCCTGGCCACGATCCGGCGTGATGTGCCGCTGCCGGTGACGCTCGCCGAGCTGGCGCGCCGCGAACCCGACCGGGATGCGCTCCAGACCGTCCTTTCCAAATACGAGCTGGTGCAGGTCGGCCAGCGTCTGCTGGGCGGCGAGGCCGTCGTGCGGGCGGTTCAGCCCCTGATCGCCACGATTCGCGAGACGCCCCACACGTACACGTGCGCGCGCGACGAGCACGGCGTGGCGGCGCTCCTCGCCGCGCTGCGGGCCGCGCCGCTGTGGGCGTTCGACACGGAGACCACAGGGCTCGAGGCCTGGCAGACCGATCTGGTCGGAATCTCGTTCTCGACGCAGGCCGGCACGGGGTGGTATCTGCCGATTCCCACGGATCCTGCGGCGCGGGAGGCGCTGCTGGCCCGGTTCCGTCCGCTTTTTGAAGACCCCGGCCACACGCGGATCTGCCATAACGCCAAGTTCGATCTGACCGTGCTGCGGCATCACGGCATCCGGGTGAGCGGCACGCTGCACGACACCTTGCTGACGCACTACGTGCTTGATGCGGCGGAGCGTCATGGGCTGGACGCCCTCTCCCACCAGTACCTCCAGTATGACCCCATTCCGATCACGGCGCTGATCGGCGAGCGTGGTCCCGCGCAGATCACCATGCGCGAGGTGCCGCTCGAACAGGCGGCTGAGTATGCGGCTGAGGATGCCGACGTCGCATTGCGGTTGTTTGAAAAATTACGGCCTCTGGCCCTCGAGGCCGGATGCGCTCCTGTGCTGGAGGAGAGCGAGGAGCCGCTGATACCGGTCCTGATCGCGATGGAAGCCGAGGGAATCCGCCTCGACACCGACATCCTCAAAGCCTGCGGCCGCGAACTCGAACACGACCTGTTGGAACTGGAACTGAAAATCCGGGACTATGCGGGTGGCGGCAGCCTCAACATCGCCTCGCCCAAGCAGATGGGGGAACTGCTGTTTGGCCAGCTCAAGCTCGATCCCGACGCCAAACGGACGGCATCGGGCCAGTACGCGACCGACGAAGACACCCTGGTCAGGCTGACGGGGAAGCATCCGATTGTCGATTTGATTCTCGACCACCGCGCGTGCAGCAAGCTGAAGAGCACCTATGTCGAAAAGCTCCCCGCGTGCATCAATCCACAGACCGGACGCATCCACACGACCTTCAGTCAGGCGATGACCGAGACGGGGCGGCTCTCATCGGTGAACCCAAATCTGCAAAACATTCCCATCCGCACCGCGCGCGGACGGCGGATACGGGCTGCGTTTGTGCCGCGGGACGCGGGGCACGTGCTGCTCTCGGCCGACTACTCCCAGGTCGAGTTGCGGGTGATGGCGGCGATGAGCGGCGACCGCGGCATGATCGAGGCGTTTGCGCGCGGTGCCGATATTCACACGGAGACCGCCGCGCGGGTACACGGCATCATGCCGGCGCTGGTGACGGCCGAGATGCGCTCACAGGCCAAGATGGTCAACTTCGGCATCATCTACGGCATCAGCGCCTTCGGCTTGTCTCAGCGGCTGGGCATCCCGCGCAAGCAGGCCGCGGAACTGATCGAACACTATTTCGAGCAATATCCCGGCGTGAAGCTTTACATGGACGCCATCATCGCCTTTGCGCGCGAACACGGTTACGTCAAGACACATCTCGGCCGACGCCGCTGGCTGCGCGACATCACCTCGCGCAACGCCACCTCGCGCCAGGCGGCCGAGCGTAACGCGATCAACACGCCAATCCAGGGGACGGCGGCCGATGTGATCAAACTGGCGATGGTGCGGATCCAGCACGAACTGGAGGCGCGCGCGTACCGCGCGCGAATGGTGCTGCAGGTGCATGACGAGCTGATCTTCGACGTGCCGCGAGAGGAGGTCGAGCCCGTGCGCGCTCTGGTGGTGGAGGCCATGCGCACCGCCGTGGACCTCGGCGTGCCGCTCGAGGTCGAGACCGGCGTCGGCGAGAATTGGCTTGAAGCGCACTGAGGTGGCGCATCATCGCGCAGGGTCCCCCATGAAAACGGTTTTATTTGATATTTGATATGTCGGAATTGTGCGGTTGTTCCACCGGCACCGGCGTGCTATAATGACTTCTTTAAAAGAAAGGTCATCCCATGAAAAAATACGTATGCAATGTGTGTGGCTATGTCTATGACCCGGTGACCGGCGACCCGGATCACGGCGTGACTCCCGGAACGGCGTTTCCGGACGTTCCCGGCGACTGGACGTGTCCCGAATGCGGAGTCGGAAAAGACGATTTTTCCGTGCAGGAGTAGGATGGATATCGGACAGCTTGTTGAACTGGAGATCGCCTCGCTGGTCTACCGTGGAAACGGTCTGGCCCGCAAAGACGGTCTGGTAATTTTCGTCCCGCAGGTTGCGGCTGGCGAGCGTGTCACGGCCGAAATCGTGCGTGTGCGGAAGAATTATGCCGAGGCCCGCCTCGTTTCGGTGAACACGCCTTCCCCCGACCGCATTGCGCCGTGCTGCACGTGTGCTGACGGCACCCCGGTGCCCGGTTGCGTGTACGACCATCTTGCCTATGCGGCCGAAGTGGCGACGAAGAACGGGCAGTTGCTCGACATGCTGCGCCGCCTGCCCGGTTGCGGTGATCTGCAGGCTGATCCGCCGTTCGCCTCGCCGCTGCCCCTTCACTATCGCAACAAGATCGTGCTGCATGCGCGCCGGCCGCGCGGAACCCCTGCAGAAGCGGCTGGCACGCCCCCGATCCTCGGCTATCTGGCGGCGGATAACCGGACGGTGATCGACATCCCGCAGTGCCCGCTCGCGCGCGCCCCGATCAACGAGGCGCTCGCCACGTTCCGGACGGGCGCGGATTTCCGGCAGTTGGCGCACGGCGATGACGTGACCTTCCGTTGGACATCGACGGACGGGGTTACATCCTGGGTGGGACGGTCGCCCCCGGATCTGA
>Ga0268277_1001545_pt1 | contig 15294 bp, 14 predicted proteins | sample saktaG_5_FD_190132 | JGI IMG/M metagenome (GOLD analysis project Ga0268277, IMG submission 190132) | Saline water microbial communities from Sakinaw Lake, British Columbia, Canada - sak_2010_1_5_50m | ecosystem: Environmental > Aquatic > Non-marine Saline and Alkaline > Saline ...
CTCGTTGTATCCGGCGGTCACACCAATATCTACTATGTAAAAGATTCCCAAAGTTTTACTACGCTGGGACAAACAAAAGATGACGCCGCCGGAGAGGCCCTTGATAAAGCTGCTAAGCTCTTGAATATAGGGTATCCCGGCGGAGTAATAATCGATGGGCTCTCCCGCGGTGGAAATGCTGAATTTATTAAATTTCCAAGGGCAATTAAAAACAGCCCGGATTTTAGTTTCAGTGGAGTGAAAACATCACTTTTAAACTACATCAGGAAAAGAAAAAACCCCATAACTGAAGATGATATACCCGACATCGTCGCCAGTTATCAGGAGGCGATCGTTGATGTGCTCGTTGAAAAAACTCTGAAAGCCGCACAGTCCCGTTCAGTGTCCCGTGTCGTAGTTGTCGGAGGTGTTGCAGCAAATAGCCGGCTACGGGAGAGATTTTACGAAGAAGCAACGGCAGAAGATATCGAGATATTTATTCCACCGCCAATTTTGTGCACCGATAATGCGGCAATGATTGCCGTCGTTGGCGATAATCTCCTGAACATGGGGAAAAGGGATTCCCTTGACATGAATGCCATATCCAGATGGCCATTAGAAGGGTAACGAAAAGAGCCTCTTGAGAGCAGCAATGAATCCGAAGAAAAGATTAAAGGATTTTTACACACAATTTATCAGCCTCAAGGGTCACCCGAGAGAAATCGCCGCCGGCATGGCGATCGGTGTTTTTATAGGAGTGACCCCGACGATCCCGTTTCACACTCTTATGATTATTGTTTTTAGTGTTCTGTTAAGGAAAAATATTACAGCCGGCATCCTCGGTTCAGCGATCGTATCAAATCCTTTTACAATACCTTTTTTCTATACTGTAGAGTACCACCTCGGAAAGCTTTTTGTGGACGGTAATCAATACCAGTTCACCTTAAACGACTATGCCGTATATAACATTATCAACATGGGGTGTAATGTCGCTTGCCCTCTATTAATAGGCGGTATCATCCTCGCACCTCTTTTTGCCATCCCCGCCTATTTTATAACCCACAGAGCCGTGTTGGCAGTCAGAAAAAAGTACGGGCACTGAAGGCAGATCATATCTCATGACAACCCCCAGAAATATTCTCAAAAAGTATGGAGTTCGCCCTCTCAAGAGATTAGGACAGTCATTTCTTATCGATAACAATATTACAAAAAAGATCGTCATGATCTCCGATATAAAAAGCGGCGATATTGTTGTTGAAATAGGTTCCGGGCTGGGAATAATGACCGCTATCATCGCACAGGAGGCGAAGAGGGTTATCGCCCTTGAAATCGATAAATATATGGTGGATATCCTGCGGGAAGAGCTGAAAAACCATTCTAATGTGGAAATAGTTCAGACAGACGTCCTCAAATACGATTTTTCTTCAGCATATTCTGAAAGCCCCTCAGAAAAGTTGAAAGTCATCGGCAATATACCCTACAATATTTCATCACAGATATTGTTCCGCCTCATTCAATTCAGAGATTATATCTCATCGATGGTTCTGATGTTTCAAAAGGAGGTGGCTGAAAGGATCATCGCACCTCCAGGAACAAAGGAGTATGGTATACTTTCGGTAATTGTCTCGATGTATGCAAAACCCTCACTGGAAGTTTCAGTTCCGGGTAGTTGCTTTTATCCAAAACCGAATGTGGACTCCTCTGTACTGAAGTTAACTATTCGAGAGGCTCCGCTTTTTGACATAAAGAATCCGGATTTCTTCTCTAAGGTTGTAAAAACAGCTTTTTCCAAGCGGAGGAAGACGCTCCTGAATAACCTGAAAGACTCAGACTTATTGAAGGCTTCTAAAAAGGATATAACCGATATCCTTGAACTTTTAAACATAGACGGCAACAGAAGGGGTGAAACGCTAACGGTTGAAGAATTTGGCAAACTAAGCAATGCACTCCTTTCGGCAAAAGCCTTGGAAATATGATTCTGAGTGAGAATCATATTTTGGGGGATCTGCCTCCGGACATTTTTTAAACGATTATGTTGCATCTTTCGGTATAATTCTCTTGACAAGCAGAATCTCTTTTGATAGTTAGGCATAAATCGCTTGGATCCGGTTTCGGACTGAGACGGAAGGTATTGGAAGTGTTTATTTATTAAGACATTGAATGTAAGCCTCCCCGTCCCAAACGGTGGGGCTTTTTTTGTGGGGTTAAAAAAGTATGAGGATTATTGAGTCAGTAAAAGAAATGCAGGAATATTCCGAATCCCTCAGGAGAAACGGAAAGAAAATCGCTTTTGTCCCCACTATGGGTTATCTGCACGATGGCCATTTAAGCCTCATGAAGGAAGGTAAAAAACTGGGAGACTGTCTGGTTATCAGTATATACGTCAACCCAACCCAGTTTGGCCCGGAGGAGGATTTAGAAAAATATCCGAGGGATATCGAAAAAGATAGAAAACTCTCCAAGGACGTCGGAGTAGATGTGATATTTTATCCGCCGGACAGTGAGATGTACCCTGAACATTATCAGACATTTGTCGATGTTGAAAAGGTAACCAAAAACCTCTGCGGCTTGTCGAGACCGGTCCATTTCAGAGGTGTAACAACGGTTTGCGCAAAGCTTTTCAATATTGTCAAACCCCATGTAACGGTTTTTGGCAAAAAGGATTTTCAACAGCTTGTTACGATTAAGCGAATGGTAAAAGACCTCAATATGGACATAGATGTTGTTGGAATGCCTACGATAAGAGAAGCGGATGGCCTTGCCATGAGTTCGAGAAACGCCTACCTGAAAGAGGGGGAGAGAGAGTCTGCCCTCAGTCTGAGCCGTGCTCTTGAAACGGCGAAGGAACTCTATGACAACGGGGCAAGGAAGGCGATTAATATAATAAGTAACATAAAAGCAATTATTGAGGTACATCCTCATACAAAGATTGATTATGTAAAGATATGTGATACCACTACAATGAATGACCTTGAATATCTTGAAAGTGAAGCCGTCATAGCACTGGCAGTACAGGTAGGAGTAACACGGCTTATAGACAACTATGTGTTCGGGGAACCCCTGGACATAGAGGAATAATACAATAGGGGGATAAGCAATATGCAAAGGTTCGTCCTTAAATCAAAAATTCACAGGGTAACTGTAACCGCTGGCGACCTCAATTATGAGGGAAGTATTACGATCGACGAAACTCTTATGAATGCCGCGGATATTTTTCCTTATGAAAAAGTAAATATATACAATGTATCAAATGGCGAAAGATTCTCAACATACGCTATAAAAGGCGAAAAAGATTCCGGCGTTATTTGCCTTAATGGGGCCGCGGCCAGAAAATGTTCCCGGGGAGACATAATCATCATAGCAAGCTTTGTCACCGTGGATAATGATTCCGCGCGAGACTGGTCTCCTAAATGTGTATATGTGGACGACAAGAACAGGATCAAATAATCAGAGATCAGCAGTCAATAGAATATCTTTTCCAATTGAAGCTCCCCGCAACAAGTTGCGGGGAATCTCCGACTGTTAAAGAAAATATTTTTTGTGTTCGTTCGCTGTTCAGCTCAATTTCGGATTTCGGTCACTGATTATTGGCTCCCTTTACAAAAAAGGGGTAGAGTGTCAATACACACTACCCCTTTTTTACAAATAGTTATTGAAAAGATTATTTCTTTTTGTTATGACTTCACCCTAACGCATTGAGTCTAGCGTGCTTCTATAATCTAAATTGCGGGTTTGTATTGTCTGGTACAGAAAATGAGAAGAAAGATTAAAAATACATTTTTGACCGGTATTGCTGTTATCATCCCGATAGGATTGACGGTTTATATCCTTTTTGGCGTAATAAATCTAATGGATAAGATTCTGAAGATTATTCCCCGCAGGTTTCAACCTGACGAATTGCTCAACTTTCATATACCGGGACTCGGTGTGATATTTACGTTCATACTGATCTTTGTTGTAGGTCTTATCACTAAAAGTTACCTCGGGAATAAACTCGTTAAATTAGGTGAATGGTTTGTCGATAAGATACCTTTTGTTAGAGGTATTTATCAGGCGATAAAACAGCTTGTTGATACCATTTTCAGTGACAAGTCCCAGAGTTTCAAAAAGGTGGTTATTATAGAATATCCCCGCAAAGGGATTTATGCCGTCGCGTTTGTAACGGGTGAAGCGAAGGGAGAAGTTCAGTTAAAGACATCTCAGAAATGCATAAATGTTTTTGTTCCAACCACACCCAACCCAACATCCGGTTTTTATATAATGGTCCCCGAAGACGAGATAATAACTATGGATATGACTGTAGAAGAAGCATTCAAGCTGATCATATCAGGTGGCATAGTTGCCCCTCAGGAACACTTGGCAAGTAATAAACAGCAAAAAAAAGGCTGATACTTGAAGTGATCTGAAACGTAAACTGCTACGGCGTCAGTGCCCAAATGAAAATTAAAGCGAAAAGGAGAAAAGATGCATATTACAGCTGAAAGTATAAAGGTAGGCCACCCCGATTTAGTGGCCGATGCTATTGCGGCGGATATCATCGCCTATATTCTGGATGAAGAAAAGAAAATCGGGATGAATGCAGACTCGATGCCTCATTGCGGCCTTGAAGTATTCTTAGGAAAGGGCTTTTGTATCGTAGGCGGTGAAGTCGCCACAAGGATTTATGTCGACATAGAAAAATCTGTTCGCAACACAGTTATGGGGCTGGGTTACAACGATTCCGCACTCGGACTCAACGGAAGCGCCATGGGGATTTTCAATGCTATTATCCCACAATCTCCCGATATCAATATCGGCACCAGGGCTGATTTAGGCAAATATAAAGAAATTGGCGCCGGAGACCAGGGCATTATGTACGGATTTGCTGTTAACGAAACCCCTGAATTACTGCCGCTCACATATGTTTTAGTAAACAATATGATGAGGGCGTTTGAGAATTGCAAAAATCCCGTTTTCGCCCCGGATGGTAAAGGTCAGGTAACTGTAACTTATGGCGAGGATGGTACCCCCTTAAGAGTTTCAAAAGTTCTCATGTCCAACGCCATTGATTACCGTCAAGTTCCGGATAGTTTCAAAAACAGCATAGAGCTACAGGCCAAGGAAATTGCCTTTAAAAGCCTCGGTGAGTGGGTAGACAAAGAAACAGAATTCCTGTTCAATCCTACGGGGGAATGGCAGGCAACCAATTCCTGTAGTGCGGCCGATTCAGGAGTGACAGGCCGCAAGCTCGTTGTTCAGTTTTATGGAGGATACCCCGGGGCACAGTTGGGCGGAGGTTCGGTAGTTAATAAATCACCGGAAAAGGTAGACTGTTCCGCAGCATTTGGCGCCCGCTTTGCCGCTAAGAACATTGTGGCAGCCGGTCTGGCTACCAAATGTTCGGTACAACTGGCCTACGCCATTGGTGTCGCCAGGCCCATGTCTATTTATGTCAATACCTTCGGAACAGGAATGATCCCCGATAGAAAGATTGACGACGTTGTAGGAGATGTTTTTGATTTAACCCCGAGGGGTATGATTGAACATTTTGACCTCCTCAATGGAGACGTTTACAGAAGATTGCCCACAACCTTATTTATGGATGATTTTGCCTGGGAAAAAACAGATAAGGTAGATGCAGTAAAAGATGCAGCAGGTATTTAACAGCCAGCTGCACATCTTCAGAAGGCTCACGCTGTTTTCAAATAACGGCCATGCCCAAAACGATTTCAACGAAACATAGAAAACCCCCTGCCCCCTTCTACTACAAGGGAAGTAAGGGGGATTTTCATATAACATACGTAAATCAGGAGAAGAAAATGGAGTTTGATATCAAGGACATCAACCTTGCCGAAGAGGGGAAATTGAGTGTGGAATGGGCCAATAGAAATATGCCTGTTTTGAATAGTATTAAAGAAAGGTTTGAGAAGGAGAAGCCACTAAAAGGGATCAGGCTTGGCGCCTGCCTCCATGTCACCACCGAGACAGCAAGCCTTATGGAGACTCTCAAATCAGGTGGCGCCGAGATTTCTCTATGTGCATCAAATCCCCTCAGCACACAGGATTATGTTGCCGCATACCTGGTCAAGTGCCATGAAATTCCTGTCCATGCGATAAATGGGGAGGATACCGACACCTATTATATGCACATCAATTCCGTACTGAACACAAGACCGACAATAACGATGGATGACGGCGCCGATCTGGTTTCAACGATACACTCGAGCCGCCAGGACCTCATCGAAGGGATTATTGGAGGAACGGAAGAAACCACCACCGGAGTAATAAGATTGAAGGCAATGGCCGAGAAGGGAGTCCTTCGCTTTCCATTGATTGCCGTTAATGATGCCAGCACAAAATATATGTTTGACAATAGATACGGCACCGGTCAGAGCACAATCGACGGTATTATCAGGGCAACAAACCGCCTCATAGCGGGTTCAGCCTTTGTGGTATGCGGTTATGGGTGGTGTGGAAAGGGGCTCGCCATGAGGGCTTCCGGAATGGGTGCAAATGTTATAGTAACTGAGGTCGATCCGCTGCGTGCCCTTGAAGCTACGATGGATGGTTACAGGGTCATGCCTATTTCCGATGCGGCAGAGACCGGCGATTTCTTCTGTACCCTCACAGGAGACATAAATGTTATCAGGAAGGAACACTTCCTCAAAATGAAAGACGGGGCTATCGTCTGTAATTCAGGCCACTTTAATGTTGAACTGGACATTAACGCTCTCAAGGAGATTTCAACAAAAGTTCGGAAAATCAGGAACTACATTGAGGAATACAGCCTGACAAATGAAAAAAAGATATACCTTCTCGGGGAAGGAAGATTGATAAATCTCGCGGCCGCTGAGGGACATCCCTCAAGTGTCATGGATATGAGTTTTGCCAATCAAGCTTTAGCGGCTGAGTATCTCGTGAAAAACGGGGGAAATCTCGAGAACAGAGTATACAGCGTTCCCGAAGACATTGATAAAGAAATAGCAAGGCTGAAATTAAAATCCATGGGAATTAGGATAGATACACTAACAGAGGAACAGGAAAAATACCTCAACTCCTGGGAGATGGGGACGTAAAAAATCAGCGGTCAGCTATCATCAGCATTGAAGCTTCCCGCAACAAGTTGCGGAGAATCTCCGACTGTTTAGTAAGTTAGAAAGTATTTTCTGCTAGGAAATAATTTCGTTAACGCATTTATCCCCTTTAGTGGGACTTATCCCGTTTATCGGGGTAAGGAAAATGTTTATTTTTTATTCGCTCGCTAACCCCGCCGCGAGCAGCGGGGAACGAAGTAATTCGAAGAATAATGCGCTCGCTGTTCAGTTCAGCCGTCAGGATTGAGTTTGAGGCTAAAAGTTGACGCACCCGTAAAAAACAATATGGCGGGGCTATAGCACCGCCACATCATGTCCTTACCCTAAAAAACATCACAGCCGCTGCAGAACCGAAAATAATATTTGCAAGCCATGCCGCTAAAAGTGGCGGGAGTGTTCCGGAACGCCCCAGGGATAGTGCAAGGGCAAAAACTACCCAGTAAGAAAAACCTATAACGATACCAGCACCAATACTTTGAGTAATCCCTCCGCTCCGCTCCGTCTTCAAAGAAAAAGAGATTCCTATTACGGCAAGAATAATGCTTATCAGCGGGAAGGCAATCTTTCCATACAGGTCAGCCAGATATCGTGTGGCATCGTATCCTTCAAATTGGATCTTTTTTACATAATTTTTTAATTCCAGATACCCCATCTCTTCAGCGTCCTTTTGAACGACTTTAAAATCCGAAGGCTTTTCAGGGATGTTTACGACCTTCGTTGTAAAACGCTCAAGGGTAGAGAAACCTCCTGGAGGAAATCGTGTAATGAGAAGGTTACTAAATACCCATTTTCCATTTTCCCATTTTGCCTCTTTTGCATCGATCCTCATCGACGGAGTGAAATTATGATCGAGATAGTTGATCGTAATTCCCTTTAGTGTGTTGGTGCCGGGATCGAACATATTGAAGTTATAGATCGCATCCTTACTCCTATACCAAATCTGGTTCTGCTTGAAAGATCCCATTTTTTCCCGCTTCTGCACTTCAACAAGTTTAATATATTCAGCCTTCTGATTGGCATACGGGGTAATGAATTCATTAAGAAGGAATGTAAAAATGCAGACTATGATAGAAATGATTATCACGGGAAGTGATGTTTTATAGAGACTCACACCATTCGCTTTCATGGCAACAATTTCGCTGTGTCTTGAAAGCATCCCGAAAGTCAAAAGAGCTGCTAAGAGGACTGCAGCAGGCATAGTCTGAGATATGATCATCGGAACTTTAAAGAAGAAATAAGACGCTATCTGGTACAATGAAGCACTGTTGCTCAGAAACATTCTTATCTTTTCAAAAAAATCGATAATAAAATAGAGTGATAAAAATGATGCAACGACAAGGAGAAACATCCTGATGTATTCTTTCGATATATACCGGTCAAGTATGCTCATGATCGGAGGCCTTTCCAGCTTGTAATAAACTTTTTACCTTTATCGGCATAACCGCTAAAGTCTGGCAGTTTTTCTTTTGCAGCCAGTATGAAGATATAGATTCCAGCTGCTCCAAAGATTACATTTGGTGCCCACACCCCTATTGCGGGAGGAAGTTTACCGATTTCTCCCAGACCTTCACCGCACAACTGCAACATGTAATAAGTCATGGCAACAAAAAGGCCAACGGTAAATCCTTTTGATTTCCCCGACCTGTTTTCTCTTATCCCAAGAGGAATTCCCAGAATTCCAAAAATTACACAGGAGAGTGGAATTGAAAGCTTTTTGTGAAACTCAATGGCAAGTTCTCTTATCGCCGCCTCTTTTAAACCCGAACTTTTGATCTCTTGAGACAGTTCCCAGACGGTCATCTCTGTGCTTTTTTTCGCCGTCGCTTTCTCCCCCCCCCCTTTTCCAGTAGCCACCATCTTAAGGTTAACATCGTAGGTGCTGAAGTCCATTTTTTTATAACTTTTCAGGTTCTTATCTACAGTATGAGTACTGCCATTTTCCAGCCTCAAAACTACACTGAGTGTCTTAGGATCAGAGATAAGATAACCTTTACGGGCGATAATTGTATTGGGCTCTCTGCTCAGCTGGTTGTCGAACACAATAACCCCTTCCATGAAGTCTCCATGAACCGGGACCTTTTCCGCATAGAGGACAAGATCTTTGAAGTCATCGTTAAAGACTTTTTCCTTTATACCTATACTCGCCTTCTGTCTCGCTATATCAAAAAGGAGGTTTCTCGTGGCATGATTACTATTTGGAACTAGAAAGAAGGTAATCACAGCAGTCATAATAAATGTTATAAGAGAGGCAACGGCTATGGGGAATAAAAGCTGGTATAAACTTATCCCCGATGCCTTAAAAACGGTTATTTCGTTATCACCAGAAAGCCTTCCCAGTCCAATTAATATCGATATCAGAAACGCTGTAGGTATCGTAAAAACAAGAAATGAGGGCATTAAAAAAAGGATAAGCTTCGATATATCGATAAAGCTTACACCTTTATTCACCATGAGATCCATAAGCTGGAGAATTTTTCCCATCAGAAGGACGAATGTAAATACAAACAGCGTCAGGAAGAATGGAATTGATATCTCCTTTAGGATATATCGATTTATAATTTTAAACATCAAAAAATCCTGTCTGAATCTCCCCACAGCAAGTTGCGGGGAACAAAGTAATTCGAAGAATAATGCGCTCGCTGTTCAGTTCAAAAGTTCTAATACGAGAGGGCCATATTCCTCAGTGCCCTGAGCATATATCACCACCACAGTACCCGGGCAAGCGATTATTGGCCCACTTCTGCAGATCTGGATTCTAATCTTTTTTAGCGTTTTCCCCAACAAACAGGAGCGGAAATACAATATCACTCATACAACATGGAATCCAAACTGAGATAAAGAGGAATATAAGCGCTGTAATAATCAGTCCCCCACTCAATAATATCCCCCCGATTGCCATTATAATATGAAACGAAGATGCCCAGGTACTTAACAATACATGCCAGGCATGAGGAATTTTGGTAGTAGGCCTGAAATAGGCAATAGCAATACCTGTAAACGCTGATGGATTTACAAGCCACCATTCTTCGATAAAACCTATGTGGATCCCTTTATTAGGAAGATCTAGCAAGGCCTCTCCCAGATAAGGAATGACCGAATCACTGAGAGTGGCTATCCCGACAGAACCAAAATAGCCTACCAGGATTAGACTCAAAAGTTTGTACTTGCCGTTTACATGAAGTCTGTACATAGACGCTGTAACAACGGCACTTAAAAGAACATGGGCAGGATGTAATATATAAAAAATATTGTACGAGATTCGGTAAGGAATTTTATATAATAACACCATGACAACTAAACCGGTAATTGCTCCAAATACAGTAAATGGTGCATGATTCCTAAGCTCTTCAGTAATTGTCCTTAACATAAATCTCAGTCTTCGCTTTCGTTGTTAAATAGTATAATAACACAATTTTGTTACAATATACAAAAGAGATAACGACAGCAAAACCCTGACTTTTCACAAAACCTTCGACACTCGTGAACATTCAGAATTTTTTTGTAGACTTATCTCTACCATTGTGGCTAATATTTCATCTTTAGAAATCTAAAGTGAGGAAAAATGACAGGGATTATCTTATCGGGCGGCAAAAATGTCAGGATGGGGAGAAATAAGGCCTTTATTAAAGTTGACGGTGAGCGGCTAATAGACAAAACGGTACGGCTTTTTAAAAATATCTTCAATGAAGTTATACTGGTCACCAACTCTCCTCTCGAGTATCTCGACCAAGATGTTAAAATTGTGACCGATATCATCAAAGGAAAGGGTGCCATAGGGGGTATTTATACCGGGCTTTTTTATTCGACATGTAATCGCTCATTCATCTCGGCTTGCGATATGCCATTCCTGAACAGACGTTTTATAGAACATATGATTGCCAACACCGTACACTATGATATAGTTATCCCCTCTCCCCCGGACGGACTTCAGCCCCTCCATGCTATCTACTCCAGCAGGTGCCTGCCCCATATCAAAAAGTCAATCGATACGGATAAACTCAAGGTAACCGGTTTCTTCAAAAGCTTAAAAGTCTTGAAAATTCCGGACGACATCATAACAACCTTCGATCCTGAAAGGATGATGTTCTCCAACATCAACACGAAGGAAGATTTGACCCGGATTTTTCAGTAGTTATCTCCCGCAAAATTCATTGAGAATGATCCTCTTGGGCTCCTTCGCCCCCAAAACCGCTCGACGCTGCGTATTTTCCTCATCAAAAGCTACCGCCCGCAATACATCTCTTCAAAAAACAGTACTTCTATTTGAGTATCTCTCCTGCCTGGATCACTTTCAGAATCTGATTCGTACCTGCAGCGGCAAAGAGCTCCATGGCATCGTTCAACAGCCTGCCCAGATGATATTCCGTACTCACTCCGTACGCGCCCAGAATTTCTATAGCCTCCTTCGTAACGTTTAGAGCCGCCTCCGTACCGACAACCTTGGCACGGGACAGGTGCTTGCCTATCTCTCGAGGACTCTTCCCCCTGTCCATAGCGGCCCTCGGATAATAGATCAGCCACTTGGCCGCTTCGATTTCTGTCTCCATATCGACCAGCATGAACTGGATGGTCTGCAGTTTACTTATAGGTCTCCCATAAAGCACCCGTTCCTTGGCGTATTTCAGTGCGATTTCAAATGCCCCCCGGGCAATTCCAAGACCTACGGCACCGATGGAAGGTCTGTTGTGACTGATGGCAGTCATTGCAACACCAAGACCCCCACCCTCTTTGCCAATGAGGTTCTCTTTCGGAACCTTACAATTATTAAAAACCAGCTCATTTACATGGAGCGATTTAAATCCCATTTCATTCTCTCTTCTGCCGACGGTAAATCCCGGAGTTCCCTTCTCCACCAGAAACACGCTGGCCCTTTCACCTGTCTTTGCCAGCAAAACAACGTAATCTGCCACACCACCATTAGTAATCCAGACCTTTCTTCCGTTGATTGTATAACCATTTTCATCAGCTACCGCCTCGGTTCCCAGATTGGCCAGATCAGATCCTCCTGTAGGCTCAGTAGCAGCAATACAGATAACCTTTTCTCCTTTTATCACAGGAGGTAAATACTTTTTCTTTTGTTCCTCCGTGCCAAAATGTTCTATTGCATACATTGGAACCTGACTGACCATTATGAAGAAAGCTATAGACGGATAAACCCGGGCCAGTTCCTCAATGGCAATTGTAGCAGCTAAATAACCGATACCGGCCCCTCCGAGTTCCTTAGGCAAGGCCATACCGATAAGCCCCAACTCTCCCAGCTTTTTAACCATTTCAAAAGGAAACTCTTCTTTTTTATCCAGTTCCAAAACCTTCGGAGCCAATTCAGTATCCGCAAATTCGCGGACCATCGACCTTAACATCTCCTGCTCTTTCGTAAATTCAAACATGGTTTTCGCCTCCCCTGTTTTTTTACTAAATCTGACAGTCCCGTAAAAAGTATTGTACGACCGAATACGAATTGAATCTCCCCGCAGCAAGCTGCGGAGAATCTCCGACTGTTTAGTAAGTTAGAAATTATTTTCTGTCAGAAAATAATTTCGTTAACGCATTTATCCCCTTTAGTGGGATTTATCCCCTTTAGTGGGATTTATCCCCTTTAGCGGGACTTATCCCGTTTAGCGGGACTTATCCCGTTTATCGGGGTAAGGAAAAATTTTATTTTTTATTCGCTCGCTAACCCCGCCGCAAGCAGCAAGAAATGCGCCCGCTGTTCATTTCAAAACCTTTATTTCTTCAGCTCTTCAATCAAACAAGGAACTATTTCTTCGAGATTCCCTACGACGCCAAGATCGGCAACATCGAATATAGGGGCCTTCGGATTTCTATCGATCCCAACAACGACCTTTGATTTGCTAAAACCCGTTGTATAATGCATAGCCCCGGAAGCCCCAATACTCACGAAGAGTATCGGTTTTACCGTCTTCCCGCTCTGGCCTATCATTCGATCTTCCTTAATCCAGCCCTGATCAAGAGCGGGACGGGTCCCGGCGACCTCTCCATTAAGAACATCTGCCAGTCTCTCAACAAGCTCAAATCCCCCAGCAGAATAAAAACCGTACCCTCCTGAAACGATAATATCCGCATCATCCAGAGACCTTCCCTCTACTCCTTCACGCACCATCTCCAAGGTTTTCGCCTTAAAAGAATCATCTATTATATCAAAAATCACTGACACAATCTCTCCTGCTCGTGAGGAATCTGACCTCCCCTTCTCCATAACACCGGGGCGAACAGTCGCCATCTGTGGACGACACTCCGGACACATGATTTTAATCATCATGTTCCCTTTCCAACCGGGGACGATATGAATAAGCTGATCTTTTCCTTCAATCTTTTCAATATACAAATCAACGCAGTGACTTGTCAGCCCTGTCCTCAACCTGGCTGCAACCCTCGGAGCAATGTCCATACCGATAGACGTACCCCCTATAAGAACAATCTCGGGAGAAGCTTCGGATATAACATCAGCCGCAATCCTGACATAGGGATCACTTTGATAAAGCTGTAACCGGGGGTCCTCTACCAGAAAGACCTTGGATGCTCCGTAAAAAATGATTTCATCAGCCAGCTTTCTGCATTCATTACCGATGAGAACAGCAGAAACATTCCCCCCCAACACGGCGGCAAGTTCTGTGGCCTTTTGAAGCATTTCCAGAGATACTTCCATTACGCGGTTGTCCCTCTGTTCGATCCAGACCATAACGTCTTTCATTGTATCATCCTGATATGCGTGAGAATAGAGGCTCTATGGATCACAGCCCCTCAAGTTCATGAAGTCTTCGTACAAGTTTTCGTGCAATTTCTTCGGGGTTTCCTTTAACCATTTCCACCGTGCGTCTTTGAGGCGACTCAAAAACCTCCAACACCTTTGTAGGAGACCCCTCAAAACCTATTTCGCTCTCCGTTAAACCAAATGATTCGCAGACAGAACATCCAGTTTCAATAATTTCCTTTTCTGAAGCCTCCATAATTCCCATAACTGTTGGGAGCCTGTATTTGTTAATACTCTTCACAACAGAAATCACTGCAGGAAGCTTTACCTCAACTTTAAGATAACCGTTCTCAATGTTCCGCTCGACCATAACAGTCTTCTCATCAACAACATCAATCCTCCGCGCGAAAGTTACGTGGGGAATATCGAGAAACTCTGCTAACTGAGCCGCTACATGCCCGGTAGCCCCATCCACTGTTTCGTTCCCGCATAAAATCAAATTAAAATCACCCAGGGAACGTATGCCTACTGATAAAACACGGGCTGTCGACAGGGTATCCGCCCCGGCAAAAGCCGCATCACAGAGAATGAGTCCCTTATCGGCACCCATCGCAAGGGCGTCCTCAATGCTCTTTCTCGCCTGCGGCGGTCCCATCGTCAGAACCGTTACCATCCCTCCGAATTTCTCCCTCTTCCTCAAGGCCTCTTCAATGGCATTCCTGTCAAGAGGATTTGTGATGGACGGGATTCCCTCTCTTCGAATAGACCCGGTCCTTGGATCAATGGAAATTTTATCAAAATGTTCAGGATCAGGAACCTGCTTGATACAGACAATAATATTCAACAATATTTTCAACCCCCTTGGGTCCAAACCTTTCATATAGTGAAGGGTTATGAAGCACAGTACAAAAATGACAATATTTTGTCAACGAAGATAATAAAATAAAAAATTCTACAAATGTCGATAGCAAATGATTTGTCCGCTTTTACTGTCAGCGCCAGGATTCTTGTATCAGGAACCCTTTTTTTGATCTCTCTGATTGCATTGGAGCTCCCCGCAACAAGTTGCGGGGAATCTCCGACTGTTTAGTAAGTTAGAAATTATTTTCTGCCAGAAAATAATTTCGTTAACGCATTTATCCCCTTTAGTGGGATTTATCCCCTTTAGCGGGACTTATTCCGTTTATCGGGGTAAGGAAAATTTTTATTTTTTATTCGCTCGCTGTTCAGTTCATACCAGTCATTCTTGGCATGGAAATATCCATTAATATGAGATCGGGTTACATATAAAAACCCTCTTGTGGTCTATTTTCCTTGACGCATAACTTCCATTCTCCTATACTCTTTTGCCGATATAAAGCAATCTCTTGTCAATTTTAAAGCTTTGCATAATTGCGTTCTTAGTCATTGCGAACACTATGACTTTGTCAAGTGGAAATTAAGCACATAGGATTTATAGAACGGTAAGTGCTTACATATCGCGAATTGTTCTTTATCATAGCACAGGCAATTTTTATGAGTTTGTTGGCT
>Ga0268277_1001546_pt1 | contig 15275 bp, 17 predicted proteins | sample saktaG_5_FD_190132 | JGI IMG/M metagenome (GOLD analysis project Ga0268277, IMG submission 190132) | Saline water microbial communities from Sakinaw Lake, British Columbia, Canada - sak_2010_1_5_50m | ecosystem: Environmental > Aquatic > Non-marine Saline and Alkaline > Saline ...
CTTCTCACAAGAAGCTTCATGATACGCTTGTTATTGTGGATAACCGATATATTGCTGAAGGCAGCACTAATTGGTCTATTAGTGGGTTTAGGGTGAACTTTGAGTCATCTACACTTATTGATTCAGTAGATTTGGCTAAGATAAAGCTTCAAAGGCTTGAAAGACTTCTTATAAAGTCCAAGCTTAATGAAGAGCATGTAAATACACCTTATTATGCTAATAAGCTTCCTAAGAGGCTCTCTATAGCTGATAAGCTACTCACAGATAAGAGATACCTCCCTCAGATGGTAAGAAGGCATGATGAGAGAGCATTTGAGCTTTATATGCTTCTTTTAGCATATAGTAAGGCTACCAGGAAAACAGAGTTCTTTCTAAGCTTAGAGGATATGGGTTTAAGCTTAGGGCTGCCTAGTTCATCTAGTAATACTGCCTTAAGAAGGCAGTCAATAAGAAGCCTTAAGAACCTTAAAGAACGCTATAACTTAATAGATGTAGAGTTCTTTTTTGGTAAGAACGCTATTATAAAGCTAAATAGCCTCTCTGGTAAGGCCTTCTCCATAAGAAGTGACTCTATTATAAACCCTAAAGATATGACCCTAAGATCTAAATTCCTCTTACTTATAAAAGCTTATCTTAAAGCTAGGGATGAGGATATAGATAATATAACTATAAAGGCTCTCTCAGAACGCTTTGGTATAGACGAGTCTGTTCTTCGTAAGGCACGTAAAGACTTGGGGGAGTAAAGGGACTGTCCCAACGATATAGCTAATGACTTAGGTGGGACTGTCCCTAAGTTATTGGTAGAGGAGTATGATACTATTATTGTTTTCCCGCAAGGGGAATGGGAGGAGCTTCCGCGAACTTTTGGGAGTGACCTGAAAAAACACATGTCTTTGCGAGGCCTGTGTAACAGGCCGAAGCAATCCCAAGAGAGAATAAAACTATAAGGAGTAAGTTATGCCAGAAGGTGGATTCTTAGTAAAATTCGGAGATAAAGAAGAGGTTCGCTGCGCTTCTATAGAGCTTGATCATGACTCCTGGGAATACAAGATTAACGGTAGAGAAGCTAAGAGGATTCCTGCAGGAGTAAACACTATAACTGTCCAAATAGAAGAAAAATAAGCAGGGCTATCAAAGCATACACAAAGCCAAGGCCGATTAATCTAATATAAAAGCTAAAGTAGGGATCCATAGGTTTTCTCCTTGAAAATTAAGGTTAAAAGCTGTACAATACGTAAAGAATAATACCCTAAGTTAACTATTAAAAGAATAATACCACTAAAGTAGTACTAAATCAAGTACAAAATGATATCTAAAAGGATAAAAGAGCTACGTAAAGAGAAGGGTTGGACGCAACAACAACTTGCTGAAAAGACTCGCTTGTCTTTTAATGCAATAACTAAGATTGAGCAAGGCCTTGCAAAGTCACCCACGCTAAAAACTCTTACTAAGCTAGCTGACGCTTTTAGCGTTGGATTAGATGAGCTCGTAGGCAGAAAGTAATTGACAAATGATGGAAGCAGGCGTAACATATAATAGACAACTAAAACAAAGTGGTGAGTTCGAAGGGGGAACCTCCACGATAAAATAAGTAAAACCTTCGGAAACGGAGGTTTTTTTATGTATACACAACCAGGTATTGTAGGTTATCACCGGGAGAATATGAAAACACAAACAGCACCACAAAAAAAATATTCTACGGAATTACTCTCTATTGCCTTGGCAGCGAAATGGGCGACCAGCTATCTCAAAAAGGAAGTCTCAGAATCCAACATATCATACTTAATTCAATACGGTAAAATTAAAAAGCACGGGCAAAATGGCTCTCCTTTTGTTGATAAAAGAGATTTGCAACGTTATTATGATTCCTTTAATGGTCAACGCGAAATTCATTGGAAAAAAAACCTAGGAAAAGACATCAATTGGGCACTATCTTTTGATCATTTAAGAGAAATAGATACAACAAAACATGTTCACAGACTTCACCCCTATAAAGGAAAATTCATACCTCAACTTGTTGAATATTTTATTGATAACCATATAAATGACTTCAAAAAAGAAATCTACTTTGAAAAAGGAGATATTATATTAGATCCTTTTGCAGGATCTGGAACCACGCTTGTTCAGGCTAGCGAGTTAGGTTTGCATTCCATTGGTATCGATATTTCTCATTTTAATTGCACTATTGCCGAAGTAAAACTAATTGAATGCAATTTATCTGTATTGCAAAAAGACGCGCAAGATATACTTACCTCATTAGATACCATGGAAACTGATTTTAAGATAGAAGAGTTTACTAACGAACTTTCTGAAAGCTTGGCTAGATTTAATGCTCAGAACTTTCCGAGTCCAGCGTTTAAATATAAGGTATATCGCATAGAGATAAAGGAAGCTGAATACGCTGAAGAAAAAGAAGCTATATTTCTGGAAATATATAATAGGTTAGTGCGTAAATACAACATCGCACTGCAACAGGAAGAATCTAATACATTTCTTGATAAATGGTACTGCAGTAATGTCAGAAAAGAGATAGACTTTGTTTTCGACTTAATCAAGAAAAACAAAAGCATTAAAATGAAAAAGATCTTAGCCGTTATACTTAGTAGAACTATTCGATCTTGCAGAGCAACAACACACTCTGATCTAGCAACCCTGAAAACCCCTCAATTAACTACATATTATTGTTATAAACATAAGAAAATATGCAAGCCTATCTTTTCTATTAAGAATATGTTTTTGCGCTATGCTAGGGATACTATTGACAGACTAGAAAACTTTTCTACTTTAAGATCAGCAGCATATTCTAATTTATTTCCTGCAGACTCTCGAACAGTGAATATACATGAAAAAATTAAAAGAGCTAATCCCAAATTCTTTAAGATCTTAGTAAAGCGAGGCATAAAGGGAATTTTCTCATCTCCACCTTATGTTGGTCAAATTGATTACCATGAACAACATGCTTATGCTTATGACCTTTTTGGATATAAAAGGAAAGATGAGCTAGAAATTGGGCCGTTATTTAAAGGACGTGGTATTGAAGCTAGAAAATCTTACGCAGAAGGAGTGTCTGACGTACTTTTAAATTGCAAAAAATATATGTCTAACAACTACAATGTCTTCCTTGTTGCTAATGACAAATTTAATCTATACCCTGAAATTGCAAGTAGGTCGGGAATGAAAATTGTAACCCAATTTAAAAGACCAGTTTTAAATAGAACTGAACGTGATAGGACTCCGTATTCTGAGATAATTTTTCACTTGAGAAACAAATAAAAAACTTTGCTCTGATAGGAGATCAAAATGGGCTTATCCTCAAATTCAACAAAGAAAATTTCTAAACTGCTGCTTGATGCAGTACGAGAAAAATTGAAAAATTACAAACCAGAAACTTCAAAAGCCCCTTTTCACCATAGGCTGCTAGGGCGCGATAGGTATGCAATGTTTTCTTTTATACACTCTATGAGTACAACATTTGGAATGTCTATTTGGGAGCAAATGGCCGTAATTCTAGCAACTGATGCAAAATATTCTGCAGGAAGACAATATAAGCTACTTGGTGAAATAGATCAAAAGACAGAAAAAGCTATAAATCAAATTCACTACAAGTTACGGAAAGGTCAAACAATAGCAAAAAAGAATAAAGAAACGGAAGAGTTGAGAAAAAACATAAAACCTGGCCAACAAAAAACTGATCCAGATTCTATTGTAGATGTTTTTATAAATGTCGACAATAATGAGAATTACTTTGATATTACAAGCGCAAAACCTAATATGAAGGAATTTGTAGCCTTAAAATTAAAGCTACTACGATGGACTGCATTAAGGCTTAGTCGGGACAGGAAGGCTAGTATAGTGACGCGCCTAGCAATTCCGTATAACCCGTATGATCCTGAGCCTTATGAGCGTTGGACACTTAAAGGTTTGTTCGATTTAGAGAAAGGGGAGGTCTTAGTTGGTGCTAGTTTTTGGGATTTTGTTGCTGGAAAAGAAGTCTATGATGAATTATTAGACTTATTTCAAAAAATCGGTGAAACATTAAGAAAAGAAATAGATGAAAGATTCGCAGAATTTAAAAATTTTTAAAACTTTTTAGGGAAACTCTAAAAATGGAACCGCTATTACACAAACTGCATGAAGCTACACAACACCTTGTTATCCTTGACAAGACATTTAAAAATAAGCGGAACTATGAGAGCGAAATTGATTTCATTATTTATGAAGAAAATTCAAAAAGGTTTGAAGAGCTTGCAAATGATGACACCATAAAAAAAGCAACCCTAACTATAAGAAAAGGTTTAACGAAAAAAGTTAAAGTATCTTTTGCTGATGAGATTTACCATCAAGCAGAGAGACAGATGAAAATATCTGATTTGATTGAGTATCTTTTTTTGAGCAGGGGGATCTATTTTCTTTTTCAGGGTAACAGCTTTAAACAGGACAGAGTTAGTATTTTAATAGAATTAATACTTAGATATGTAAACCTTTTAATGATGTATGAATCGCTAACAGTCGATAAAAAACTACGCGGTGCCTGCCTTTCAAATCTTGACACCATATTAAAACAAGAGTACGGCTACAAAGAGCTAAAGAGTTGGAAGGAAAATGTAGGACTGCCGAAACAAAAAAAGAGAGCTCCTAGTGAATATTTCGACAGCTTACTTCCTAAGACGGCGGGGGGACTGTGGCATGAAATGCTTGTATTTGCTTTTATACTCCGATATGATATCGGCCATATCTTTTCGCTTTTACTAAATCAAAAACCAATATCCCTAACTGGTAAGCTTTCACCGCCCGATTTAATTATACTCCACAAAAAAACATGTCGTTATTACGGAATTGAGATAGGAAACCTTAAGGAGCGTCAATCCGGAGGTTTTATGTCGCCTAGTGGCATTCCAGTTATACCTATAGATACTCAGAACTCCAGAATTTCTGATAGATGTCCTATTTGCTCAAGGTGGATTAACATTTGTCCAAAGGTAATAAAAGATTTTTCTGCTACACCCACTAGTGGAGATAAAGCTGAAGATCCCTGTGATGAAATACGTTGCTTAATATACTGTGATAATTTCACCTTAGATGAAAAAATTAACGGAAAGTGTCCCTATATGAAGTTTAGTTATCAGCGCAAAATTAATGGTGATTCTTTTAATTTCGCTGATAATAAACACTATCATTATCATTGTTGCATAAAAAAAGACCGTCGTATAATTGATGCCATAAAAAGGGATAAAAACTATAAAGACTTGCTTGAGCTTGATAAGGCAACTCACGATAATAGCAGTAAGGATGAAATTACTAAGCTTAAGGGAACCCTACAAAATAAATTTGTTTACATCAAAACTCATTCTGTATTTTATTCTGAACTAATTAAGCTAATTAAAATGAATCACTAGCTGTGATCATAACAACTACGCTGTCTACATACCCAAAATTTAATTAAAATAAATAACATGTCAAAATTCTACAATTCAAAACGTACTAGAAATAAATACGACCCTTCTAGCGCTGAGGCTTTTAAGCTAAGCAGGAGCAAGATTGAGCTTTTTATTGATTGCCCTAGATGCTTCTACATTGACAGGCGTCTTGGCACAGGCAGGCCTCCAGGGTTTCCATTTAACTTAAATAGTGCTGTAGATGCACTCCTAAAGAAGGAATTTGATCTCTTACGAGAAAACGGAGAAGCTCATCCCTTGATGAAACAATACGGTATAGATGCTGTGCCGGCTAAGAATGATAAGCTTGATGAGTGGCGTGAGAATTTCAAAGGGGTACAATTCCTGCATGAGCCAACTAACCTCATAATTACTGGTGCAATAGATGATTTATGGGAAAACCCTAAAGGCGAGTATTTAGTAGTAGATTATAAGGCTACCAGTAAGGATGAGGAGATAGTAGCGCTTAATCAGGACTGGCAGGATAGCTATAAGCGGCAGATGGAGATCTATCAGTGGTTATTACGCAGAAACGGCTATAAAGTATCTGATACAGGCTATTTTGTCTATTGTAACGGCCGAAAAGACCTTGAGAAATTCGATGGTAAGCTAGAGTTTGATATTACTCTTATAGCACACAAAGGCAATGATAATTGGGTAGAGCCTACTATTAAAGACATTCACACCTGCTTAAATAGCGATAACATACCAGAGAAAAGTGAAGATTGTGACTATTGCGCCTATAGAGAGGCGGTAGAGGGGGTTTTGTAGTATAATATTATGGTGGTAGTTTTACCACAAGGGGAATGGGAACAAAGGGCGAGAATGGGAGGATGAGTATTGAAAATGTTTTATGCAAACTTAATAGGTGGTATAATTGGCGGTCTAGTAGGTTTCTTTTCTGCCTGGGGCATTCTAAAACTAGAAGAATGGCGTAAGAACAGAAATGAACCAAAAGAAATGCTTGATAAACTATTTTTGGAATTATCAAAAAATTGGTTCAGTCTCAGCATGGATATAAAAGAAGGCAACACAGGATTACATGAATTATCAGCTCAATATTGGAATGTAGAGGTTGTCTCAAAAATCAATATCGAAGATACAAATCTGGTTGGTGGTTTAGAATTGCTTTATAAAGAAATTGCGCTTTTTAACGCTCTATGCCGAGACTGCAAAATACAGAAACTATACAGCCTTAAAACCACTTCAGCGCTAGATGAAATAAAGGCTGATGATAGTGCTAAGGCAAAAGACTTGGCAGGAAGAATAAGACAAATGAAAGCTCTGGTTTTTGCAGAGCTAGTAAAAATAAAAAAACGTAAGGCTAGCGAATGGAAAGATAAAAATCAGAAAGAAGAGGGATTTGATTGGCGAAAAGCAATAAATCCTTACATTATGTGCTAGAAGAGGTCGAACATAATGTGATTATTGCGCCTATAGAGAGGCGGTAGGGGGGGGTTATGAGAGAAACTTTTGACTATTACATATATAGTGCTATGACACAAGCAGTAGGTGCTTTATTAGCACTTGTTGGTGTATTTATAGTTTACAGACTTCAAATTCAAAGAGAAAGAATCAGTCTTGCAAGAGAACATTTAAGAGAAAAAGTGTGTCCTGGCAGAATATGCTCTATAACTGATGTTGTTAAAGATGCTGAAAAGTCTATTCAGAATCTGAACTCGAACAATGGTACTAGGCAAACAATGAAACTTATCTACGATGGGTTGATAAGGCACTTAGAAATTTGGAAATTCACGATTATAAAAGGTAAGTTTGTTGTAAGAATTTTGGCTGAATTATTTACATGTTACGTAATTCTGCTTTTCCTAAATTCTTCAATTTATCAAATTGCTAAACTACGCATTTTTGCGCTATTTTTTGCATTCATTTTGACTTCATTAGTTATCATTAACATAACTTACTATATAAGTAAAAGCATTCATTTTGGAAGTCCAGATAGCAACCCGCCGATAGATACAACTAATAGTTCTAAGCTTTGCAGTTTATACGAAGAATGTTAAGTTTTTTTGATAACTGCTAGCTGACAGCACAAAAAACGTTAAATAATTAATATCACTATGGGATGGTATAAAGACAGAAAAGGGAGTTGGCGCTATTGCACTAATCCTATGCATACTCATTGTTTTGACAGTGAAGGAACTGGACCTTCAACTGGAATGGCAATATTATGGTTCATTGTTGGCATTCTTTCAATACCAACAATTGTAGGGCCGATAATATGTATTATCCTATGTATTAATGAGCTTAAAAAAAAAGAAGATCCAACAAGGCCAAAAGGTCCTGGCACGCCAGCAGGATGGTGTAAAGGCTGAATGAATAAAATAGGGTACGATTCTATTTAAAAAACTAACGTCTCCCAAAATATTAAAGACATTCACACCTGCTTAAATAGTGATAATATACCAGTAAAGAGTGAAGATTGTGATTATTGCGCCTATAGAGAGGCGGTAGAGGGGGTTTTGTAGTATAATATTATGGTGGTTGTTTTACCGTAGGGGGAATGCGAGCCCGCCTCTGGCGGGGGAACAAAGGGCGGCAAAACGGAGAAAAGAATGATACCTTCTGAAAAATCCCAAGAGATTGCCAATAAATTCTCAAAATATGTAAGAACCGGCGATAAGTCTTTAATTAAAAATTGCAAATTTGAAGAAATAGAATTGGCCATTCTCCAATACAACGCAGACAGGGGTTGGCCACATTACAAAGCGATGGAAAACAGAATTGAAGAATTAAAAACACTTAAAAATAAGGGGGCCAAAATTAATCAACAAGACTTGTTGGTCGAATTCAAAAAAATAACTAGTTGGTGGACTCAAATTGAAGAAGAATTCGGGATAACTAAAAACAAATTTGGAAGAAAGATAAATTTCGTCAAAGCAGGGTTCAAGAGAGAGATTATTTTTCGAGATGTTGAACATGCGTATGCGTTATCAAAGATAGGGTTTAGTAAGCCAGCTGCTATCATTGCCGGAAGTGTTATCGAAGAGCTATTAAGGCTTTTCTTGGAGCATAAAAAAATAACTGTGGGCGATAGTACATTTTCGGAATACATTAAGGCATGTGAAAGAGAAGGCGTGCTAAAAGCAGCTGTGCATAGTCTAACGACATCTGTACGACATTTCCGAAATCTTGTCCACCTGAAAAAAGAAGCAAAAAAGAAAGATACAATATCCCGCGCAACTGCAGCGGGGGCTGTGGCCTCAATTTTTACTTTAGTAAATGATTTTTGAAAAACATCTGCATATGAGAAGAGAGAGGATTGTGATTATTGCGCCTATAGAGAGGCGGTAGAGGGGGTTGTTTTACCGTGAAGGGACTGAGAACAAGGGCGGCAAAAGGGAAGGAAGAGAACCATGCGAATAGGCTTTCAATACACAGAAAGAGATTTACTCGGCGGTTGGCGTATAGAAGTTAGAATTGGACGCAAATTTATTGGAAACATTCGAAAAAATCCTAGCACAGGTGCATTCCAGTATTTTAAGGGGCAAAATAATATTCTTACTCCATTCTTAGAGGAAGACACGCTTGCTAATTTAAAAAGGAAAATTGAAGGAACAACTATTTAAGTAGAATAAATAGATTGATTAAATATGACTTATATGGTAATCTTTAAGTCCGAGTTAAGCAGCTTTGGTGGGGAGCCGAAGCTGCTTTTTTGTTTAGAGGAGGGTTAGGGAAGGAGAAACATATACATAAAAGGTGTATGCCCCCTAAAGAAATGGAGAAAATGGAGAAAATGGAAAAAATGAAAAAAAGAGAAATATTAGAAAATTGGATTGTCGAAGCATTGAAAGCTCATAGCGGGAGAGCCAAAGTAATTGATGTTTGTAAACATGTTTGGGGAAATCATGAAGCCGAAATAAAACAATCGGAAGAACTACTCTACACTTGGCAATATGATGTAAGGTGGGCTGCTCAGCAATTACGCGATTCAGGGGCAATGAAACCTGTTTACGGTAGTAAAGCTAAGCCCTGGGAACTTACATAACCAAAATTCTAGGGATACAATACTTAATTCAGAAGGGCAAGGATAGAACAGGATAGAACAAATAGATTGATTCAAGATGGCGTATATGGTAACATTAAAGTCTAAGTTAAGCAGCTTTGGTGGAAAGCCGAAGCTGTTTTTTTGTTTAAAAAGGAGGAAAAATGGCTTGCAATCCTAAAGAATGTAGTGGAAGCTGTAGCTGTATTGGATATATACTTGGCATTATTGGAGCAGCAGTATATTACATATCAGCTGCATCCGGTTTTTGGGCCGGAGTATTAAGATTTTTAAAAGCACTGGTCTGGCCGGCATTCTTAGTCTTTGGACTGCTTAAGTCTTTAGGGGCTTAGTATAGGTAGAAAGAGACTGTCCCAACGATATAGCTGATTGTTTAGGTGGGACTGTCCCTAGGTTGTTGTTTGTTTTTCCGGCAAGCGGATGTGAACAGCTGGCAAGGACTTTTAGGGGGAGCGACCTGAAAATCGGAGGAAGGGCAGAGAAGGGAAGCACATAATTAAGTAGTGCGTCCCCTTAATTTGAAAAACGCCTGAAAAAGAGACACCGCAGAAATAAGGAGCAACTTTTAGTTATGTCAAGAATTCATCTGCCAAGAACAGTTAAAACTTACCAGAATTCAGTATGCAACTATTTGAAGACGATTTTTGGAGAAAACAACGTAAAGAAAGAATGGAATGTAGCAAAAGACAGCAGAGACGACTACACAAGGGAACTATATTCTCCAAGATTAGACGTCGCAGTGGGACCATTTAACATTTGCAAGGATCCTTATGCTAATGATGATATTAGCAGCATTATTACAACACATGAAAATTTCCTAAGAAAAATATGGCTTAACTCGGAATTAAAGACTGGCAGTTTTAGCAATTTCATTCATGATAAAAACAAAAATCCTAGATGCTTGCTAGCCATCGAGATAGAGAATTCCGGTTCAAGCAAACACATGCTTGGAAACATTGCAAACGTTTCGATTATTGGTTCTATAGGAATAGTAGTACCTTTTAACGATAAGCAACTGTCTTTGTGTAAAAGAATTAAAGCGTACGTTACGTTTGCCACTAAGGTAAATAAAATTAGTGACGTTTTTAAGAACGTTTTGATAGTTAACAAGAAAAACTTTTTCCTAAACATAAGATAAAAACGAAAATAAAATCACAAAAGACAGGGAGAGAGCATGTACTCTTAGCAAATAGGGTACGTGTCATGCGGAATTTATGACTTTTAAAAGTAATAAATTCAATGTTGAATGTAAGGAAATTAGTAAAGGAAATTTTCTTCATTTGATCAATATTGAAGAAATTAATGCAGAGCTGGAATTGTTTATCGACGATAGCATAGTCGCAATTTGTGAAGGCAGTGCTGGTACAAATCTTAAAACAATTAAAAAACGACTCATAAATTTTTTGACTCCCAAAAAAGGAACAACAATTGAAATGGGATCAATAGCAGAATTTTTTACCCATCTCTATTTAAAAGATATCGGTTTTAAACAGGAATTTTTATTTCTAAACCTAGAAGAGGAATCAATAAAAAAAGGATTCGATGGGTACTACTCTTTCTCTAACGAAGAGTGGGTATACGAAAGTAAGTCAGGCAGCATCAATACAAAAAACATTTCACATACTAGCAAAATCAGAGAATCTTATAACGAGTTGAGCAACAAAATATCTGGTAATATTAAGAATAATCCATGGCACAACGCCTATAATCACGCAAGTCACATTGATGTTGTAAGCGCTTTAGACATTCGTAAAAACCTTAAAAAATTTTCAGAGGAATTTACAAATGAAAAATACCACGAAATCAAAAACTTTAATATAATACCGGGCTCAACGATTTTCTTAGAGGGTAACTGGGAAAGCATAAAAACAACTGAGCTTGAAACCAAAATCAAAGCATTGCTCCAAAACTTTAGGTTCAAAAAAATAAATATTATATGTGTTAATAAAAAATCCCTTACATTGTTTTGGGATTATCTTGAAAAATAAAACCTATGCTTAAAACAGAAAAAATAGCCTTAACATACATTAATAGAAATCCAATATTTAAAACTGTTATAGAAAAATTGACTATAGGCGTTGATTTAAAATACGATGAAATAATCTATATACTTACGTGCGCTATCCTGTTTCTTAAGCATTACCAGAAAGATAATAGATATACCAGCTATGCTGATTTTTCATACTATATTATTCTAAAGTATTCTTTGGATTACAATGATTATGCCCCTCTTTATGATTTTTCAGTGAATTTCGGCTTCTATCCAGTTGCTAAAGCCATCTTAAAAGAAAGGTTGTCAAATAGCAATTTGGTAAACAACTGTTTCGTTGATATAAAATTAGATAAATTCACACATGACGATAATTATATTATGACATTAGAACAATATATAGAGAGCAAAAAATTTTTAAACGATACTTCTAATGAAAAAAGTTATTTGGCACCTACATCATTTGGAAAAAGTTCATTAATTATAAAGTATATAAAAAAAATAGCTGGGGATTCAAGGATAGCTATCGTTGTTCCTACTAAATCTCTTTTAATGCAAACATATCAAATGATCAGGGAAGCTAACCTCGGAAAAAAAATCATTATTCATGATGAGATGTATAATGGCGAAACTTCTTTTATTGCCATTTTTACGCAAGAACGGTCGTTAAGATTACTAAACAGGAAAAACATCCATTTTGATGTTTTGTTTATTGATGAGGCACATAATGTTCTAAAAAGGGATAGTAGAAGCATATTATTATCTCGATTAATAGCTAAAAACAAAACATTGAATCCTGAACAAAAAGTAATCTATCTATCCCCCTTAATTAAGAACGCGGAAAATTTAAAGATAACCAAAGAGCAAATAATTTCTTCCCATATTATTAATTTTAACATTAAGGAAGCAGAAATCTTTGAACACAGACTTAATAAAGAGGTTTTTAAGTATAATAGATTCGTAAATAAATTTTATATAGTTGCTACAGAGGTAGATAAATTCGATTATTTAAGGATAAATTCTGGAAGAAAGAACTTTATCTATAACTACAGACCTGTCAAAATTGAACAACTAGCAAAAGACTTGTGCGAAAAACTTCCTAAATTAGAGGCTACAGATGAAATTCTTGAATTGGAGAAAATTTTACGAAAAGAAGTTCATGAAAATTTTTATGTTATTAAATACTTAAAATTTGGCCTTATCTATTTGCACGGCAAATTACCTGACTTAATAAAAGAATATTTAGAGCATAAGTATAAAACATTGCAAGAACTTAAATATGTTATAGCAAATTCTGTAATTCTTGAAGGGATGAACTTGCCAATTGACACTTTATTCATATTCAATACCCGTTCATTATATGGCAAGGAATTGATAAATCTGATAGGCAGGGTAAATAGATTAAATAATATTTTCTCTTCAGATTCTGTCGAATTAAACAAGTTGTTACCAAAAATCCATTTTGTCAATAGTAACGAATACTACCAAGCTAGCAGTAATATGACAAACAAGATTAAATTACTTAGAGGTCGAATCTTTGAAGACAAAATTGAAAACCCTATTCTGGATTCTTTTGACATTGAAAAACTAAAAATCCAAAGAGGTAAAAAGGAAGAGTATATAAAAAAAATCGAGACAATACGAGAGAATGAGAAAATTATACACACTCATCCTGACCTGGAAATAGATCAAGCGAAAATATATCTAATTGAGTCCGGAATTTACGAATATTACAATAACATAGAAGAGTTAGCAAATCAATTTGTCTCGAAAATGAGTTCTATTAAAAATCATCAATTGCATAATTGGGAAAGTAAGTCAATGATGGAAAAAATAGAGTGCCTTTTTATATTTAATCTAAATATAGTTTCTGATTTTGAAATTAAGCGCTTGGGTTCTCACGAAGCTAGGAAATATTATGAAAATCATATTCTAGTAGCTCAGAAGCAATCTCTTAATGAAAATGTAAATTCACAGTTTGAATACTTCAAGGAAAAAGCAAGGGGTGTAAATAGCAAATTATATCTTGGTATAGCTTATGGGGAGATTCCTTATGAATCATATTCTTATCCCCGACCTTCTAATAATGCGTATGTTGACTTGTCAACTAAAAGCGATGAAGAGCTAGTGAACTTAGCGATTGTAAAACTCAAAATGGAAGAAGACTTTATTGGTTTTAAATTAAATAAGTTTATTGTGATGATGTTTGATTATAAAGTTATCACAAACGATGAGTATAATCTATACATATATGGAACCACAGATGAAAAGAAGATTAGCTTAACAAAGTACGGTTTAAGCGTAAGCTTAATTTCGAGGCTTGAAAGAGATGGTCAATTAGATAACTTATCATTTGATCCATTTAATAATCTGAAGGGGAATCCAAGCTTTAAGCTTTTTATTAATTCTATTGACGATTTTTATAGGTTTGAAATTAGTAGATATTTACATTAGCACTTTCGCTAACAAAACCATTGAGAAAAATGGATAGTAAAAAAAGAGGCTCAAAGCCAAGCCTCTTTTTGCTATATACAGAATGCTGCGTCCGCCTTTGGCGAGACTCGCAATGACGACCTTGATTTCATAAAAGGAGATAGGTATATATGTGGTGGAAATGGACCTTATTTATTATATCTGGCATCATGATTTTGGCCTGCATTATAAGTACTACCATTGATTGGATAAAAGGGAAGACATGGCCATTTGGGCCTAATCCAATGGATTGGTGGGGCTGCGGAGTATTTACAATTCTTCTGCTTTTTCTGATGTACTGGCTCAGCAAGAAGATCTTCTAGCTTGGGATTGCCACGCCGCTTCGCGGCTCGCAGTGACGAAAAGAAAAGGGGCTTGACTTAAGGCCTCTTTTCTTGTATACTCTTTATGGGCATATGCGCATAATAAATAGGGGGTAAGAGAAGGGCATGAAACCAAAGGGAAGACCTATAAAGACTAGGCTGGTTAAGGCAGAGCCGCAGATAGTGCAGTTCAGTCCTAGGGGTCGGCCTGGCAGGCCTGATGAGATAGATCTAACGGTTGAAGAGTTTGAGGCCTTAAGGCTTGCAGACCATAGAAATACTCATCATAAATTAGCAGGTACATTTATGGGGGTCTCAAGACAGACATTTGAAAGGATACTAAAAAAAGCCCGAAACAAAGTCTCTGATGGCTTGGTCAATGGAAAGATTATTAGGATCCATGGTGGCAAGTTTAGAGTTGGATGATGACATTATGGACTTTGGATTGCTTCGCTGCGCTCGCAATGACAAGGGTCTCAGTAGGCCAATTTAAGGCCTTAAAAACAGCCCAAAAGAGGGCCTAAAAAAGGCTATTTTGGACAGGCCAGAGCAAAAGAAGAGGTATATTTGGACTCAAGATTGCTTCGCCTTTGGCTCGCAATGACACATGTGAAATATGGTAATATTTCAAAAGGGGTACAGATAGGCCTTTGGGGGAATAGCAGTAGTTGTACATATAGATAAATTTTAAAGCTAGCCTGTATAGGGTAAAAATTGGCTGCTGGTAGTCAGGAATAAAAGTTTTAAAATAAGAAGAAAGAAGTTGACCTGGTACAGGATCAATAGTAAAATAAAACTTCGGCTAGCTGATCTAGATTCTTCGGCCGGCGGCCTCAGAATGACACATCCAAGATCAAATCAAGCACGAAATCAACTCCCTCACAGCCATAAGCTCTACGTCCTATAATATATCTTATGTTAACTACGCTATATGGGAACCTTGCTCATAACCTCTTATATGGCATAACTTACATACTTGTACAGTCTGTCTGTGGATAATGCTCCAAAGATGCCTCTAAAAGTCATAA
>Ga0268277_1001551_pt1 | contig 15242 bp, 14 predicted proteins | sample saktaG_5_FD_190132 | JGI IMG/M metagenome (GOLD analysis project Ga0268277, IMG submission 190132) | Saline water microbial communities from Sakinaw Lake, British Columbia, Canada - sak_2010_1_5_50m | ecosystem: Environmental > Aquatic > Non-marine Saline and Alkaline > Saline ...
CTGACAGAATCCTAGAGTATGCATTACTGGCGAATGAGATGCAGGCGGCACTCGTTGAAAAATTATGGAATGAGGATATGAACTATCTGGTGAATTATCATAATGACGGTTCACTGGATGAACATTACTATATCGGTTCGCTGCTGGCGGCCCATTACGGCTTGCTTGATAATGAAAAACAAAATCTGCTGGTTCAGACAGCAACGGAAAAAATGGTGGATAAAAACGTTGGCATTTACAATGCCTATCCCATGGATTTTGAAAAATGGGGTGAGTTCATGAAATTCGTTGGCAATGAAGCCGGCGCGAAATATTACTACTTTAACGGCGGTATCTGGCCGCAGGGGAACGCCTGGTACGCGATGGCGTTGATTGCCAATGGAGAAAAAAAGGCTGCAGCGACATTCATCGATAAAACCATGTCACTCCACGGCATTATGGAAGGACCGAATGGGCAACCGGCGTATTATGAAGTCCGTAATGCCAATAAAGATAATCTGTCCGAATACGGGACTGTTGATAAGCCACAATTTCTTTGGGCGGGAGCATGGTATTTGAATTGCCTCTATCAAGTTTATGGCGTGAAAGAAAATGACTGGAATATTGCCCTTGATCCATTTCTTGAGGAAAATCAGAAAGAGTGTGAATTTACCTTGTATGTCGATGGCAAGCCCTTGCTGGTCAGTATTGAAGGAAAGGGAAAAGCGATCAAAGAAATTTGCTACGATGACAACGTTGTTTCAACAGCGGTTTTTCCGGAAAGGTTGCCTGATATCCGTGAGGTCGATATTAAACTTGGCAAACCGAAACAGCCCTATCTGGTGAGCACTGATGCGGTTTTAAAGTTTTGCGAATTTAAAAAGGGGCAGTTAGCTATTCATTTGAGTGCTTCTGCTGGGCATTTCAACAACACAGTTGTTATTTCACGGTCAGTTCCGAAACGAGTTACACTGGACGGTAAAGAGATAGTAGAATGGAAAATAAACGATCACAAAGATTATAAAGAAATTCAGATAAGTGTTTTACATTCGATGCAGGAATGTAATCTGATACTTGAATTTTAAAATGGTTGAACAAAACATCAAAATAATGAAACATGGTTGTCACAAACAGAGATGTGCAGTCGTTTGCACAATAATTCTGATATGTGTTTTTTTGCAATGTGATAAACAGCATAATGGGAATCAGCAAAAAAGTGACAGAGTCCAAATAACGTACTGGTGTTCTTCCAACCAGGATGAGATTGATCTGGCTAAGTACCTTGTTGATCGATGGAATGCCAGTCATGATAGTATCAATGTTCAGTTGCAACCGATTCCCGCCAGCCAATCATCCGAGGAAGTTCTGTTGGCCGCCATTGCAGCCGGGACGACTCCTGATCTTTGTTCAAATATGTGGCCCGGTGCCATGGATGATTTTATCTCCTCTGGCGGACTCGTTCGTCTGGACCAATTTCCCGATTTTGTTGATTATATCTCCGAAAGAGTTCCGGCGGATTTACTGGAAACCTTTCGGGCGCCGGATGGGCATTTTTATCAATTACCCTGGAAATCGAATCCGATTATGATAGTGTATAATAAAAATATATTTCATGATGCCGGAGTTGAAAATATTCCCAGAACCTATTCAGAATATATTGAAGCGGGCCGAAAAATAACCCGGGATATTGACGGAGACGGGAATCTTGATGTCTGGATGTCTCACCGTGATACCAAACCAATCTGGTGGCAGCGCTTCTTTGATTATTACACGTTTTATATTGCAGCGTCGGGTGGGAAGACACTATTTGATGGACCTGAAATTATTTTTAATAACGAAGCTTCTGTGAAGGTGTTTGATTTTTTTCAGAGGGTTTATAAGGAAAATTTATTTGCAAAAACGACTTTTGTCGGTGATGCATTTATTCTGGGAAAATTAGCTACTCAGATCGCCGGTCCCTGGCATGTTTCCCATGTGGAGAAATTCCGACCGCCGGGCTTTGAGTATGGAATATTCCCGATACCGGTTCCCGATGATTATCAAGGGCCGGTCTATACATTTGGGGATTTTAAAAACATTTCAATCTTCAGTACAACGGAACATCCTGGAGCTACTTATAAATTTGCCAAATATCTTATAACCGCAGAAGCGGATTTAAAATTGCTGGAATACACATTGCAGATGCCGATCAGAAAAGATTTAACAGGAAATCCATTATTTAAAGACTTTTTCATGAAAAATCCAAATCTGGTTTATTTCGCCGAGCAGGCGCCCTTTACCCGGGGAATGGATGGGGTCTCCGATTTAAAGGAAATATTTGATGCGATTTCACAGGAATATGAGGCTTGTGCGATTTTTAACCGGCGGGAACCAGCTGAAGCTATTAAAAATGCGGCAGAACGTGCCAGAGTAATCATCGAATGGAACCGTTCCAGATGAGTAATATGCTTGGTAAAATAAAATCCAGTGAGAAATCTGGCTACCTGATGAGTCTGCCCTATGTGCTTTATTTTTGCATTTTTGTGGCCTTTCCCTTGATCTTTTCCTTCATTTTAATTTTCCATAAATGGAACATTGTTACGCCAATGCAATGGATCGGATTGCGAAATTTTGTTAGACTGTTTCATGACATTCAGTTTTTTAAATCGATAAGAAATACTCTGGTTTTTCTGGCTATTCATATTCCATTACAGATTACGGTGGCGCTTTTTTTTGCAATACAGTTAAATAAAAAAATAAAATTTCGAGGATTCTTTCGGGCATTGTTTTTTCTGCCGGTGATCGTTTCCGGAGTGGTAATCACAATTCTCTGGGAACAATTATACGCATATGAGACCGGTTTATTGAATTTGATTATTACCGGCCTGGGATTAGAACGGATTCCCTGGATTAACAGTCCCGAATGGGCGATGCCGTCGATTGCCATCATGGCAACCTGGAAGAATGTGGGATTGTATATCATTCTGTTTTTAGTTGGCTTGCAGGGAATTCCACAATATTTATACGAAGCTGCTGAAATGGATGGCGCCAAATCGGTACAACGGTTTTTTCATATTACCATTCCATCGCTAAATAATACCATGTTGCTGGTTATTATATTATCAACAATCGGTGGTTTTTCGTTGTTTATTGAACCCTTTGTCATGACCGGTGGCGGTCCAATGAACAGTACCTTGTCAGCGATGCTTTATATTTATAATCAGGCATTCTATTTTGGACATATGGGCTATGCCGCAACGCTTGGTTTCTTTTTCGCTTTTGTTATCCTTATCGTAATCCTGATCCAGAAAAAAGTCGTGGAAAGAGAATAGTATTGGAAAAGAAAAGTAGTATTTGGGTCTATTTTACGTTAGCATTCGGAGGTTTGATCTTTGCCTATCCATTTTTGTGGATGTTATCCGCAACATTCAAACCTGAAATGGAAATCTCTGAAATTGGTTTGATGTCCGCTAATTTTTCATTGGATAATTATCGGGCGGTTTTCAATAAAATTCCCATTGGACGTGCATTATTGAACAGTATATTTGTCTCTTCCTGTGTGACATTCTCAGCGGTTCTGTTTGGTTCTATTGTTGGATATGCGCTGGCCCGCCTCCGGTTTTGGGGTCGTGAACTGATATTGGGAGTAATCCTGTTTACCATGGTTATTCCATTCCAGATTACCCTGATTCCAATGTATATCCTGATGGTTAAATTCGGCTGGGTTGATACGTATATGGCGCTAATTGTACCAGGTATGATCAGCACGTTCGGGATTTTACTGTTCAGACAATTTTTTCTGGACATTCCCCAAGATTTGATCGATGCTGCCCGGATCGACGGTTGTAGCGATTTGACAATCCTGTTTAAAATGTTTTTTCCTCTGTCCAAACCGGTTATTATCACTGTCGGGATTCTGTCGTTTATGGGCAGCTGGAATGATGTACTCTGGCCGTTAATTGTTGTCCGGGTCAGAGAGCTGATGACAATGCCGCAAATGGTGACGCTGTTCAAAGTCGGAGGTCAGGCCGAAAGCCAGATCGGTTCGCAGCTGGCCGCTGCAGCATTGCTGGCGATTCCGATTGTCATTGTATATGCTTTTTTCCAGCGATATTTTATTGAAAGTATGGCCACTTCAGGATTAAAAAGTTAGAGAATTAATGCGTGCTGCTGAGTATAACGGAAATAAACTTCAACTGATCAATCGTACATTGCGAGAGCCCGGTAGCAGAGAGATATTATTGAAAGTCTCTGCTTGTGGAATTTGCGGGACAGATATTAAAATTCTTGAAGGAAAATCGGCATCAACACCCCCGGTGATATTGGGACATGAATATTGCGGGATTGTTGAAAAAATTGGAACCTATGTTAAAAATATTTTGGTGGGTGATTTTGTCAACGTTGACCCGAATATCCATTGCGGTGAATGCCGGTTTTGTCGAGCGGGGAAAATTAATCTCTGTGAAAACCTGACCGCACTTGGAGTGGATATCGATGGAGGTTTTGCCGAATATTGCCTGGTTCCGGCGAAGCAATGTTATCAAATACCGGTATCAATAAATCCAATCCATGCTGCCTTGATGGAACCACTGTCCTGTGCGATTTATGGTTTTCAAAAAGCAACTATTCAGAGTGGTGATTCGGTAGTAATTGTTGGTGGCGGTGTGATTGGACTATTGATATTGAAATTATGTCGGCTATCCAGCGCAAAACAGATAATTATTATCGAAACCGATGAAAACCGCCGGGAAATTCTTCAAAATTCCGGTGCGGATATTGTCATTGATCCAAACGATGAGACATTGCTCAGAAATCTTACTGAAATTACGAATGGTGGCGCCGATGTTGCCATTGAATGTGTCGGATCGTGTGCTGCTATTGAACAATCCTATCATTTATTAAGAAGAGGTGGGCGGTTAGTTATTTTTGGTGTCAGCCCGTCAGACCAGCATTGGAAAGTTTTACCCTATGATATATTTCGAAATGATATCACAATAACAGGGTCATTTTTGAATCCCTTTACCTTTCAAACAGCAGTGGATTTGATCACTGCACAGAAAATCCAGATTTCTGATATCGATGTGAAAACCTTTTCGCTAAACCGGATTCATGAGGCCTTTGAAAACCAGATCCAGCGTAAAAGCATGAAAACTGTGATTGATTTGAATTTATGAAACAATGCGATGTAGTCTGTATCGGCGAGTTGATCATTGATATGATTTCCCAGGAACCGGGAAAATCATTATCGAAGGCAAAAACGTTTTCCAAATTTGCAGGCGGTGCTCCGGCAAATGTTGCCGTTGGGCTGGCCAATCTAAGTCGTAACGTACGCTTCGCCGGAAGGGTCGGAGATGATTCTCTTGGCTTGTTTTTAAAACAATACCTGGAAGATTATTCAATCAACACGGATTTACTAATCGCCGATCAAAATCTGAAAACCCGTCTTGCATTTGTTAGCATTGACAATCAGGGGGAACGGTCATTTGAATTCTGGGAAAAGAATCCCGCTGATCTGGCGTTAATGGCGGATGATGTTCTTCAATCTGCATTTAATCAATCAAAGATAATTCATTTTGGCTCTTTAGGTTTAACGGATATAAAAAGTCGCAAAGAATTTATTAAAATTGCCAAAGCCGTTAAATCATCGGACACACTGATTTCTTTTGATCCAAATTACCGTTCGTCACTCTGGAAATCGGAATCAGAAGCCTTTCGTGTACTAAATGCGTTTGCATCAAGGGCACATATAATAAAAATGGATATAGAAGAGGCGAAATTCCTATGCAATTGTGACAGTCTTGACGAAATTTTAGAGTTATTGACTTTTAAAACAAGCCAGATAGTTGCGATTACAATGGGGAAGGATGGTTGTATTCTGAGGAACAGGAAATATTCTGTTAAAATTCCGGAATTTAAAGTCAACGCTGTCGATTCGACCGGCTGTGGCGATGCGTTTATGGCTGCTTTACTTGATGGAATTATTTCGTTTGGAGAACCTCCTAAATCATTATCAGAGGAGAAACTTTTTACAATTGGAAACAGAGCAAACGCTGCCGGGGCAATAGCCGCAACACGATATGGTGCTATGAGCAATCCACCAACACGATCTGAAATCGATCAATTTATTAAACTAGCAATTTACTAATCACGAGGCGAAAGCATGATGAAACTGACACGAGTATCCACTGAACCGGTTCTGAAACCGAATCCGAAAAATTCCTGGGAAGCCGCAGCCGTTTTTAATGGTGGAGCTGTTTATGAAAACGGGATCTACCATTATATTTACCGGGCGACAAATATTGGCGGTCACGAACGTTATGGAAACTATATTAATAACCTGGGATATGCCAGCAGTAAGGATTTGATTCACTGGGAACGGCACGAAGAACCAGTTCTTAAAAACGATGTTCCTCAGGAATTACGTGGACCGGAAGATCCGCGGATAGTGAAAATTGAAGATACTTTTTATATGACATATACTGGATTCGGCGGACGTTTTCCCGGTGATTATCGAATTTGCCTGGCTACAAGCGTGGACCTGATTCACTGGGACAGGCAGGGTGTTTTATTGGATGAAGAAAATAAGAATTCAGCATTTTTTCCCACGAAGTTTGGCAACGATTATTTATTTCTGCATCGTCGACATCCAAATATCTGGATTGCGAAAACAAGGGATTTAAAGGCATTTACTGATCATTGTATTATTATGAAAACGATGAATGACGATTGGCAATCATCGCGGATCGGAATTGCCGGGCCACCGATTCAGCATCCCCGGGGTTGGCTGCTATTTTATCATGCTGTTGACAAAACAAATGCCTATCGCCTGGGTGTTGCCCTATTGGATTATGAAAATCCGAAGATAGTATTAGCACGCCAGTCCAGGCCGGTTATTGAACCGGAACTTGATTGGGAAATAAATGGATTTGTCCCAAATGTTATTTTCAGTTGTGCGACGGTAGAAACGGAAGATAAGTACGTAGTCATCTATGCCGGGGCTGATACGGTCACGGGTGCTGCAACAATTAAAAAATCCGATGTGGTATTCGACAAAGAAGACTGGCTGGTGTAAATGAAGATAAAACTGCCATTCTTAATAGCGCTGATTTTTATCTGTGGGTGTCACCCGGAAGATTCAATACCGGAGTCCCCAATAAATCTCGACCATGCTCTAAGTCTGGTAGACAGTATAAAAGTTGGAAATGAGCAGTTATATTTTATTTACATTTATGCCGACGCTCCGAGTTATAAACCGATCACTGCGACAGATGAAGGCATCACATGTGTGGATGATGTTGGGCGCTTTATGGAAGTCCTCGAAACTGAAATTTGTCAATATAATCGCAAGGATTTGCTTCCAATTGCGCTTGGTATGACCCGATTTTTATTATATATGAGTCGGGATGATGGACTGTGGTACAATTTTATTGACGCTGCCGGACAAATTAACACAACTTACATAACCAGCACTGCCGAATTTCAATGGTGGGCAATCCGTGGATTACGGGGCTTGGCGGCTGCATACATGATTTTACAAAAGTATCCGGTAGATTCTGATCTGGAAATAGCGGTTGTACACCGGATTCATTCCATGGATGTACATTTAGACGAAATCTTGACGAATTACCCGAATAAAGTTGATGGAATTTTAGGGCCGCAACCGGCATGGCTGATCCGAAACGCGCCGGACATTAACAGTGAATTGATGTTAGTTTTGACAAAACTGCACGGGCATTGCGATTTTAACTATCTGGGCGAAATTAAGAAAATTGCGGATGGCCTGATGGACTTCCAATACCGACGGACTGATAATGCTGTAAATGGTATGTATTTCTGCTGGTTGAACACCTGGCATAACTGGGGCAATAACCAGGCTACTGCACTGTTGAAAGCCTATCAGATTTCGGACGATGAAAAATATTTAGCCAGTGTTCGCCGGTGGGCGGATAATTTTGTACCGTTCCTTATTAAGAACAATTTTCCGTGGGAGATCACGATTTCATCGGACGGTTCCTATTCAATGAGTTATTTTCCTCAGATCGCCTATGGAATGCATTCGATTTTCAGTGGAATGCAATTACTATCAGTAATTACTGCGAATGATGAATATTCCGCCATGGCCGAAAAGGTATTTTCGTGGTTTAAGGGAAATAATGTTGCGAGTATACCGATGTATGATCCAAATACCGGCCGTTGCTTTGACGGGATTAATAGCATCACTGAAGTGAATTTTAATTCTGGTGCGGAGTCAACGATTGAATGTTTACTGGCAATCCAAAAACGTGACCGTTTCTGATTTATGAGCAATTCACGGGACAGGACTTTTCGATATCCCAACATAAATATTCCACCAAAATCCCTTGTTGTTGCAGACCTGAAAATGGATCAAATGGACGGTCAAATTGCTGCGTGTGTGCTTCAGGGCATTGTCAATCGCCAGAGTACTGAAAAAATCTATGTCATAAATACATATTGTTTTGATAATAAAGGCGGCGGGCAGAACCAAGCCCAGGTGTCTGAGCGATTTCTGACGGAATTGTATTCTGATATTGCCATCGAATTTATGAAAGGTGGGAATGATCCTGAACGGCCCGGATATTCAGGGTTGGTTCGTAAATTTGGGAAATACATCAAGGGGTTAATCATTTGGGACCCGCGGTTGGATCAGGCAACGATTGAAGCCGCTACGACGATCGCCGGACAGACTGATGGGATTGTTGTATCTCCGGCTATGGCCGAAAAGCTTACAGAGGAATTTCCGACGATTGTTGATCTGAGAGAATTCGGTTTTCATACAAATAGTGACTGTCTGGACTGGTTGCTGATACATTGGATGGCCGGTGCGAATAAGGATTTTGCCTTCACATGGTCTCATATGACACTCGACGATAAAAGTTGGGGCGCTGCTAATAAGGATTATGTTGTTGCCAACCGGCTTTTCAGTTATTATCTCGATATAACAAAAGATGAGGAAAAGGAGTGTTATAGAAAGGTGCTGGAGCATTATAAGCCGGGTACACCGATTTTAGGTTGGACGGATGAACGCTGGTCCGATGCACTCTTTATGAAACTCGGTTATTTTATGGTGCCATATATCTCGGCTGAAAATATAACTGTTCACTCATCGTTTCCTCCAACAACTGGAAATGCCTTGAGACCTGTTCCGGCCCCGATAATTAATAATGGAGTATATGTTGCTTTTTTCATCGCCGATGGCGACAATCTTCTGCATTCCATGGTCTATGAACCAGATACAATCATGACGACCAAAAGAACAGGCAGTGTTCCCATTAGCTGGGTCATCAATCCAGGATTAATCGATTTGGCGCCGCGACTTTTTAACTGGTACCGGAATAGGGTTCCCAACGACGAATTGATAGCTATGGTAAGCGACGGGCATCCTGCAAGTGATCGTTTTTCGGCCTTTGAGTATTATTGCAATTTCGCGGCAGATTATATGCATCGTGCTGGAATCCTGACTATGAAGCAAATGGAAGAATCCGAGGCTATTGCCTGGCGAATTCAGCCTTATATGATGAATAGTGGGTACGCTGGAATATGTCCCAAAGGTATCGGGCCTTATGAATATCATATGGATGGTGCAACATTCCATATCGGAAGCGTTAAATTGAACGATGATCCGGGGACTATCCGCAAATTGGTTAAAAATGCTCCCGAAGACGGTCCACTTTTCCTGAATGTTTTTGCTGGCACAGCAGTGAAAGATGTTCCGTTAATCGTTGAAAAAATTGCCGCAGAACTTATTGCCGGGGAGACTGAAGAAAACCGGCGATATTTTTTCCTGAAAAGTGTTGATTTAGCCGTGACATTCAGACAGTGGAAAAAATTGGGACAGTGTCAGTAATCCCAGGTTCTTAGCGGAAGCAGGTCCGACACTTTTACCTTGAATGGCTTTTCCAAAGTCCCTGTAATGACCCAGGCATTCTTATTAAATTCATATATAAGCTCACGGCAGCGACCACAGGGTGATAGCAAGAAATGCTTACCTTCAGGACTTTTCCAGGTCGCAACGATTGTAATAAGATCGCGATGACCACTTGCCACCATACAACTCATAGCTGCAACTTCTCCGCAAATATCGGCCCAATCAATTTGAGTTTCGATATGTATGCCGGTAAAAATTTCCCCACTGGCAGTACGAATCGCCGACGCGACCTCATGTTTTCCCCGGTGATAAAGGCGATCGGCCGTGCTTTTTGCTTCATTTATAAGTTCAAGATCACTTTTTGTTAGCGGTGTTTTTTTCATGACAAACAACTCTGCTTAAAAAATAATTGGCATAACGTCATAGTGTCCAATCCCTAAAATCCCGATCCAATGATTTGTAAGCCGTTTTTATTCCACTGCGCCGGATGCCGCCGGTCCGGTGATCAAAACCGACGATTTCACCATCCAATTCCGGGATAATCCGACAGGCGTACAGGCCGCTGTCAAAGGGTAATAATAGTTGTGGATTATTTTTAAATGAAAGAGCATTTGCGGAACTAATTCCATATAAACCGCCACTGCCTTTTGTGCCGGGACTTTTGTCGTATTTTGGACCTGTAGAAAAAACCAGTTCGAAACCGCTTTTGGGATTCTGAAGTATTTGTGTTACTTCCATTTCAGAGTAAAAGCCGGGATTAGTTATTGGCTTCAAATATTCCCAATTTTTATAGCTACCATCTGCTGAGTGCAGAAGTGCCACAACTCCATTATTTCCAATGGGACGTTTGATGGATTTAGCAGTTACAACCATATAAATTTGATTATCATGGCGAAATACAAATGGGTCGCGCCAGGCGTGTATTGTGACGTCATTTGGAATATGCTGTGCGGAATAGACCAATCCGTCGGGTTGGAGTTGAATATTGGGGATCGGTTCCCATTTTGGAGCGCCGATCCGATTAGCGTAAGCGACACCAATATTCTGGGTTTTACCGTCATCGGTTTCACTATTCCTGGATGTGTAAAATAATAGAAAACCGTTACTTATTCGGACGACATCGCCGGTCCAGATGGAGCTGTTATCCCAGCGTAATGGAGATGCCGTCAATATATCCACAGGTCCCCAATCCATTGAGGTGAAATCTTTTGTAATTCCGTATCCGACTTGTGATGCCCAATGGTGTTTTTCATCGGGGACTAATGCCGGATCAGCATTCAGGTAAAACACATGAAAAAGTTTATTATTTGGGTCAAAGTAGTACCAAAAATCCCAAATGTATCTGCTTGGATGATATAGAGTTGGAAACATCATTAAAATATGTTATGGATATGAATTTCAAATTGCAATATAAAATCTATTTTATTTGGAGTTCTCTATCTATGAAAGTGGCAATGAGAGTAAAATTCCGTTTTTTCTTGTTTAGATGGTGCATATTGATGATGAAGTGATTCGGAAATATATGGAAACGCAAAACTTTAATTATAGAACGACGTCCATGAAGTGTGAGTATCAAATAATCACAGAATATCTCTCTTTGCCGCTGAAATATATTGCATCTGGCGGTTTGGTTTTGTAAACTTGGTATACCAGGTATGCATTATTAGAATTGACAGCATTATTAGTATGACAAAGTTGAGTCGTTTATGATTGATCTGAATAATCCGAGCCCTCTTTACCAGCAGGTTGCCGACGATATTCGCTGCAGGATTAAATTGGGAGAGTTAGCTATTGGTGACCAAATTGGTTCACAACAGGAATTGACCAAAATTTATGACGTCAGTCCGATAACAGTTAAAAAAGCTATTGCGGATCTGATCCGGGATGGTGTTCTATTCAGCCGGGTTGGAAAAGGCACTTATGTTGCATTGCCTCGCAAGGTTGTTGATTATTCAAAAACACGGACCATTGGTTTTGTTCTCCGGGATCTGAACAGCCCGTTTTTCTCCCGGATTCTACAGAGTGTCGAACGGACAATTTCGGATAACAAGTACAATCTTCTGTTGGCTAACTCGACGAATCAACCGGAAATCGAAGATAATCAGATCAGGCATTTTTTAGATATGGGCGTCAGTGGTATTATCATTGCCTCGATGAGTCACCATTACTCGGCCACACCCTTAATCCGCCAATTAAGTAAAGAAAATTACCCGGTTGTTGTGGTTTCCTATATTAATGACGAGGATGTTTGTTTCATCGGTACTGACCATGAACTCGGGGGATATATTGCCACGGAGCATTTAATTAAATGTGGCTATAAAAGAATCGGATATATCAACGGCGAAGAGGGAAATCTGGTTGGTGAATTGCGCAGAGACGGCTTCATAAAGGCCGTGGAAGAATACAGTATTAGGCAATTTCCGGAGGACACCTATCGTCTTCGCTATCGCGGTGAGACCTATGATTACAATTCCGGGTATGAGATTGGTAAACAATTTATCACACAAGCAAACCGAGCCGAGGCACTGTTCATTTATAATGATTTAGTGGCTCTTGGATTTCAGAGAGCGGTATTGGATCATGGCTTTAAAGTCCCGGAAGATGTTGCCATTGTAGGTTTTGACGATATCAAACGGGGAATCACTGCACAAGTACCTTTGACTACTATACACCAGCCAACGGATGAAATCGGGCGACTGGCAGTGATCACGTTGATAGAGAAAATTAATGGCCAACTGGTGAAAACACGGCAGATTCTGAAGCCGTCGCTCGTGATCAGGGAATCCTGTGGGATGCAAATCAGAAAAATAATCGCGACAGAAGTGAGGTGAAACCATGAATAAGCGAGTTTATCTGTGGATTCTCATTGCCGGATTGACAGGCCTGTTTTCATGTGGCTCAAATCCAGAGAGCCAGATTTTTCGGGTGAAAAACAGGACGAATCTTCTGCGGGATGATGCATTTGTTGTTATTGATTTGAAGAAACTTGAATTACCTGATGTTTGTAAAAAACCGCTGGTGGTTATGCTTGATAGTCAGGAAGTTCCCGTTAAGAAACATGATGGAAAGTTGTATTTTTTGGGGGATTTCTAATCATGATAATTGAAGAACGAGCCTATGCAAGGGCCGGATTGGTGGGCAATCCATCAGATGGATATTTCGGAAAGACGATTTCCATCAGTATTCGGAATTTCGGAGCACATATTCAATTATGGGAATCGCCGCTGCTTCACATTCAGGTTACGCCCGGTGAAGTTCCCTATTATCAAAATCTTAATCAGCTGCTGGATCAGACTGCCGCCCTGGGTTATTATGGCGGAGAGCGCCTGATTAAGGCGGCGATTATAAGCTTTGCTGATTATTGCCATGATCAGGGCATCGTGATTGAAAACAAGAATTTTACGCTTCAGTTTCATTCCAGTATTCCTCGTCAGGTGGGCTTGGCCGGTTCAAGTGCTATTATTACAGCGACAATGAAAGCGCTGATTCGTTTTTATAAAGTACAGGTTCCCAAGGCCTATTTGCCGACTTTAATTCTAAAGGCTGAAACAGAACAATTAGGGATTAATGCCGGACTGCAGGACCGGGTGATACAGGTATATGAAGGTTGCGTTTATATGGATTTCGATCAAGCGCAAATAGAAAAAACCGGGCATGGTGATTATCATAAAATTGATGCTAATAAATTACCTAAATTATTTATTGCCTATAAATCAAAGTTAAGTAAAGTGTCTGGCAAAGTATTAAACACAATCAGGATAAAATATGAGCAGAAAGATGCAATAGTTATTTCCGCTCTGAATGAAATTGCTGATCTTGCAAAAGCCGGAAAAGACGCAATCGAATCCGGAAATGTTGATAATCTGTTTGCTCTCATGAATCGAAATTTTGATTTGCGCTGTTCCATAATGCCGATTAGTGATTCAAATATAGAAATGGTTAAAATCGCCCGTGCCTGTGGTGCTTCTGCGAAATTTGCCGGTTCCGGTGGATCAATCATTGGAATTTATCGAGATGATGCTATGTTGAATCGATTGATATCGGCGATGAAACATATTGATGCACGAGTTATTAAGCCGTTTATTTTATAGGAGATATTGGAGATGGTTCGTAAAGCAGTAATACCGGCAGCAGGTATGGGTACTCGGTTTTTACCGGTGACCAAAGCGCAACCAAAAGAGATGTTACCAATCATCGATACACCGACGATTCAATATGTTGTCCAAGAGGCGATTGATTCCGGAATTGAAGATATTTTGATTATTTCGGGAAAGGGAAAGCGGGCGATTGAAGACCATTTTGACCGTAGCCTGGAACTTGAACTTTTGTTGAATCAAAAAGGAAAACATGAACAATTCCACGAGATCAGCCGGCTGGGTGAGATGGCCAATATTCACTTTATTCGTCAGAAAGAACTCAATGGCCTTGGTGATGCAATCTCCTATGCCCGTCAGCATACGGGTGATGAACCCTTTGTGGTAATGCTGGGCGATACAATTATCGATTCCGTTATCCCGGTTACTCAACAGTTGATTGATGTTTATAACCAATTCCGCCAAAGCGTGATTGCTGTCGAAGAAGTCGCACCGGAAAAGGTTAATCGTTATGGAATTGTTGATGGCAAAGCAATCGATGATCGAACCTATCGCCTGTCCGGAATGGTGGAAAAACCGGAACCCGGTCAAAGTCCCTCAAATCTGGCAGTGGCAGGGCGGTACATTTTGACTCCGGAAGTGTACAAAGTGTTGGAAATGGTCACTCCAGGGAAACAGGGGGAAATCCAGCTGACCGATGCTCTGCAACTGTTATTGAATAGGGAGAATATTTATGCTTACCGTTTTGAAGGAAAGCGTCATGATATTGGCAATAAACTGGATTATCTTAAAACAACGGTTGAATATGCTCTGAAACGGGAAGAGTTTGCACAGCCTTTTATGAATTTTTTAAGGGAAGTAGTTAGCCGGGAGGATAAAAATGGGAAATAACAGTTTGCTAAATCCCGATCGTTTTTTTGATCCAGATTCTATCGTACGTAAAATTGCCCGTGATTTATACGATGAGGTCAAGGCTTTACCCCTGATCAGTCCGCATGGACATGTGGAGCCCCGGCTTTTTGCTGAAAATAAACCCTTTCCCGATCCGGCAGAACTTTTTATTATTCCCGACCATTACGTTTTCAGAATGCTTTACTCACAGGGAATTTCGATGGAATCTCTGGGTATCCCGGAGTTAGACGGGGCTGTTGATGAAACTGACCGACGGAAAATCTGGCGTATATTTGCAGAGAATTTTCATCTGTTTGCCGGAACACCGAGCGGAAATTGGCTGAATTATGAATTGTACAAGCTGTTTGGCATTCAAATAAAATTATCAGCTGAGACTGCCGATGAAATTTATG
>Ga0268277_1001552_pt1 | contig 15237 bp, 17 predicted proteins | sample saktaG_5_FD_190132 | JGI IMG/M metagenome (GOLD analysis project Ga0268277, IMG submission 190132) | Saline water microbial communities from Sakinaw Lake, British Columbia, Canada - sak_2010_1_5_50m | ecosystem: Environmental > Aquatic > Non-marine Saline and Alkaline > Saline ...
ATTCGACAGCCTTTTTCCCCAATAATTTAACCTCCTGTTGATATCTTCCGGCTTCAGCTTCCAGGAGATTATGTTTGCCGGTCGAAACACACGCCGACATTCCGATACAAAAAATAGCGAGAAAAAGTAAATTGATTTTCCTCATTCTGGCCCTCACCTTTCTGATGATTTTCGGCATCATCAATGTTATAAAGCAGGAATCTTTTTCTGATTTATATATTTTAGTAAACCCAACACGGTAAGTGAAATTTCAATAAATTTATACAATATGAAAAGAAAAAACCTATCGAGTTTCAGAATTATCTGACTTGAATTCTTCACCGTAAAGTACGCTAAGATCGCAGAGAATTCTTTATAACAATAAGGTAAATTAGTAATATGAAGAAAATTAACACGGCAGAAACAAATCAAATAATTTCCTCTGCGTCCTCGGTAAACTCAGCGGTTTATAAATTATTCAAGCTAAAGTTACACTTCATTAATTGTGTTAGCCATGTCACAGGAAATTCGTCAATATCCCGATGCTGACAACAATTTTAGCTGTTGTTATACTCTAACGGCTTGTGTATTTTAACCATGCTTAGTGATAAAGGAGATTTAATCATGAAGAAAATTTATCGTTCAAAAACCGATGTTAAACTGGCCGGAATTTGTGGCGGCTTAGGTGAAATGTTCAATGTCGATCCCACAGTTATTCGCCTTTTACTGATTTTTGCAACCATTGCCACTGGTGTGGCCCCGTTGCTGATTACCTATGTTATCGGCTGGCTGATCATCCCGGAAGGGAATCCCGAATAGTTCATGCTCGGTACATTAATCAATGTCGGAACGATTCTGCTGGGCAGCGCTATTGGTCTGGTTCTGCACCAACGTTTACCGGATAAGATCACTAAAATCGTTTTTCAGGGAATCGGCCTTTTTACACTGTTCCTTGGATTTACAATGGCTGCTAAAACGTCGAATTACCTGATCATGATTTTCAGCATCGTTCTGGGAGCAATTATTGGTCAGTTATTGTCAATCGACACTGCTCTGGATAAATTTAGCAACCGGTTGAAGACGAAGATTGGCTCCAAAAATGATAAGTTTTCCGAAGGGTTGATGACTGCCTTTCTGCTTTTCTGTATGGGCTCCATGACCATTCTGGGTGCGTTTGAAGAGGGCCTGGGCAATCCCCCAAATCTGCTCTATGCCAAATCCATGCTGGACGGTTTTTCATCTATAGCACTCTCGGCTGGTCTGGGAATTGGTGTCATTTTTTCCACAATCCCGCTGTTGATTTACCAGGGCGGTTTGACCCTGTTTGCCGGTTGGCTGGGTGAATTTTTCAGCGAGGTGGTCATCAATGAAATGTCGGCAGTCGGCGGTTTGATGCTGATCGGACTGGGGATCAATATCCTGGAAATTAAAACCATCAAAGTGATCAACATGCTTCCGGGTCTACTTGTCGCCGTCATCCTTGCCACACTTTTTCTTTGAAAGAATTAATTCCTATACCCCATAATATAAATCCTGACAAACACATGCGTTTTCGATTTATCAATCATCAATTTATTGCCATTATTCTGATCGTCTGTCTTTTATCGGGATGCAACCGGTATTATTCCAATATTCATCCGGTGGATACCAGTAATCTGGCCGATACTGAATTGTCTGAAAAAATAGAAACGGATGCTCAGATTCTGACAATTGTTGAGCAGAACCTGGTACGAATTCAAGACCGTGAAAAACAGTACTTTTCCGTTTTTCAATCCGAAAAACCGGTACTCTTAGATCATATCCAGCGCCAGGAAATCAAGGATATCTGGGTTCAATATCTCGACCAGGTATTTGTTTTGACCAAATTGATGCTCGAATATCTGGATTATCCGGAATTGCATCCGGCCTATCAGAACGACGCCTTCGTGCTTGGATTTAGTTCCTATTTAATGCTGGTTTCTTCGGGACTGGATTTTATTGAAAAGACCGCTTTCATCGCCCCTTTTGAAGTATTATTGGATGAACCTATTCCCGAGTACAATATCCCCCGCGGACTATATACAAAATTTAAATGGCAAATATTAAACCTGAATGAGTATTTTAAAATCAACGAGGACTACCAAAAATATAAAATCCTCATGACAGAATTATCGGCGGGTTCGGAGCAATCATTGACAAGCCAGTTGTTCACCTTAGTCGAATCCCATTATTCTCAGTCCCAGAAAATCCTGAAATCAAAGCGGATGTCCCTGGTATTCGCAAATTATCTGGAATCTATCAAAGACAATTCCCTGAAGATGGTTTTTCCAATTCAAAAAGGAGTCGCCCTGTTTATGGCGCATACCCGATTTACAACCCGGAGAGAGGGTTTTATATCCAATCGGCAATGCCGGCAATTCATCCAGAAGGCAGAGCCGGGCGACATTATCCTGGAGCGCGGTGAATGGCGTATGACGAACCTTGGTATTCCCGGTTTCTGGCCCCATTCGGCATTATATCTTGGCAGCCCGTCAGAATTGGAAACCTGGAGCGATACTACCGAAATAACTGGTTATTACCAACGTAAAGACCCCGATTGCAGTGGTTTCTCGGACTTCCTTAAACGAAAATACCCGAAAGCCTATTCAGCCTATATCCTTGGTGAGGATAACGAAGAAAACCAGATTATTGAGGGTTTAAAAGAGGGCATTGTCTTTCACTCAGTATTCGGATCTGTCGGAAAAGCCGATCATGCCGTCTGCCTGAGACCTCGCCTCTCCAAACTCGCCAAAGCCCAGGCCATCGAAACCGCTTTCCAATATTGGGGACGGGGTTATGACTATACGTTCAGCCTGCTTTCGGATAATGAGCTGGTCTGTTCCGAATTGATTTACAAATCCTACGAACCGGCTACAAATAAAACCGGATTACATTTCGATTTTTCCGATATTGCCGGGATATTGACTTTGCCTGCCAATAATATTGCTGCTCAGTTCGATCGGGAATACGGTACCGATTCTGCCCAGTTGGAATTTGTGCTCTATTATGCCTGCGATGTCCGGCGTGGGAAATCACAATCAGCGAGTGTGGATTCATTCCGGGAATCCCATAAAAAGCCCCGCTGGAGTTTTTATATCTTCAATAATTGACCCTTTATTTAAAGGAGATACCAAAAATGCCAAAAGTGAAAATCGATCTGCCGGCTCCGGATTTTACCCGGGCCGATTACCTGGGAAACATAGTTCGAGTGCAGGATTTCCGGGAAAAATCAAATGTCATCCTGGTCTTCAACCGCGGCTTTGTCTGACCCTTTTGCCGTCGGCATATGGCGCAGTTGCGTCAGGAGTATGGGAAATTCAAATCATTAAATGCAGCAATAATTGTTCTTGGCCCTGAATCGCCGGAAGCATTCACTGAGTATTTTCATAAAGAAAACCTGCCCTTTACCGGCATTCCCGATCCAACCCACAGCATTTTGAAACTGTACGGCCAGGAAATCAAACTGTTCAAGTTCGGCCGCATGCCCGCCCAGGTAATCATCGATAAAAAAGGCATTGTCCGCTTTACCCACTACGGGCACTCCATGAGTGATATTCCAGCCAACGATGAGGTGCTGGAGATACTGTCCGGGTTGGATTGACAGGTTAACCGCAGAGGGCGCTGAGAACGCAGAGAACACGGAGAAACACCCTTGATAATGTTTGCATATAAAATAAATGTCATCTAATTTTAGTTGTGTCCATTACTGAACAGAAAATATTAAACGCTATAAAGCATTTCTCAAAAAATACTCGAAATGTTGGCAGAACAAAGCTGTTCAAACTGCTTTACTTTCTAGATTTTATGTATTTTAAAAGACATGGACTGAGCATAACGTGCTATGAGTACTCAACCTATCCCTTTGGCCCAGTTCCCCAAAACCTGTACAATCAAATTTTAAGTGATAGTCTCCCGGAATCATTTAAAGCTGAGTTTAAAATAGTAAAAACCGAAACTGATGATGATGACGATGAATATATGCGTTTCAGGGTTGCTCTTAAAAATGCGGGGATAGATTATTCCTGTTTCACACCCTATGAGAAAGAAATGCTTGAGACTGTTTCTTTTATTTTTAAAGAGGCTACCGCCAAAGAAATGACTGAGATTACCCACCTACATAATTCTCCCTGGGATAAAACCAAAAACCAAATTGGTATGTTTAAACCAATAGATTATTTTCTAGCTGTTGATGACGAAACGACACTTGATATTGAATTACTAAAAGAACGGTTCGATTTACAAAAAGAACAATGTCTGAATGGCAGACTTTAACAAAGGCCAGACATTTTTAGACCTGAAATCGGTCAATATCGACGGCATAAAAGGCAAATATTTTATTGCCCTTTCCGATGCTGATTATATTGATGATGAAATTATCTGTTTTGTTATGAATACTGAAAAATTTATGAGTAAATATATGGTTAACTGTAATAAACAATATCAACGTTTTATTATTTCGCCTGGAACATTTTCGTTTATTTCTAAACCTACTTCTATAATGTTAGAAAAAGAGTGGCACTATAGGTTTGAAGAGATGTTCATGGATACTATAAAAATCCTTGATCTGGCACCAGACTTATTAGTTAGACAAATCAAGAATTGTATTGATTGGGGATATATCTTGCCAAAAGCAAAGAAGATCATCGAAGATAGCTTCAAATAAAAGCAGGTAACAAATATGACTTTATCAGAAATACTTAAAGACTCGAATTATAAACTATCCCAGTTCAGCCAAGATAAGATCAATGCGCTTGAATTGACTATCATAATGAAATCAGTCAGAGATCAGTTCTATCCTTATGTGAATTGCCTCAAACGTAAAAAAGAGATAAGGCTTACTCCGGAAGAAGTCATCCGTCAGCTGTACATGATGGTACTACACGAAGATTACGGATATCTATTGGAACGAATTGAGTTGGAGTACCCGGTTTCTTTTGGACGTGAAAAAAAACGGGCAGATATTGTTATCTTTGATAAAGATCAGACAACAGCACCTTTTATCATTGCGGAAATAAAAAAGCCGAAAGAGAAAGAAGGCATTGACCAGTTAAGAGGATATTGCAATGCTACCGGGGCGCCGATCGGGGTCTGGACAAACGGTAACTCTATCTCGAAATTTCATCGTAAAGATCCCAATTATTTTAAGCCAATCCCAGATATTCCAAACACCAATCAGAAACTCTCCGATATTTTGCATGAACGATGGACAATTGACGATCTCATCCGGGAAGATAAACTCACCAAAGAGAAGAAATCTCTCAAAGATTTAATTCTGTATATGGAAGATGAGGTGCTGGCAAACGCCGGTGTGGATGTTTTCGAAGAACTCTTTAAACTGATATTCACTAAGCTTTATGACGAACTTGAAAGCGGCAGAGACAGAAAACGGTTTCTGGAATTCAAAGATTACGGATATACAGAAACAGAACTGAGAGACGTCATCGGCTCTCTGTTTGAAAAAGCCAAGAAGAAGTGGGAAGGTATATTTCCTCCCGATTCAAAAATTGGCCTTGTGCCCTCCCATCTGGCTGTCTGTATCGGCACCCTTGAGGCCGTTAGGCTGTTCAACTCAAACCTTGATGTTGTGGATGAAGCCTTTGAATACCTGATCAATAAAAGCAGCAAAGGCGAAAAGGGTCAATATTTTACACCTCGTTATGTAATTGACATGGCGGTAAAGATGCTCAATCCCAAAGAGCATGAAACCATGATCGACACTGCCTCAGGCAGTTGCGGCTTTCCTGTTCATACCATGTTTCATGTTTGGGAAAAGATTCTGCAAGAAGAAGGTTTAAATAAAAGCCACCTCTTTACGTTGGAAAAGAAGCCGCCCCGCTGTGTCGATTATGTTAATGATAATGTATTTGCCATCGATTTTGATGAGAAAGCTGTTCGGGTTGGTCGAACACTGAACCTGATTGCCGGAGATGGCCAGACCAATGTGCTGCACATGAATACGCTGGATTGGGAACGCTGGGACGAAAAGATCAGCGATGAGGACTGGCAAGAGGTCTATTTCGAAGGCTGGAAGAAACTGAAGAAACTCCGAACAGAAAAAAACAGTAACCGTGATTTTCAATTCGATATACTCATGGCAAATCCGCCTTTTGCCGGAGATATTAAGGAAAGCCGACTGCTTGCGAAATATGAACTTGGTAAAAATGAAAAAGGAAAACTTCAGAATAAGACCGGCCGGGACATTCTGTTTATTGAACGAAATCTGGATTTCCTGAAACCCGGTGGACGCATGGCAATCGTCTTACCTCAGGGGCGCTTTAATAACAGCAGTGATAAACGCATCCGGGAATTCATCGCGGAGCGCTGCCGGATTCTGGCAGTGGTCGGATTGCACGGTAATGTTTTCAAACCACACACCGGAACCAAGACCAGTGTACTGTTTGTCCAGAAATGGAATGACGATCCTGATATGGGTCCACTCTGTCCTAAAAAAGAGGACTATCCGATATTCTTTGCCACTATGCAGGAACCCAGCAAAGACAACAGCGGTGAAAAAATATTTCTGAAAGTCAAAGACAGACCGGTAAAGCAAGATACTGACATTAAACAGGGTCAAGCTGGCGATCCGCTTGAATCCTATCAGACAACCCCAAAAGACCTTGATGAATATTTGCTCGATGTGCATGGTCACCGCGTAGTCAAACATGACTTGTTCAATCACGAGGGAATGACACAGGACGGAATCGCCGAAGCCTTCGCGGAATTCGCCAGCAAAGAGGCACTAAGTTTTTTCTGACGCGCCCTTTCAATGAAGCCCGTTATCGGGCGTTGTTGGAAGGGCTGGAAGCAGAAGAGATAAATATTGCATGTACTAAAGATAATAAAGATTTCAGGATCGATAGTGATTTCTGGACAAAAATTCCTTGTAAAAATCCAAATTTAAGATATGAAAAAATTGGAAATATATTGAAACAAGCACAATATGGAATCTCAATATCAATGAACGAGGATAAAGTCGGTTATCCGATATATAGGATGAATGAGATTCATAATATGTTTTGTGATATTGATGTTGATAAATATGCTGATATTTCGAGAAATGAGTTCTTAAAATTCAAATTAAATGATAGAGATGTCCTTTTTAACCGTACAAATTCTTATGAGTGGGTAGGAAGAACTGGTCTTTTTCGCAAGATAAATAATAAAGATTTTACTTTTGCTTCATACCTAGTCAGATTTGTTCCGGATGATACTAAAGTATATCCAGAATTCTTAACAGCATTTTTAAACACAAAATATGGCATGAGTGATATTAAAAGACATTCTAGACATTCTATAAATCAAACAAATGTAAATCCCGAAGAAGTAAAAGATATTTATATCCCCATATTATCACTGACAATACAGAACATAATTAGAGATATTTTTAATTATGCCCACAAAATGCGGATAAAATCAGATAAATTATATAATGTTGCTGAATCTCTTTTATTTGATACAATTGGTTTAAACAAATTTACACCAAGCCAAGATCCAATAAACATTAAACAATTCAAAGATTCATTCTTGGATTCTGGTCGTCTGGATGCGGAATATTATCAAAAGAAGTATGAAGATTATCTCCACATAATTTATAGTTACCCGAATGGTTATGAAATTTTGGAAAATGCATGTTATTTAAAGGACGAGAACTATTTTCCTGAAGACAATACTATGTATAAATATATTGAATTGGCGAACATTGGAAATTCAGGTGAAATTACAGGATGTACTTCTGCTCAGGGTTGCGAATTACCATCCAGAGCAAGACGAAAAGTGAACATAGATGATGTTATAATATCCTCTATTGAAGGATCTTTAAATGCTTGTGCTTTGGTATCGGAAGACTATGATAACGCACTTTGCTCAACAGGTTTTAATGTAATTAATTCCAATATATTAAATTCTGAAACACTTCTGGTTTTATTCAAATCAGAGCTGATGCAGAATATTCTTAAACAGAATTGTTCCGGGACGATTTTGACCGCAATTAACAAACCAGATTTTATAAAAATACCTGTACCTTTAATTGATAAATCAGTTCAAGATACAATCAAAGTTAGCATTTCAGAGAGTCTACATTTAAAGAAAAACTCTGAACAACTATTGGGTGTTGCCAAGCGGGCGATTGAAATTGCCATTGAGCATGGTGAAGAAACTGCTTTGGATTATATTCAAGCAAATACATAGGAGTAGCCTATGATAACCGACCGTCAAAAATGTTACCCGGATGAAAACCCGGACGGATTTCTATACTGCATCCATTGCGAACGAACCTATAAAAACGGACAATATCGCCAGGTCGGTGAATTCCAGATGTGTCCTTATGAGGATTGCGATGGTGATACAGTCATGGACGCCTGGGAATGGGAAGTGATTCGGGAACACCATCCCGAATATCCCGAAAAACCGGAAAATGGTGTCGTCTATCCGATGTATCATTGACACAATGTACGGGCACGGCGTCCCGATAAATCGGGATGCCCCAACAGTTGAAAAATGAACGAACATCATCACCGACGATCCATCCGTTTGCCCGGTTATATACCTCCCGGAGGTTGTGAACCTCCGGGAGGTTTTTCAGCCAAGCTCCCTCGGAATGACGAATTGGACACGGCATCCCGAACAATCAGGCCGTTCCTTAACAGATCAAAAATATCATACCACACCATTCTCCTGCAATTCCCATCATAATAAATCATAGGCGACCGTCCATGTATCCAGTCATTCCGAATCCTGATTCATCGGGATGAAGGAATCCATATAGGCCATTGCTTGGTTCTGCACTTTTTTCTTGACGACCAATTACGAATCACTTATATTCATTACCGAGAAGAAAATTCGATTAAAGTGATGGAATTCACCATTTCATACAGCTTTGCGATTTACACCATGCAGGATAACTGTATCTACAGGCAATATCCTCATATATATGTACAATGCTTTTCATATCGGTATTCTGACTCACTTCATGCCCGTACAATATGCAATGTCCGGGTGTTCCGAGCCTGTGTATGTCTGTTCATACCCCTCGTACACGCCTACATGACCCTGTGTACGCCTGTCCCGGCATTGTGTACGTCCATACACGACACTATGTACATCTGTACAGGCCCTTATGTCCATGTATTCCGGCCCCTTGTATGCTCATACAGCACCACCTGTACGGTCGGACAGGTGCACCCGATCGCCCATACCGGCAGATTGGAAATAGACAATAAAGGATAGGATGCCGGGAAAAGGGTTCCCGGCACAACGTGTGTTTAAAGTAAAAAAAAGGAGGAACGAGATGATTAGTAAAAATTATCTCCCCCGTGGTGAAGCGGAATTGAAGCAATGGTGCGGCAATTTCAACACCCAGTTTGCGGCCCAGGCTGAAATCCTGGGATTTGGTGAGGCTGAAAAACAAGCAGTGAGCACAGATTGCTCCGGTATCGACACCGCCATTGACGCCTGCAATGCGGCCAAGATCGCTTATGAAGAAAAAGTCAGCGCCAAGAAACAGACGCTGGAGACAAACTCCGGTGCAATCCGTGAAATGGTCCGGAGGATCAAGGCATCACCCACCTACACTGAGGCCATCGGCAAACTGCTGGGCGTGATTGGCGAAGGCAGCAGCTTTGATCCAACGACGGCTATGCCGTCAATTACCCTGGTCAAGAGTGCCACAGGTTACGATTTCAAATTCTCTCTGCTTAGTTACTTTGATGCAGTGGCCGTATTTCGGCGCAGTCCCGGCGAGAGCGGTTTTGCGAAAGTGGATATTGATATGAAATCGCCTTATTCCGTGGCGTCGCCTATCGAAAACGGCGTGGAGTATTATTTTCAATACCTGAAAAACGACGTTCTGATGGGCCAGCCATCGGACATCATCGCGCTAAAACTGTAGCTACGACATCCTCCCGGAGGTTTGGAACCTCCGGGAGGATTGATTGTACCTGTACACAGCGCGCCGTGCCCTTACAATAAACCATTCCATTTTGATTAACCGGTTGGGCAATTCATGAATTGCCCTTACATTTATCTTATAATGGCCATTTCTCTATCTAATTGTGGAAAACACTATGACGAACTGATATTCCAATTCTTCATCTTAAAACATCCCTGATATATTTCCATCGTCATCGATGTCCACATTCTCCGCGGTCGGGACTTTGGGCAAGCCGGGCATCAGCAGCATTTCACCGGTGATGGGCACCAGGAAACCGGCCCCCGAGGAAACCAGTACATCTCTGACGGTTACCAGGAAATCCTTGGGACGGCCAAGCAGTTCGGGATTATCGGAAAGGGATTTTTGAGTTTTCGCGATACAGACCGGCAATTTATCCAGGCCAAGTTTATTGATTTTACCAATGGCTTTCCGGGCATCTTTGGTAAAATCCACAGCCTGGGAACCATATATTTTTTGGCATACGGTTTCAACTTTTTCTTCAATCGACGACTCAATTTCGTACAAGGGTTGATAAAGGTTATCATTCTTGCTGATTGTCACCACTTTTCGGGCTAAATCCACTGCACCCTCACTCCCCCGGCCAGCGGAATCGATGACAGCGTTTTCGATTCCCCGGCCATTTAACACATGCTGAACGGTTTCAATTTCTTTAATCGTATCGGAATCAAATTTGTTGATGGCCACCACCGCCGGAACGCCAAAATGGCAAATATTTTGAACGTGTTTAAGCAGGTTCGGCATACCCCGTTTGACCGCCGCCGGATCGGATTCGTTGAGTTCTTTCAGGCTTTTACCGCCGTGCATTTTCAAGGCCCGGATCGTTGCGACCAAGACAACGGCTTTGGGATTCAAGCCGGATTTCCGGGCAACAATATCAAAGAATTTTTCCGCTCCCAGATCAAAGCCAAAGCCCGCTTCCGTGATCACATAATCCGACAGCTTCAGCGCCATTTTCATGGACAATATGCTACAGGTACCCTGGGCGATATTGGCAAACGGGCCGCCATGGACAAACGCTGGTGTGCCATCACTGGTCTGGACCAAATTTGGTTTCAGGGCATCTTTTAACAATGCCGCAACAGCGCCGGTAATATTCAGTTCTCTCAGGTAAACCGGCTCGTTCGAATAAGTATATCCCAGGAAAATATTGCCAATGCGTTCCTTTAGATCGGAATAGGATTCCGACAGCCCCAAGATCGCCATTACTTCCGACGAGGCCGTAATACTGAAATTTGTTTCCCTGGGGAATCCATTCTTTTTCCCGCCCAGACCGATGACGATTTCCCGCAGCGAACGGTCATTCATATCCATCACCCGGTTCCAGACAACCTGGCGCGGATCCAGATGTGGCTCTTTTTGCCGGAAGAGGTGATTGTCCACTATCGCCGATATCAGGTTATGGGCAGCGGATACCGCATGCATATCGCCGGTAAAGTGCATGTTGATATCGTCAATGGGATGCACCTGGGTCTTGCCGCCGCCGGTGGCGCCGCCTTTCATGCCGAACAGCGGCCCCAAAGAGGGTTCCCGCAACGTCACGATGGATTTCTTGCCGATGCGATTCAAGCCCATGGATAGACCAATCGATGTCGTGGTTTTACCCTCGCCTGCCGGCGTTGGCGTAATTGCCGAAACCAGAATCAGGGTCCCATCCTGTTTATCTTTGAATTTCTGATAAGTGCTGAGTTTCAGTTTCGCTTTGGCTTCGCCAAAATATTCAACTTCGGAATCCGTCAGGCCAATATCAGCGACGATATCCCGGATCGGGCGTAATTGATTCATAGGTTCTCCCTGAAATTGCTTATTTAAATTCGTTTAAATATACAAAATCCTCAGGATTTAATCGAGGGGGGCGTTGCGATTCCTGGAGTTGGTGTTTTTCTGAAAGCGCCGGATCAATGGTTTCCAATCGCTTTCCAACGGCAATCAACGTAATCAATTGCATGTCGTTGGGGATATTTAAGACTTCCCGGGCTTTATCGGGACTGAAACCGGCCATGGGGTGCGTGATCAGTCCTAGATCCGTAGCTTTCAACATCAGGTGTGCGGTCGCCATCCCGGTATCAAATTGATAATAGTCCCGGTCTTTGATCACGCAATCCAGTTCCTTTTTACTAAATACCGCTATCATTAACGTGGCTTTTTTTGCCCAATAATTTCCCGGCGCCAGGGATTCAAAGAGTGCCTGCAAACGAGCCGGTTCATAGACAAACACAAAACGCCAGGGTTGCATATTATTACATGAGGGTGCCAGACTGGCCGCTGTCGCCAGATCATTTATTAATCCATCGGTAATATCCAATTTACCTAAGGTTCTGTAAGCCCGGCGGTTTTGGATAATTTTATCCAGTTCCATGAATCTTCCTTTACTTTATTTCACACATGACTGCATCGGCATGACCATCCACGGAAACCTTCTCCCAGACCTTTATAATTATTCCTTCCGGGTTGATCAAGTAAGTCGAACGGACGACACCGAAATACTTGCGACCGTACATGGATTTTTCCTGCCAGACACCGAATTGTTCCAGAACTGAATGATCAGGATCGGCCAATAGATCAACCTTTAAGTCGTATTTTTTGATAAAGTTCTGATGGCTGCTCACGGAATCCGGGCTGACACCGAAAACCTGCGCGTTTAATTTCTTATATTCATCCAGGTGTTCTGTAAAATCGATTGCCTCTTTCGTGCAGCCGCTGGTACTATCTTTCGGATAAAAATATAAAACCACCCACTGACCACGAAAGTCATTCAATGTAACCTCAACGTTGTCCTGATTCATCAATGTAAAATCCGGTGCGATATTTCCGACTGCTAACATGATTATTTCTCCTTAATATTATTCATTTTAATTATCTCTTTGATAGAATATGAAAACCGATGGTTACAGTCGGAATCGAATTCCAATAGTTACCTGTATTCAGGATTTTAATTAGTCTTTGCATGTCTGGCTTTTTCTATTAATTGATTAACATCACAATATTCAACTATCATTTAAGAAATATCTGGCAAACTGTCAACCTTCAATCCGGAAAATAGTCTTATAAGCGTCGATAATATTTCAATTGACACTATCGAATTTAAATAAATTATAGTACTTTATCACACTGGTTACTGAAAAATGGAGATTGAAAATGCTAAAATATTTCACACAATACTCGCTGACGATAATCCTGGTACTGATTGGATCGGTTTCAGCCCAGCCCAAATCCCTGGCTGTCATGGATTTCGAAGCAATTGGAATCCCACCCGAAGAAGCCAAAGTGTTCACTGAACATTTACAGGTGGAATTGTTCAACCGGGGGCGATTTACGATCCTGGAAATGCCCGACATTCAAAAAAAACTTGCTGAGCGCGGCTTTTCCCTGGCAAAATGTTCAAGCGCTCCATGCCTGGCAGAAGCAGGTAAATTATCCGGTACCGATTTAATCATCGGCGGATCAATTACAAAAGTTGAAGATAGTTTTTCGGTCACAGTCCGTATGGTTGATGTCAAAAATGGAAATGTCCTGAAGATGTTTATCTATCAGCATTCGGGAAACATCATTTCATTATTATCGGATGGATCTGTAACAATAGCTGACAAATTATCTGACCCAATTGACAAACCCAGGGAAAAACGAGTTGTCGCGCAATCCGGTGAAAAATCAACAAATAATTCCGGTGATTCACATTCATCATCAAAAAAAGTATCCAATCCCGGTGGTATCGGGCCGGCGCTCGCCAGTTGCCTGATTGGCCCGCGTGTTGGTCTGGAAATGAATGAGGGAAATGATGAAATCTATTTAAGCGAATGGATTGCATTGGGTGGATTAGTCGTAGGCGGATCCGCAAAATGGCCATTTACCATCGCCGGAAATATGATTGCGAATGGCACGAGGGCTTACATGGCTTATGACCGCGGTGGAATAAATAACAGTTTTGAAGGTGCTCTGGCAAGTTTTTTTCTGGGACCTCGGGTTGGTAATGAATTGCATTATCGTAAAGTCCGTACAAATGAATGGCTTCAATTATGTTGCGTCGGTAAGATATTAATTACCTTGGAAGCCTATAATGGTAAAACAATGAGTGAAATTGAAATTGAAGAGGGATTACGTAAATAAAAAATCTTTAGCGGAATCTGTTTGATTAGATCCATTCTATTTTTACTGGGAATACTAATTTATTCCGGAGAAGTATACGCTGCCGAACGTAAAACTTCCAATACTATTTATTCGATAAGAGCGCTCGGCTTCACCCATCACATTGTGGATATTAATTATAATGCGGAATATTTTCCTTTAAAACTGGAACAAAGTGCCACCCATATTTTCAATCCGGGCATACTGATTGGAATCGATAAACCACTGAATGAAAAGGATTTATTTTGGCGCACCGTACAAGCGATCTATATAGATTGTGCAATTCAACCGGCTGCCTATATCGGGACTATGCTTTTTAAACAACCAATGTTTAAACATTAATATGTTTCACTAGGTTTTGGTTTTGGTTTTGGTGCAAATATACGCCGCAGCTGGGCTCGGTACGACAAGCCAGGCATTCAAACCCGGTTTCTAAAAAACTGGGGCGCAATGGAAGGAATTATAGGGCCGTATAGTGAAATAGAGTTCGCCTTTCAGACTAAAAACCGGAAACAGGTTGTTTTAAATTTCGTACCGGCTTTTCCAGCCCTGGTATTTTTAACCGCTGGTTATCGATTTAATGGATAGGACCATTAAAATTTGATATAAATATTATTGATATTTAATTCAGATTTTTTCATATTATCTATTAATAAAAAAGAGGGAGATCGAATGAAGAAAACTGTAGTATGTGTAATTATCATGATTACTCTGTTTTCCGGCACTTTTTTACATGCGGAAGAAAAAGGTGGACCAGTACCTTGTCTCGTCAGTTTTTTTGTTGGCCCGCGTGTTGGATTGGAAATGAATGAGGGTAAAGATATCGAAATGCTTGAGTTAGTCGGTATCGTCTTCAGTCCAATCCGCGCAGTACCTGGTTTTCAGTCCGCTGGAGTTACCGGTGGCATTATCGGTTGCTGTTTAGGACCACGGGTTGGAGCACAGTACAATCAGAGAAACGTAAGAACAATGGAATGGCTCCAGTTATGTTGCGTCGGAAGAATCATGATTCCCTTTGAAGCATTTCAGGGAAAGACCATGACAGAAATTGAAGCCAAAGAGGGACTTAGAAAATAAGCATCTCTTTGCAAAACAATTAATCGGAATCGATTGACTTTCAGTCGATTCCGGTTTTATTTCAGGCATGATGAAAAACCTGAATTCAAGTA
>Ga0268277_1001553_pt1 | contig 15230 bp, 7 predicted proteins | sample saktaG_5_FD_190132 | JGI IMG/M metagenome (GOLD analysis project Ga0268277, IMG submission 190132) | Saline water microbial communities from Sakinaw Lake, British Columbia, Canada - sak_2010_1_5_50m | ecosystem: Environmental > Aquatic > Non-marine Saline and Alkaline > Saline ...
GGCCAGGTTGGAGACGCAAAGCAACGGCAGATGATGGCCGGTGCTGTCGCAGAACGCGGCGATTTCCCCGGACGGATCGATATAGGCTTCCTTCAGAAATGTGTAAGCCGTGCCGCTGGTTCCCAGGCTGATTGTTACAAATCCGGGTTCAACATTCCCGGTGCCGATGGCGCCGTACATGTTGTCGCCTGAGCCGGCATCGATGCGGCATTCCGGTGAAAATCCGTATTTATCGACGAAGACCGGTGCAATCGTTCCGATGGTTTGATCCGACGGTTTCACCTCCGGCAATTTGTCCCTCAGACCCGGATCGATGGCCCTGATGACTTTCTCCGACCATTGGCGGGTTTTCGGATTCCAGAGCGCCAAACCCGAGCTATCGCCCGGTTCCATGACCCGTACGCCGCCGGTCAGGTACCAGTTGATGTAATTGTGCACCAGGAAGAGGGTGGCGGATTTCCGGTAAACCTCAGGTTCGTGGCGAACCATGTGGAAGATTTTCGCGGCTGTATAGCCGGTGCGCTGGCTGTTGCCGACTTCGGCGATCATAGCCTCCGGACCGCCGACTTTTTCGGTTAGGATTTCGCATTCCTTAAGGGTGGAAAAATCGTTCCACAATTTGCTCCGTGCGCGTGTCAGCCGGCCTTCGGCGTCCAGCGCCACCAGACCGTGCTGCTGTCCCGAAACCGAGAGGCAGCGGATTTGGTTCATAGGGATTCCGGTTTTGAGGGCTTCGGCAAATACCATATTAACGGCTTCGAGCCACATCCCGGGATCGGATTCGGAGACGCCTTCCGCCAGTCCTTCAATGACGCCGTTTTTAGTCCCGTATTGCGGCAGGTCGCTATCGTAGCTGACAGAGTCGATAAAAACGATCTTAGACGTTTTGGTCTCGATAATGACCAGCTTGCAGCTCTGGGTGGAAACATCCAGCCCGGCAAATAGATTTGTCATGTTTCTTCTCCTACGGAATTAGCGGATAAACTGGTTGATAATGCTCTCGTACAATTCCTGTTTGCCGCTGATCTGCTGCGGTTCGCCGATCTCGATTGCCAGCTTCGCCAGTTCTGCCAGGCCCAACTCACCCTTTTCAAAATGGGCGCCGGAACCGGAATCGAAACTGGCGTAGCGTGCTTTGCGCATTTTCGGCAGATCGGATTTCTGAAGAACATCGTTGGCAATCATGAGTCCGCGCGCCAGCGTATCCATGGACAGAATATGCGCAATAAAGATGTCTTCCAGGTCCAAAGAGCTGCGGCGGGTCTTCGCATCGAAGTTCATACCGCCATGGCCGATCCCGCCGTTCTGCAGCAATACCAGCATCAGTTCGATCGCGTCATACAGGTTGCGCATGAACTCATCGGTATCCCAGCCGTTGTACGGATCGCCCTGGTTGATATCCAGGCTGCCGAATACTCCGGCATCGCAGGCGGTCTGGACTTCATGGGCAAAGGTATGGCCCGCCAGGGTCGCGTGATTGTTTTCGATATTGATTTTGAAATCATTCTGTAAGCCGTATTTATTCAGAAAGCCGATTACCGTTGCCGAATCAAAATCATATTGATGCTTGGTCGGCTCCATGGGCTTGGGTTCGATCAGGAAGGTCCCTTTAAAGCCGGCCGCCCGGCCGTAATCGCGGGCTTTCTGCAGAAACAAACCCAGATGATCGATTTCGCGTTTCATGTCGGTGTTCAGGAGGGAGTAATAGCCTTCACGGCCACCCCAGAAAACATAATTTTGGCCGCCCAGTTCGATGGTCGCATCGATGGCGGCTTTGACCTGGGCTGCGACATGGGGAAGTACCTGAAAATCCGGATTGGTTGCCGCGCCATTCGTATAGCGTCTGTGCGAGAAGACATTGGCGGTGCCCCAGAGGAGTTTTACGCCGGATTCGGCCTGCTTGGCTTTTGCCAGTCCAATCAGCTCCTTCAGAATCTTCTCCGATTCCTGGACGGTTTTGCCTTCCGGCGCCATATCGCGGTCGTGAAAACAATAAAAGGGAACGCCGAGTTTGCTGATGAATTCGAAAGCCGCGTCGAGTTTATCCTTAGCAGCCTGCATCGGATCGCTGGCGGTATCCCACGGAAAATCAATTGTGCCGGCCGGTCCGAAGGGATCGCCGCCGTTGTTACACAAGGTATGCCAATAGGCGATGGCAAAACGGAAATGATCCTTCATCGCTTTGCCGGCGACGAGCTTGTTTTCATCGTAATATTTAAATGCTAACGGATTCCGGGAATCGTGACCCTCGAAGGGTATTTTTCCGATTCCTTTGAAATACTCCTTTTTACCTAGAGTGATTTTGATGGACATGTGATTTCTCCTATCTTTTTTCTAATTCACATCATCTTATTTTTACTTTTACTGAACAGTGAAAATGGCGAAAACCCAAATTCCCAATATTTTTCCGATATCCGGTTATTTTCCTAATTCCATATCTCAACAAATTCAAAAATCCGGATCTTTATCTAGCGTTTATCCGCTGATCCTTGGAGAACGGTCCAGATAAAGGCCTCGATATTCTCCGTCCTGACGCCCGGCGGCATCCCGCCGCCGCAGGAAAAAATTATTCTCGATTTATCATCCAGCGAATCCAGCAATTCCCCTGTCACGCGTTCCACGTCCCCGGGAGTTCCGCCGGCCAGGACATCCCGCGGTGGAATATTGCCGAGCAGTGTGACCCGGTTGCCGGTCAGTTGCTTCAATTCCTTCAACGGAATGTCGAAACCCATGTTAAACAGGTTGACGCCCATTTCCGGTAGAAGCGGGGCGGATACCCGGCAGGCGGCGTCATTATGTAAAAATTTCACGGTGACATTGAAGTCATAGAGCTCTTTAAAATAAGGCAAGCCGAAGGCGCGAAACTCGGTTTCCCCGATAAATCCGATAATGTCGTCCAGCAGAAAAATGCCGTCGATCGATGGAAATGTCTCCATCTGCAGCTCCAGCCAGTCCTTCAGAAAGGCGGTAATCTTTTGCATGAGGATCTGCGCTCTTTCCGGTTCGATCATTATGAGCGTCAGAAATTCGGTTGTGCCCATCAGGTAAGTTGCGATATTCAGCGGGCCGCGGGCGACGGCAAAACGAATCCTGTGCCCCGCGGCTTCGATATCAGGCTGCGCGAGTTTCAAGCGGTTCAGGACGAAAGGCAGCAGGCCGTCCGTTTTGGGATTCGGCGCCGCCAGCGTGTCGATGTCATCGTTACTCTGAATTATTTTATAGGCGTGCGGGAATTCATCAGACGGGAAGCTGCAGCGGACCCCGAAAGCCGACGGTTCGGTGCACATGCCGAACTCCGACCAGAAGCCCGGTAAAAATATGACATCCGGAAACTCCTGCAAAACCTTCAGATTGGCATCCAGCCAGAGGGCATCGCTGGAGAAATAATCGAGGATCCGGATGCCGTACCAGTTCGGCAGCCAGGGACTATCGATGATAAATCCCAGCGGCAGCGGATCGAGTTTCTCCCCGTTGATTGCCTTTTTAAGTATTTCCCATTGCCGGTCCGTCATACTCTCTGACCTCTGTTTTGAGTTCTAATCGAAAATGATGGTTTTTTTGCTGTGAACCAGGATTCGATACAGGGCATGATAATACAGGGCCCGGGCGAGGATCATCCGTTCCAGATCGCGCCCCTTGCGGACCAGGTCCTGAATCGTATCCTTGTGCGAAATGCGGATAATGTCCTGTTCGATGATCGGTCCATCGTCGAGTTCGCGGGTGACGTAATGGCTCGTTGCACCAATGATCTTGACGCCGCGCTCGAAGGCCTGTTTGTAAGGATTGCTGCCGGCGAAGGCCGGTAGGAACGAATGATGGATGTTGATAATCTGATTCGGATAGCGGTCGACAAACTGCGGCGATAAAACCTGCATGTAACGCGCCAGAACCACCGTATCGATCTGATTTTCCTCAAGCAACGCCAGTTCTTTCTGTTCCTGCTCTGCTTTGTTTTCGGCCGTAATTGGGAAGACGTGATAAGGAATTCCGTAATGCTCCGCCAGCGGCCGTAAATCATCGTGATTGGAGATGACCAACGGGATTTCGATATTGAACTCGCCGAGGCTCTGCCGCCACAGGATTTCCTGCAGGCAGTGATCGAAGCGCGAGACAAAAAGTGCGACGCGCAGTTTTTTTTCGGTAAAATTGATGGAATACCTGGCGCGGAATTCTTTGGCCAGCGGTGCAAAGGCCTCGGCTACCTCGGATTCCGGGATGGAGAAGTTCTGCATGTCCCAGGCAATCCGCATAAAGAAATTATTTCCCTCGACGTGCTCGTCCAAATTCATGATATTACCGCCGCGTTGGAATACGAAGTGAGCCAGTCGCGAGACCAAACCCGTTCGGTCCGGGCAGGAGAGCAGCAGAATGGCGCTATGTTTTTCTTCAGTCAATGGAAGTTCCGTTCTTTTTGAGAATGCCTGTGCAGCGAACCCAGGCGCATCATTATTCCTTAATGTCTTTTATATACCTCATCGTCTCCCTGGTACTCGAACCAGTCGAAAGAGGCCAGGTTTTGACTTGACATGCCGAGCGACGTCGCGTACAGGGCATACACGCAACCCACGAAACCACCGGCTGTCCGGGTGCTCAGAAACATGGCATCGACACTGTCCTTCAACAGTATCCATTCACCCGGTTCGAATCCGTAATAGAAAGCCAGAACCGGACCGTCAACCGCGATTTTCAGGGAAATCTCTCCGTCACCGTTATCTTTTCCAATGACCTGAGAAGCCAGCATCTGCATGGCGCTGGGATTGACTTCCTGGCTGGCGGATTGAAAGAGTTGCACCACCGATTCGGCCTTTTTGAGCGATTTGCATAAGAAATAAAAATGGCTTTCGTTCTGGAAAATCAGCAGACCGGCTTTCTCGTTTTCCGACTGTGGAACGAAATCCATACCGGTGGCGGCGTATGCACGCAGGTGCTGCTGGCGGTGCCCCAGAAAACTGGGATTGACCGGATCGGAACACGATTCCGGTCGTACTTTGAGTGTCAGAAAACCCGGGCGTTGCCCGAGGTCGTACCACTTCTCGTGCGGCGTTCTCAGGAAGATCCAGTCCCGGTGGAGATCCTGACTGTCGAATTCGTCTCTGATCTTGAAGTTGCCGCTGTAACGTTTTTGGGGAGCATCAGCTGCAGGCGGTACGGGGTACGGATAAGAGTATTGAACCGTTTCATGATCCGGGTTGATCACCGGCCAGCCGTCAATCCATTTCACCGGCGATAGAAAAGTTTCGCGCCCGGTATTGTAGTAATTCTCCTCGAAGGGCCGGTAGGGCCGGCAGCCCAGGAAGACCGCCCACCAGTCGTCGGACTCGGTTTCCACCAGATCGGCGTGGCCGGTCGACGTGATCGCAAATTCTCTCTGCGGGTCGAGATGCCGCTGGGTGAGAATCGGATTGTTTTCATAGGGAACATAGGGCCCGGTGACTTCCGTGCTGCGAAAGACTACCTCGGAGTGCTGATCGGCAGTTCCGCCTTCGGCCGCCATCAGGTAATAAAAACCGTCTTTTTGAAAAATGTGCGGACCTTCGATCCAGATCGGCTTGCGTGAGAGATCGACACCGCCGTTCACGAGAATGATCTCCTCGCCGACCAGCTGCATCTTTTCGGGATCGAACCGGGTGATTCTAATGGTTCGGTGACCTTCGTAGAGCGGTTTCTCGTCAGGTGCGACGCTGTTGTAGACAATATAGGCTTCGCCGTTTTCGTCGAAGAAGGGGGACGGATCGATGCCGTTGATTCTCGGCAGCCAGGTCGGATTGGACCAGGGACCGGCCGGATTGGAGGCTGTCACGACGAAATTGCCGCCGCCGTCCACCAGGGTGCAGGTTACATAAAAAATTCCTTCGTAGTAGCGGATTGCCGGCGCGAAGATCCCGCGCGAAACGCCTAAACCCTCCAGGTCCATTTGCTCGGCCCGGTCCAGGACGTGCCCGATCAGTTCCCAGCTCGTCAGGTCTTTACTGTGAAAAACAGTAATACCCGGAAAATAGGCGAAGGTGGAATTGACCAGGTAATAATCACTGCCCACCCGGCAGATACTCGGATCAGGATAATAACCGGCGAGAATTGGATTATTGAAGCCCTGAGCCTGTCGTTGGGCCGGTTTTTCGGGTAAACAGGAAAACATAAATACAAGGAGAGATAGGCAAATCAGCAGCATATTTGTCAATGTGCGGACTCCATAAAAAATATGTTCACTCCACGGAAAATAACACATATTTACTTAATCCTCATCCGATTTTACATCCCAATAATAACTTTCAGGCGGTCCCAGGTAACTCGGTCCGACATCTCCGGTTTCGACTACCAGTTTTTGGAGTACCACGCCGGGATCGACTGCCCAGAATTTCAGGACGTGTTGGCCCGGCTTGCTGAGAGTGTGCGTAGATACCGCAACTGTGCTGTTGTTCCTGACGGATTCCTCCCAATCCTGAAAATTCCGATCCGCATGCAGGTTGATCGTCTGGGGTGCTTCATTATCAAAAGAGATTGCGTAACGCAATCCCTGATTATTGTGAAAGTTCAATGTGGGGGACAAATAGGCCTTCACCCTTACTTCACCGGTACTGAAGAGATATAAGCGATATTCCAGCCGGGGACTGTCCCCTGCCGGAAGCTGTGGCGGAGCAGTTACCGGGAAAGGCGTCATTGCCGAGAGCGTGCGCCCCAGATCCGGGATTTTCTGCCAGGTTATGGGATGGGTGTTCACGGCCCGCGTGTAATGTTCGGCTTCGATTGAGACATAACCGTTGCTCTCAATGAAGCGATTTTCCAAATCCCCGGCGGGCAGCCCGGGATTATGAATCGGCGCCTGAACCACGACGCGGCTATCATCCGGCCCGAGGATCGTGATCGGAACACGGTGATCGCCGGCGGGAGCTTTCTCCCAATCGATACTGATCCATAAGCGCTGATTGGTGTCGGTTTCTCCCTTTTCAGGATCGATCAGGAGCCACGGTTCGCTCGTCCGAAATGAAATCTTGAGCGGTTTTTTGCCCTGATTGAAAATATCGATGTAGTACGTTTGCCGGTTGCAGGGATCGAACACGGGGAGAACCGCCTCACTTTTTTCATCCGGCCAATACTTGAGCGAGCCTTCGATGGCAACGCCCATCCCGGCTTCGTTGGCTACCCGGATATTCTTGACTTTGGGCATCGAATTCTTATCCGGCTGCTGCCAATAGGTATAGCCGAGATGTGTCTGGTCCATGAAGTGATTCCATTTCCCGTCAGCCAGGATATGATTATAGTAATTCGTGATTTCCGCGTCCCGGCTATATAATTCTTTTGCTTTCTCCGCCAGGCGGTTGGTTTCCGCCCGTTTTTGCTGAGCGTAGAGGCGATTCTTGCCAACTGTAACGTACAGTTCGTTTAGATTGGCGCAGGCTTCTACGGGGTGCAGGACGAGCTGGTAAAATGCAGCCCGGTATTCGATAGGGAGGGCATTATAAATCTCTTGGGCCCGCCAGACCAGGGCGTTGTACTCTCCGACAACGGTATCCGCTTCGCGATAATCCACCAGGCTGTAGGTGTCAGGGGCCAGCAGTTCCGGTTTACGACGGGAGTTGAAACGCGTGTACTGTGTCAGAATATGAGCGATCTGATCGGCGTACTCCGTCCCGAATTGCGCTTCCGCCCAACGGCGGCTGTACTCGGGCAGGCGTTCCGCCGGCCATTCGTCGGGATCCCTGGCATAATCGAGAAAGAAACTGATCGGGAACTCCATGGGCTTGATATCGCCGACATTGACAATCCAGATGCGATCGACCCCGTATTCATAGGCTAGGCGCATTTGCTCCCAAACCCTCGAAATCTGGGTGGTATTCAGCCATTTGTAATTCCGCGGTCCGCCGACATAATCGAAATGGTAATAGATGCCGTATCCGCCGGAACGCGGTTCTAAGTCCAATTTGGGAAGTTTACGGATGTTGCCCCAGTTATCGTCACACAGAAGCAGGGTGATATCATCTGGAACGCGCATACCTTTGTCGTAATACTCCTGTACTTCCTTATATAATGCCCACACCTGCGGGATCGTGCTGATGTCTTTACCGCTTACCTCGCCGAGGATTCCGCGCTGGTCCTTTACGATGCGCTGGAGTAAGGCGATATTGGCAGCTTCTGACATGGGTTCATCGCCGTCACCGCGCATGGCCAGGGTCACGATGCTTTCGTAGTCGCCCATGCGCTCGATACCCTCGGTCCAGAATTCGCGCAGTTTAGATTCGTTTTTTTCGTAGTTCCAGGGTCCCGAACCGAATTGGGACCATTCCGCGTGGGCCCGCATCATCGGCTCATGATGGGAAGTACCGATCACGATACCATATTCGTCGGCGAGCTGCGGATTAAGGGGATCATCTACATAGAAAGCTCGGCCCCACATGGCAGGCCATAAAAAATTGCCCTTCAGGCGCAGGATCAGTTCGAACACATTTTCGTAGAATTTCGCATTGAAGCCGCCAAACTTTTCGTAGGCCCACCCGGAGAGCGCCGGCGCTTCGTCGTTGATGAAAATTCCGCGGTATTTAACTTTGGGCTCGCCGCAGAGGTAGCGTCCCGGTAATACAAATACTTCAGAATTTTTTTTGACCGGCACGTCCGCCCACCAGTACCAGGGCGACACCCCGATCTTCGCGGAGAGGTCGAATATGCCGAAAATGGTTCCGCGTTTATCGCTGCCCACGATGACCAGGGCGCGCTCGATATCCGGGAACGGTTTTTCTAGCACCTGAATCAGGGATGATTCCCATTTTCCCCGGATGTCTTCGACGTCCAGTTTTTTATCCTGCACCAGTTTATCAATCAAAGGGCTGTTACCCAGGGTTCCCACGATTACGATCTCTTCGGCGTTCGGAATGTCGTCCGTCGAGATGTTGGGTTGGATTCCGGTTACATGGAGAATATCGGTTTGAAGCAGCTTCAGAACGCGCATCACGCCCGGAAAATCCTGGGAGTTGACACATAACGGCGCAGACAGGCCTTCTGCCGAAAGCGTGAAACTTCCTCCGGCTTTTTGCGTGCTGATATAGGAATTGCTTTCGGCGGCGAGGGCGTTTTGCGGGCCGATCAAAGTCAGAATTAAGAGGGATACGATCAACGCAATCTGTATCTTCCGTTGGGGACGAATGCCGCCAGCTAAGCAAATCCGTTTTCGTTGTGCTTTTTTGGTGCTGAGAAAATTCATTTCCGGCCCCACTCATCTGCTGAATTTATCATTGAAACGACAAGAAATTATAGCAGTCAAAATATAATTGAACCGATTCAAGAATACAAATATTCATTCCGTATTCTCTGGTTATTTGAAGCTCTATTTTACGGTTGCCGGGCAGACAGGATCGAAAATTCTGAAATTGCCGCTGATTTGCAGCAGGGCCAGGGCACGTTTTTTTATCAAGTCATTAACTTATTGCGCTGTGGTCATTTTCCCACCTGAAGGCCGGGCTGACAGACATCAGTTTTCCGGGCAAATTGACCACCAACGATATCTCCTTCTCCATTGCGTGATAGAATTTAAGTTTTTCTAATATAATCCAATTTTCATAATTCAAACAATTCTTTTTAGGGAGCTTTTTCGGAATTGCGCTGAATATTGTGACAACTTATTATTTTATTGAAACGGTATAAAAATAATGCATATATCGTCTCTTTTCAGTTAAATTAACCGGCAGACAGCCCTCGGAGATCATCCTCGGCACCACGGGGATTTGACATCAAATGAAAACAATCCCGCTGGTCGAATGATTTTTCTTTCCTGGGCATTTTTTATTTATTAAATAATTGAACCGTTTTAAATTCTGTACGCTTTAAAAAAAACCGGAGAACGGAATGAAACGAATAACAATCGAAGATGTCGCCAAACGGGCCGATGTATCCAAAGGAACTGTTTCTGCCGTCATAAATGCCAGAAATACAGTAAAACCCGCGACCCGGGATTATATTTTGAAAATCATGAAGGAACTCAATTTCCGTCCGAAAGGGATCGCCAGAAACCTGAAAAACGGCGATCAGGATAAAAGCATCGGAATCATCATCAAGGATTTAAATTACCCGTTTTATACTTCGATTGCCGCGGGTGTAAAGGAATACGCGAACAGCAAGGGCTATTCGGTGATTGTAACCAGCTCCGAAGACGATCATGAGTGCGAGAAGAAATTTACGCATCTTTTTTCCACCAAGGATATCAAGGGCGCGATCATCGCACCGATTGTGGAAGGCACGGCGGAAATCGAGCATCTCTTCAAATTGAAAATGATCAACTACCCCTTTGTTCTCCTCGAGAACGTCAAGGGTATCCAGGCCAATGTTGTGGCCATCGATAACCTGAAGGCGATCAAACGAGCCGTGAAATATCTGATCGACAGCGGCCACACGAGGATTGTGCATTTTGCCGGGCCGGAAAAATCATCGCATACCCAGGAGCGGATCGAGGGCTTCCGGCACGCTTTCAGCGAAAGCCCGCTGGTTTTCAATAAGGAGATGATTATCCCCGTAGGTTCGCACCAGGAAGAAAGTTATATAAATGCGCTCCAATTTTTTCAGGGCCGGAGCCCTGAGGATTATCCGACTGCGATTGTATGTTTCAACGATCAGCAGGCGTTGTCGGTCATGATGGCCCTGAAAGAGTATAATATTCGCGTGCCTGAAGATATATCGGTTATCGGCAACGACGATATCTCCTACGCGAAAACATTCCCGGTGCCCCTGACGACCATTCGGGCCCCGCAGCGGGAGATCGGTAAAATAGCGGCCGAGATTTTAATCCGGAATATCGAATCTCCTACCATTTTAGTGCCTGAGAAAGTTTTCCTGGAAACCGAGTTTGTGATTAGAAAATCATCCAGAGTTTTAAACTCCTGATCCCGTTACTGATTCCGTATCCTCGATTTGTCAGCATAGAATTTTCCTCCGGAATCAGTTTCCCAATAAGTTATCCGCGCTTGGTGGGGGTGCAAAAAACCTGTTTCCACCAGAATCAATTGCAGGTGGGTTTGATCCGATGACAAATCACACCCTCGCATTCTTGTTCCGTGGATTGACATCCGCCTTCGAATAATTCATCCATTGTCTAATCGGTATGTTATCTGCTTCAATTACTGCGAATATTTTAAACTTGGGCTTGATATATTAATGGAATGACCCTATGAAAAAATCAAAATATTTCATTGATTTCAGGCGTTGCAGATTAATTAATGAAAAAATTTCCGGTGATGGCATTTATCCTTAGAAAACAGCGAAAATATTTTCCCGATATTTGATTTATTCCTTGACATATTAAAACGGTTCAATTAATATTAAACCAAATACAATTTATGATATTACACAGCATACAATCCAGGCATCTACCAATTTTACCGACGAAATATTTTTTGCAGGTCAACCGAAACGCCCAAAACGCAATCGACAATCTTAATTGACTATTCAAACGATCGACCCAGCAATGATCACTACGAATTCATTCACTGTCCGGAAAATCAGATATAACCTTGCCCGTCACCCTGTGAAGTCGGATCCACAGACAGGCCCGAAAACCTTTTATGGGTCGGGGCGCGAGTATAAGTTTACAGAGTGGCGAAAAGGTTTTAAGTACAGTTAAATGGGATCAGCAAGCAGGGAGCGAACCGTCTGTCGGAAATCCCGTTCACAAGGCTTGCACGGCATAGGACAAAGTAACAAAATAAGGTTGTACTTTTATGGAAAATTCATTTGGCCGTATTAAAACAGCGATTTGCCTGTCTATAAGCCACACTGGTTTTCGTTTCAGCAGGAAGGCGCTTATAATAGGGGGAATTGTATTCATCTTCATGACTCAGTCGCTTATGGCAAAAGCGACGATCAAAGGAAGGGTGTTTGACCGGAATACCAAGGATGAGTTGCCTTATGCCAACGTTATGATTGAAGGCACCAGTTTCGGAGCGGCCGCCGATCTGAACGGCATCTATTCCATTCCCAATGTTCCGGCCGGCGAGCACACGATAGTGGTTTCGTATATCGGGTACGTTTCGGAAAGTGCGGGCGTGTCCGTTTCCCGGGATGGTACCGTAAAAAAAGACTTTGGACTTAAGCCGGTTGTCATTCAGGGCAAGGAGGTTATCGTAACGGCCCAGGCTCTGGGGCAGATGCAGGCCATCAACCAGCAGCTGGCCTCTGATAAAATCGCCAGTATTGTCTCTGAGGCGCGCATCCAGGAACTGCCGGATTTCAACGCGGCCCAGGCCCTCAGCCGTCTGCCGGGTGTCTCAACCCTCGAGAGTTCCGGTGAAGCCAACAAAGTCGTCATTCGTGGTCTGGCGCCCCAGTTTAACTCGGTTTCGGTTGAAGGCGTCAAACTCGCTTCCACCGGAAGCAGCAAGATAGGTGTAACAGCGTTGCCCGATCTGACCGCGGGTAGTATCTCGAATGATCGCAGTGTCGATCTCACTATGGTTTCGCCCTATATGATCAAATCTATTTCGGTCTTTAAATCGCTGACCCCGGATATGAACGCTAATTCGATCGGTGGATCGGTTAACATGGAATTGCGTGAAGCCCCGTCGGAGTTGCATTACGATCTGATGTGGCAATCCGGCTACACCGCCAAAACCGAAAACTACGGAAATTATCGGACGGTAGCCTCGGTCAGTCAGCGATTCTTCCGGGACAAACTAGGTCTCTATATGCTTGGCAATGCCGAAAAGTACGACCGGGACGATGATAATATGACCGCCAGCTATCGGACTACCAGCAGTACAGTCGACACTACAACCGGCTATCGCCCGGTCAGTGTGAGGAGAGTGCCGCTTAACCGTCATATCGAAACCCGGCAACGCTACGGAGGCAACCTGATCCTCGATTATAAATTGCCTTCCGGTTCCATCAAATCGGTGAATATGTACACCCGCCTGAACTCGGATTATAAGAACAACATTACGACCTTAAATTATTTCGATAAGATTTTAAATTTTACCTTTCAGGAAGGTGTCAACACAACCGATCTGGCCGTGAATTCAGTCGAGTTCAAATATGACTTTAAACGAGTCCTGATGGATTTTAAATTCGCCAATTCTTTTGCCAAGAACAATTTGCCTGAATCTCCGTTTTTACAATTTAAAACGGGTCCGGTTACCACAGGCGCTATTCCGATAAATACGATTCCCGATAGTCTGAAAACATTATGGGCATATCCTGGTCCTGATGAAGTGTATCTGGATAATATCAATATGTTTAGTTCCTTGTATAAAGAGAATAATAGAACTGTTTCCTCGAACTTTAAGTTTCCCTTCAGCCTGGGCTCATCTCTTACGGGATACCTGAAAATCGGCGGAGATTATCACCGTCAAAAAAACAGCAACGATCAAAAAACTCCATATGCCAGTATAAGATCGAGTGGTTCTTTTCAGACAGCGATGGTAAACGCTCTGTCGAATGAATTCGGCGTGGAAGTTGATCCGGCAACGGCCAAATTTGCGGCATCGAATTTTACGGGAAGTTCAGAACTCACGCGACCCTTTCTGGATGACCAGTTCGGGAGTATCTATTGGGCCTGCGATCCGACTATCCTGGTTGGTATGGCTGAATATTTAGACAATTCTCCCCAATGGAGAGGAAAAGCCACGGGCGGAGCGGATGTGACCGGAGGATGGTATAACGGTATGTTTCAGACGCTGGCAAATTCCTATGAATATGTCGAAGATTACTATGCCGGCTACCTGATGTCGGGGATAACCATCAGAAATTTCATGGTGGTCGGTGGAGCCCGTTACGAAAAAACGGCATCAAAATTTATCGCTTATAATATGTTCGATATGCGCAATCCGGAGGCTCAGAATTGTGATACGGTTATCGTCCGTCCAAAAAATGAATACTGGTTGCCAATGGTGCAGACCAAATATACTCCATTCAAATGGTTTGATATCCGATATGCCTACACGCAAACTTTGGCCAGGTCGGATTATCATCAGATATCTCCCAAAGTTACCTACGATAATCCAAGGAAGAATATCCACGCCGGCAACCCCGAACTTACACCGGCGCGGGCCTACAATCATGATCTGAATTTAACATTTCACAGTAATAAATTAGGGCTTCTTTCCGTGGGTGGTTTTTATAAAACTATAGAAGATTTCACCTATTACACGACTTACGTACTCCATAAAACCGCTGTTTCAGAAGAAATAAAAACGATCAACGATTTTGATATCATGGGCAGTAAACCGGCGGATGGGGCTACGTTGTATACTTATCTAAACAGTCCCCAGCCGGCTTATGTGAAGGGCCTTGAATTCGACTTTCAGACCAGGCTCTGGTATCTTCCTCTTGGCTTGGATGGTGTGGTGCTCGGAATAAACTATACCAAGATCGAATCCAAGGCCACTTATCCTTTGCGCGACGAAGTAACCGATTACAGTACCAAACCACCGGTAACCACTACTTATGACAGTACGCGCACAGGGCGCTTGATTTATCAACCGAATGATTTATTGAATGCCTATGTCGGTTATGAATACAAGGGATTTTCGGCGCGTGTATCATTCCTGTTCCAGGGTAATTCCGTTAGTTATGTGGGTGCCTTTCCGGAACAAGACGGTTATACCCGGGACTATTTCCGGATGGATGCTTCCGTCAGGCAGACCTTGCCATTTTGGGGAACGGAGATTTATCTTGATGTCAATAACCTCAACAATGAAAAAAATTCCGCGGCCCAGGCGTCCATTGACGGTTTTACCAGTGTCAAACACTACGGTATGACAGCGAATCTCGGAGTCAGATTTAGACTATAAATCCTGCGAATGATGACGAGAATTTCATGAAGACCTATATTGAAAAAGAGACTATTGCTGTGAATATACTAAAAATAGAATTAAGGAGGTCAGAGGTATGAGACGTTTTTTTATTTTCCTGATTGGTATGCTTTTCCTGTCGGTATCTCTATTTGGACAGCAAAAGGATACAACTGACGTCAACGGTCTTTATAGCGGAGGAAGCGAAGGCGAACTGAACACGGCTGTCCAGGCGGCGATTGATGCCGGAAGCCTTTCCAATACCGTTTTCAAGTTAAAGCCGAACGATTGGTACGTCATAACCGGGACAATTGAGGTTCCGATAGGAGAGATCCTTGATCTCGTTGGTCCGTCGGTCGGGTCGACCCAGGAATCCGCCCCGCCGCAGATACTCTGGACGGCCAGCGGCAGTGCAACCAAAAATTTTCTCATCGATGTTTATGGCGATCTGATCATGAAAAATAT
>Ga0268277_1001560_pt1 | contig 15184 bp, 13 predicted proteins | sample saktaG_5_FD_190132 | JGI IMG/M metagenome (GOLD analysis project Ga0268277, IMG submission 190132) | Saline water microbial communities from Sakinaw Lake, British Columbia, Canada - sak_2010_1_5_50m | ecosystem: Environmental > Aquatic > Non-marine Saline and Alkaline > Saline ...
ATAATTTTCACCATATTTCCAGCTTTTTTTAAAATTGAAATAGACGTTGATATCTTCCGGCAGTATAGTTGTCAACTGGCTGATTGCAGAAGAAACCATTAACGATATTTCTGAAGGACTCAGTTCGACGTTTGTCCGGCTGGGCACGCCAACCAAGTGAACTGGAATGTTAGAAATGATCTGCTCTCCAATTTGCTCAACAGGCTGACAGAAATGAACTTTATAAGCGCTTGCCTGAATATTATCTTCAACCGGAATTTTCAAGTCGAGGTTAATTTCAATTGGTGTGACAACCGAATTCATTTGAAACGGCTCTGTGAAAACCTCTTTGTATTTTTTCATATAAGTCCGGGGACCACTCAACAGTACACTATCAGGAGAAATGATCGGTTTGTTTACGGATATGTATCCGGGTGCTGTCTTTATATCGGTGCGCAAACGGACAGGCACACGCAGCATGTCCAGACGATCTAACTCTACCTGAAGAGATTCCGGGTATACAATATGGTTAAAAGTGACATTTACATTGCGAGGAATAATTATCTTTTCGGCATTCTCTGCAAAATAATCATTCAGATTATAGACATAGTACCAGCGGATAGATTCTACATCGAGAACAAATTTGAATGCATATTTACGCGTAGTCAGCAAATAAAAAAGATCAACTCCCCGTCCGGAAAAGTTCGCCTGAATATGGCTGGGAATTTTTTCTTTAAGTGTTTTTCCTTCTTCAATATTAATAATTTCCAAAGGCGTATCGATGGTGTATGTATAGTGATTGCCAAGAACCGTAAAAAACCAAATGATTATTGCCAGTATAAGTATTCCGATTTTGATGCGAGTATTTTTCAGAAACCAATTAATAAACTGACGACCAATTTTAATTAAGAACGATTCATCAGCCATATTTTTTTTCCAATCCAAAATTAAAGAATTAACGTCTGAAAATAACATAGGGGCTTGTTAATATCAAGCCCCTATATTTGATTTTACGCTAAGATAACTGCGCTGAAGCGTTGCTTACTTTTTTTCCTCTGGTTTATCCGACTCATCTTGCTCTTCAGGTTTTTCAACCTTTTTGCTGGTTTTCTTGGCAGCGGTTTTCTTTACTGAGGCTTTTTTGACAGTTTTCTTTTTGCTATCTGCGTCTTCTGATTTCGGTTTTGCTTTTTTTGAAGTTTTTTTCGGTGTTGCTTTCGTTTCAGTTTCAGTTTCAGTCGCAGGTTTTTCAGTTTCTTGATCTATTTTCTTCTTGGCAACCTTTTTTGGGGCCTTTTCCTTTTCTACTGTTTCGGCCTCTTTTTTAGCCTTTTCTGACTTTGCGATTTTATTCCGGATTTCATCTGGAATCTTTATTTTGTCAGAAAGATCTGCCTGTTGCAGCATATAAGCCTCAACATCGTCTTTGGGCTCTTTAGGAATTGCCTGATCTCTTGAGAGAACAATCCGTTTTTCATTTTTATTGACTTCCAGAACCTTCAATTGAAGTTTTTCGCCGATACTAATCGCTTTACTGACGTCGTTCCGATCTTTTTTAGGCATCTGTCCAATAGGAACGATTGCGTCTACATCGTGTTCCAGATTAACAACAATGACTTTTTCCGTAATCTTTGCCACTTCACCTTCAACAATGGAACCTTCGGTATAAATACCTTCGATCATCGGCCACGGATCGGTTTCTGTCTGTTTCACACCAAGCGTAATCTTCCGGTTTTCCTTGGATACCTCCAGAATCCGAACATCAATCTCATCCCCACGCTTAATAATTTCACGTGGATGACGGATTTTCCGGGTCCATGAAAGATCGGAAATATGCACAAATCCATCGATACCTTCCTGCAATTCAACAAACACTCCATAGGGTGTCAGGTTGCGAACAATACCTTTGTAAGTTGAGTTGGGAACATATGTCTGCTCGATTGTTTCCCATGGGTCCGGCTCCAGTTGCTTAAATCCGAGTGAAATTTTCCGATCTTCACCATCGATATTCAGCACTTTCGCTTCAATCTCTTCACCCAGACTGAATACCTCAGATGGATGTTTGATATGCTGAGTCCACGAGATTTCCGATATATGGATCAGGCCTTCGACACCCTTTTCCAGTTCAACGAAAACACCGTAATTGGCAATATTTACAACTTTACCTTTTACAATGGAGTCAATCGGATAGCGTTCTTCAATGCCCTCCCAAGGATGAGGCGTCAACTGCTTTAATCCAAGTGATACGCGCTGCTTTTCGGAGTCGTAATCAATAACCTTGACCGTAAGTTCATCATCCATTCCAACAACTTCCTTTGGATGATTGACACGTCCCCAGGAAAGGTCAGTAATATGGAGCAGTCCGTCCAGGCCACCCAGATCGATAAATACTCCAAAGTCCGTAATATTTTTAACACGTCCTTTGAGGACATCGCCCACTTTGATCTTTGACAGCAGTTCATCACGTTTTTCTTTCATGCTCTCTTCAAGGATATCTTTACGGCTGAGTACGATATTTTTCCGCAGCTCGTTCAATTTAACAATCCGGAATTCAAATGTTTTTCCAACATAGGAATCAAAATCCGTCACCGGACGAATATCGATCTGTGATCCCGGCAGAAACGCATCAATACCCATAATATCAACGACCATACCACCTTTAATCCGGTTGGTAATACGTCCTTCAATTGTCTCAGCTGTATCGTGGATATCCCGAACTCTTTCCCAGACTCGCATAAAGTCGGCTTTTTTCTTGGAGAGAATCATTTGTCCGTTTTCATCTTCAAGGATGTCGACAAACACTTCAATCTGTTCTCCGATTTTCGGGCCTTCGCCGTCTTCAAATTCATCCCGTGAAATTACACCTTCGGATTTAAAACCGACATCCATCAATATTTCATTATCATTTACGGTAACAATAGTTCCAATAATCCGCTGTTCCTGTGAAATGTCCCGAAGCGAACTTTCGTAGATTTTTCGCTGGTCTTCATCCACATCTTTTTGGATTTTATCTAAGTCTTTTAATTCAAATACACGAATTTCTTCAGAGAGCGGACCACTGCTAACCAATTCGGTTTTATAGGGTACGCCATCATCGTTTGTTTCTGATTGTTCTTCAATAATCTCTGTCACTACTTCAACCGGAGCTTCAACAGCTTCCGTTTCAGGTTCAGTCATCGGTTCTGTTTCTTCTACAGTTGGGATTTCATCGATTTCTTCGACTTTTTCCGGTTCTTCTACAACTGCTTCTTCCTGCGCTTGGGACTCAATAGGAGATACAAGTTCAGCAGGGGTTTCTTCAGCATCGGTATTTTCTAAAACCTCTTCTGAAGGGTTAGGGGTTATTTGTTTTTCTTCTTCTGTCATGGAACAAGTTCCTTCGGTTTTGGGTTAATTTTACGTTTTTATTGATTTCTAATTAAATCCGATTTTCTCCGGATGATCGATACAATTTGATCAACCTGTTCCTGAAAACTTAATTTGCTTGTATCAATTGTAATCGCATCATCCGCTTTTTTCAACGGTGAATGGGAACGTGATGAGTCAATTTTATCGCGCTTTTTTAATTCCTTGACGATTTCTTCAATTGTCAGCGACTGACCGATTTTTCGATAATCGTTGATACGCCGTGTTGCCCGAACATAGATATCCGCATCTATGTAGAACTTAAAATCGGCATTCGGAAATACATTCGTTCCAATATCACGGCCTTCCATGACAATATTATCATTTTTCGCCATAGCCCGTTGCTGTTCTGCCATAACCACTCTGACTCCCGGAATCGCACTAACCGGACTTACCATTGCGGCGACAGTGGATGTTCGGATGGCATCCGAGACGTCTTCATTGTCCAGAAACGTATGATGCACATTATCAATCCAGCGGAATCGTATGTCCAATTTTCGGGCCAGTCGGGTAATCAGACCTTCATTTTCAATATCAATGTTTTTTTGGAGTGTCGCTAAAGTCGCAGCCCGGTACATTGCACCGGTATCAACGTATGTAAAATTTAACTGTCTGGCTACTTCTTTGGCCGTACTGCTTTTTCCGGAACCAGCCGGACCGTCTATCGCAATAATCATTCCCATATCTCACCTTTCAAATAGCCAGTAAATTTAATTGTTCACCTGATAAAAACAAATGCTTTCCTTACTCTATACAATTCCGCACAATTCCTTCAATTTCTGCACTTCGGCCATACTCAAATGCCGCCATTGCCCAAGCTTCACTGCTCCGGTAAAGATACCAGCATAGCTAATTCGATCCAGGTCCGTCACTCTGTATCCCAGCACTTTAAACATTCTGTGAATTTCTCTGTTGAGACCTTCACGCAGCTCAAGAGTCACGATGGAGTGTTTTTTCATATGGCGAACATGCAACACATTGCCACGAGCCGTTTCACGGTAATTTAACCGAACTCCCGCTGTGATAGTGCTGGTTAATTTCTCGCTGTACATCTTATCCAGTTCAACCTGGTACACCCTTGGAATCTGGTATTTCGGATGGGTCAGGCGATAATGCAACTCACCATCGTTTGTGAATAATAAGATACCGGTTGTGTTCTTATCCAAACGACCGATTGGTTTCACAAACACATTTTTTGGTAAAAGCATGCCCACATGTTTTCGCCACTGTTCGTCACTCAAGGTTGTAATCACACCTTTTGGCTTGTTTAACAGCAGATAATTACTTCGCTGAGGGGAAATTTTTCCACCATCCAGGGTTACGACATCGCTTTCCTGTACAGATGTGGAAAAATCAGTCACGATTCTACCATTTACTGCAACCCGGTCTTCTGTAATCATCTCTTCACATTTTCGGCGGGAGGCAATCCCGCACAAGGAGAGATATCTATTCAGACGGATTCCCGTTGTATTCTTCTTCATCACCATCGTCGATTTCCACATTCATTATTTCTTCAATCTCCTTTAATTTCGGGAGATCATGAAGACTGTTTAGTCCAAAATATTCAAGAAAATGAGAACTGGTTCCATATAGTAACGGCCTTCCGGGACCTTCCTGACGACCTTTTGTTTCGATCAGATTTTTCTCAAGTAGCGATTTTAAATAAGAACTTACCCCTCGGATGGCGTCAATTTCACCACGGGTAATTGGCTGTTTGTATGCGATGATCGACAGTGTTTCCAGGGCAGATTTTGAGAGTTTTACATTGCCCTGATTCTGGTAAAGGCGCCGAATCCACGGTTCGTATTCTTCCCTGGTCATCAGCCGAAAACCCTGGGCAATTTTTTGCACCCAGACCGGCAAGCCATCACGCTCAAAATAGTCATTGATTTCTGCCACAATTTCGTCTAACTGAACTGCTTCCTCCAGACATAATTCCACCTGCGCTGATGTTAGCGGTTCGTCGGCGGAAAACAGTAAGGCCATTACGACTTTATGCGTTTGCGATAACATTCGTTTCCTTTAATTGTATTTTTGTAAGATATATATCACCGAATATCGTTTTCTGAGAAACACTGATCTCTTCAGATTTCACCATTTCCAGAATAGCTAAAAAAGTTACGACAACTTCAATCCGGTTTTTCAATATTCCAGCAACATTTGAAAACTTTAATCGCTTCTTATTTGCAAACATCGTCCGCAGAATTTGCGCTTGTTGATTGATATTAATTTTATAGGTCCGGATTTCATAATACTTGGTCTTGGGCATTGATTCCAGCAGATTTCTGAATGAAATCCCGAGATCAACGAGATGGACATCAGCCAAAAAAAGACCCGGATCCCAGGAAATCGTATCGGTGGCTGTTTTTACAGGATAAAACTTATTCTGTTTTTCTTCCAGGTTTCTGAACATCGCGCTGGCTTCCCGGTATTTCTGGTATTCAACCAGCATCTGGATCAGTTCCGTCCGGGGATCCTCAATTAGTTCTTCATTCTCGACTTGCTCGCGGGGAAGCAGCATCTGAACTTTGATCCGCATCAGCAGCGATGCCATCAGAATAAATTCCCCGGCCAGATGAAGGTTCATACTTTTCATGATATCCAGATATTCAAGATATTCCTGGGTAATATAAGATATCGGGATGTCGTAAATATTGATCTCATCTCTTTTGATAAAAAAGAGTAGCAAATCCAGTGGGCCCTCAAATACTTCCAGCTTGACATTATAACTCATGAATTAACCCATAGACATAACGTCCCGAACCTCTTTCATTGTATCGGCAGCAACCACTCTGGCTCGCCTTTCACCATCTTTAATAATATCAAGTACGTCATCAAGATGCTCGGAATAATAGTGACGTTTCTCTGCAAATGGTGATATGGCGGCGGCAATCGCTCCGGCACATTTCATTTTACAATCCACACAACCTAAAGCACCACTCCTACAGCCATCGGTTATTTCTTCGGTTTCCGCAGCATTGAATCGCTGATGATAGGTAAAAACAAGGCAAATTTCCGGGCGTCCAGGATCACCACGTCGAATTTTTTGGGAATCGGTAATCGCTTTGCGGATCTTTTGCTTTATTTCCTCTTCACCATCGGACAGTAAAATTGTATTCCCCACTGATTTGCTCATTTTATTTCCATCAAGTCCAGGCAGTCGGGCAAAAGTCGTCAGTTTTGTTTTTGGTATCGGAAATACTTCACCGTAGGTCGAATTGAATTTGCGAGCGATTTCCCGGGTAATTTCCACATGTGGTGCCTGATCTTCACCCACCGGAACAACATTGCCTTTATAAAGCAAAATATCCGCAGCTTGCAAAACCGGATAGCCAAGATGACCATAGATGAGCGACTCCATATTCAGGTCTTTGACCTGTTCCTTTAGAGTTGGATTTCGTTCTAAACGGGCGGTTGTTATCAGCATTGAAAATATCAGGTGCAACTCAGAGTGTTCCTTTATCTGGCTCTGGCGAAAAATCGGGCTTTTTTCCGGATTGATGCCCACGGCCAGCCAGTCGGCAATCATTTCCAGCGTATTTCCCAGAATCTTGCTGGTGTCAAGGTTTGTTGTCAGGGCATGATAATCAGCGATTAAGTGATAATTCTCGAATTCACCCTGCATCGCAACCCAGTTTTCAAGCGCTCCGACATAATTACCAAGATGCATCTTGCCGGTTGGCCGCATCCCGCTTAATATTCGTCCTCTCTTCTTTTCTTCCATGTTGATTTTTCCTAATCTAAATACAAGTACGGTCGCCATTCTTCAAGTGGGGCACCGTAAAATCGTTGTAAAGTATGTACTTTATGCGGTCTTTTAGGTATCGATTTTAGTTCCATCCCTGACGATTCCAGTGGCCTGTCGCCCTTTTTACTATTGCAGTGAATACAAGCTGTCACCAGATTTTCCCAGGTCTCCTTACCGCCCAGCACTTTTGGTACGATGTGATCAATCGTCATAGGAATACCGGTCGCTCCGCAATATTGGCAGGTATGGCCGTCCCGTCTGAAAATGTTCGCTTTATTCAATACCGCGAACCAGTTATGAATCCGGACATACCGGTTAACCCGGATAATCGAGGGAACCGGAAACTCCGATGAGGCTGAACAAATGGCTAAATGGTCTACTACACCGACCATACTGGCCTTGTCTTCGATCAGCAAAACAATCGCCCGTTTAACATTACAGATGTGCAATGGTTCATAGGTCTGATTCAGAACCAGTACGGATCGATTGGTAATTGTTAAATCTCCTGTAGTCATCAGATCAGCAACGATTAATTATTAACTTTTTCCTTCAAAATTTCATCAGCAACTTCAACATCATTAAAATGAATTGTTCGGTCTTTTAATGTTTGGGTTGTTTCGTGGCCTTTTCCGGCAATCAAAACCAGATCACCGGTTCGGGCAATGTCTATCCCATGCTCGATGGCTTTATAACGATCGTGAATAACTTCATATTCAAAGGAATTCCGCCCCTTGATACCGGCTAAAACCTGTTCCACAATTTTATCCGGGTCTTCCGTCCGCGGATTATCATCGGTAATGATAGCAATATCACTTAATTCTTCGGTGATCGCTGTCATTTTGGGACGCTTGTCGGGATCACGGTCACCGCCACAACCGAACACGGTAATGATTCGGTTCGGATTCATTGACCGGGCGGCATTCAGGACTTTTAACAATCCATCCGGAGTATGCGCATAATCAACGATCACAGTAAAATCCTGCCCCTGGCTAATGGTCTGGAAACGCCCGGCAACGACAATGTCCTGCTCAAGACCAGATTTGATTTCTGTGAGTGATACGTCCTTTAAAACCGCAGAAACAGCAGCCAGCATATTATACAGGTTAAACATTCCCCGCAATTTCGCGTGGACCTCAATTTTTCCCGTCGGTGTCACTAATGTAAATGATGTCCCGGTCCCGTCCATGTTGATATTTTCCGCAGTAACATCGGCAGAATTTTCAATCCCGTACTTCACCACCTTTGCCTGTGCAGCATCAATGAAAAACCGAGATGACGCATCGTCTACATTAACAATGACAGTTTTATCAGTTCCAAGACTTCCGAACCAACGCAGTTTGGCGGCCCGATATGCTTCCATTGTCTTATGCCAGTCCAGATGATCCTGGGTAAAATTCGTCCAGATTCCGGTTTCGTATTCAATCCCGGAAACCCGGTGAAAATCAACTCCATGGGATGATACTTCCATGACGCAATATTCGACGGATTCATCTTTCATACGGGCAAATATTTCTTGCAGGTCCGGCGGTTCCGGTGTCGTATCTTTCGACTTGTTTATCTTTCCGTTTATTTTATAATAGAGAGTTCCGATCAGACCGGTACGGTATTTTTGGGCTAATATACTTTCCACAATGTGAGCGGTCGTCGTTTTGCCGTTTGTACCGGTAATACCAATCAGTTTAAATGCCAGCGAAGGATGCTGATAAAATTCACCGGCAACCAATGCCAATGCAAGCCGTGAGTCCGGGACAATAATCTTGACGATTCCTTCTGGGACTTCGACATCTTTCTTGACCATCACCGCCACCGCTCCGGCTTTAATTGCATTCGGTACAAAAGGATGACCATCGGGTAATTCAATTTTATCCATTTGAGTATAAATATTGATTGCCACATACAGAAATCCCTTTTCCACACGCAGCGGATCGTATACGACTCCCTTAATATCCGGATTCTCGTCGCCAAAAACCTGTTTTTCCGGAAGAATTTTCAATAGCTGTTCGAGTTTCATTTCCGTTATTCTCCTAAAAAGTCAATCGTTTTTATATACTCTGGAACCGGCTCGTGTAGTCATCAAAGGTTTCACGTCGGGTAATTAATTTTGCAATGCCGTTCATAATGGCTACTTCAGCTGGGCGATAACGCAGATTATAGGGCATTGCCATAACACTGCCATATGCACCGGCCTGGGTAAATACAAGTAAATCCCCTTCTTCAGTTTTGGGCATAGCACGATCTTTTGTAAAAATATCGGTATTTTCGCAGATTTGGCCGCAGATGTCAACCGTCATTGATGCTTCCATATCTTCTTTACCATCAACAACGATCGTGTGCTGGGCGCCATACAGAGCCGAACGGATCAGCGTATTAAAACCGGCGTCAATGCCGATAAAAGTCCGATATCCTTTTTTTATTCCGGTAACACGACTGATCATCAAGCCGGCATCACCAACCAAAAACCGGCCCGGCTCCAGCGCCAAGGTCGGATTTCCCAAATTCAGTTCTTTGACTTTTTGCTGAAAAACCGCTATTGTTTCTTTAGCGACAGTTTCCACATCCAATGTTTTTTCATCACCGAAATAGGGAATGCCTAAACCACCACCCATATCGATAAACTCGAAATTGATTCCCAATTCTTTTTTAATTTCGCCTAACTCGTTCATAAACAGTTCAAGCATATAGGGAAAATGCTCTTCATCCAGTACACCGGATCCGGTCATCATATGCGCACCAAAACGGGTAATTCCGGCGTCCATCGCGTTTTTATATGCAATCACGGCTTTTTCGAAGGGAACTCCAAATTTGGCTTTATCGCCACCCGTGGTAATTTGTTCGTATTTTCCGCGACCCTTCCCCGGATTTATCCGGTACATGATCAGCTCGGGTTTACCAACCTTAAGCAAACGCTCCAATGATGAAATATCATCGAGGTTTATTTTTGCGCCGGCACTGTACGCTGCCTGTAAATCAACCGGGCTTTCATAATTACCGGTATAGAGAATATGACCGGCTTTAACTCCGGCCTGCAACGCTAATTGAAGTTCACCGGGGCTGACACAATCCATTCCAAATTCCTCTTCGACAAAAATCTTGAGAATTTCGGGATGGCAATTGGCTTTCATTGCATAATAAAAATCCACATTGACGTTATCGGATTTGAATGCTGCTTTCAGTCGTCGGGCGTTCTGTCGGATTTTTTCAAAATCATAAACATACAGAGGTGTTCCGTATTTTTCGGCTAATTTACTGATTGAAACTCCTGAAATATTCATATTCGCTTTCCTGTTTTTCAATTTAGTGGCTTATCTGATTTTCGAATTGTTAATAAATTCATCATATCATTCGGTTTTCTAATCTACACTGATGTTATGACCGAAACAAACCGTTGATATTACATAATAACTTTGACAAAGTCTTCGTCAATACGGAGCTGCAAGGCTTCAAAACTTTCAATTTTCAAGGTATGATCGAAACACCCTTTACGCAGGCAACCTGAAACTTCGCCTTCATTCGGTAATATCACTGTGAAAACCGGGGCAGAACAGGTACGGCAGGTTTCGGATTCATCCACTAATGTAACACCACAGTGAGGACATGAAAAACGCACAACTTCACCATCCGGGATTTCCACTTCAGAAATATGATTATAACTACCAAATTCCGGGTCAATGTGCAGCAAACCTTCCTGGTCTTTATAGTGAATCTTAACACAAATGGAATTAAGATCATGGATTTTGATTTTTTCACACATTAGATCACATCCATTTGGGCAGTGAGCGGTTTGAATGTTGACTGTTCTGACCCGATCGGTCACAGACGATTTAGACAAATGTATATTTTTAAGTCTTTCACCCATAATACATTCCTTTCAAATATTCAGACGCTAAGTTAAGGAATTTCCATGATATAAAACAAAGGTGAATTTCCATACCCTGCACAATTTATACGGGTTCATCCCGAATATTGGTATCCGTAAATCAAAACTTGATTATTGCTTCCTTCAATTGTAACTTATGCCGCTATTTTTCATGGGGTTGTAGCTCAGTTGGGAGAGCGCTTGAATGGCATTCAAGAGGTCGTCGGTTCGATCCCGTCCAGCTCCACATTCACTATTGATCAATCAAACATATCTCTGTTGTTCATGACAGTAATCGTCGAGAGCGTCCCGATGGAATCGGGAAGCCTGGATGTTTTTATTTGAAATTGTTTGAACTAGTTCGACTGAATCTGGGGAATTCTTTTTTCCAAGTCATTTAGCATTGTGCGTATTTCCGGCTTATCGGGTATTGATTCATCCATTTCAATCAAATCGTAAGTAACCGGATTTTTCATCGATTGAATTTCATCCTGCAAAACCTGAATTTGAGTTTCAAGGCTTTTGATTGTGCGCAGAATATTGGGATCTTTTGCATAAAATTCTTCCAGCGGTCGACCTTGAGCAGCATCTTTAAAGGATTTCATTCGTTTTTCAGCATAGTTTACTTGGATCATTAAATTTGAGATATCGGTGAGTTGCTGATCCGGAACCTGCAAATCAATTTTTAGGATTCCAACATATTTTCCAATATTACCGCAACGGGCGACCAGCATTCCTTTTTTATTTTCAAGATTCCGCGAATATCGGAAGGTACCAGATACAAGAATAAAGTCAATATCCAGCTGCTGGGTGAAAAATTCGACTTCGTCATCCCGCTCCAGATATGCAAGCAGTATAATGTAATCGGCTTGTTTGCACATCTCCGGCAGATACTTGTTAATACTTTCGGTGATACTACCTACTATCACGCCTTTAATTGGTGCTTTTGGTAGTGATGTCACTCCTATGATCCCGAACTTTTTTCTGGACACTTTTTGAATAATATACGGTTTAAAAAGTGGTTGTTGAGAAGCGCTGTCCAGAATATTGGCGCTGATAAATGGGAAGTCCGCACTGTTTTCCAGTTCACGAACATTTTCGAAACCACCCGCAAAATCATGGGACGATACATTGTAGGCATGATACCCCAGTTCATTGTAACTCTGTATCATTGTCCGGCCAATCTCCATCTGCTTGCTAACCTCTCTCGGAGAAGGAAACAGCGACTTGAAGAAAAGATCACCGGCATCCAGGATCAGATTATTATCATGGGTCCTGAGATACTGTTCAAAAACTGTTGCTTTCCTGGCCAGACCGCCAAGCTTGTGAGTCTTTCACCCACAGGGTTCGGTTTCACCCTGAACCGAAGCTGAAAACAGAATTGAAAACTCTTCTGCGACGGTTGGGATAACCAATAAAAACAACAGGACCAAATTCAGAATTGCGAAAAGGTTTTTCTTGTTCATCTTCATTGCTGAAAAATACGGATTATTTTTATAATTTTCGATAAGAAATTATTGATTTATTTCCTCTAAATCGGGCTAAATCCTGATTTCCGGTACAGAACATGGCGATCCGGAGCGTTTCGGAATAGACATTAATTAAATCACAAACCTGGGCGACACCACCTTTGTTCCGGGCTTGTAAAAAAGGTATGGCGGCTCCGGCCAGTTCGGCACCGAGAGCAATCGCTTTGGCAAATTTCAACCCGGTATCGATTCCACCGGAAGCAATTATTTTCATCTGCTTTACTTTGACGGCATTTTGAATTGATTCAACCGTTGGAATTCCCCATTCAAAAAACTGGGTCGCGATATCTTTTTTATCCTGAACTTCAGTGCGATGATGTTCAATTCGCGACCAAGATGTTCCACCCGATCCGGCAACGTCAACCCATTGAATTCCCATCTTCTGCAAGCGCTTGATAACATCCAGTGACAAACCAAATCCAACCTCTTTGACAATTACGGGATACGGCAATGTTTCCCGCAGAATTTCAATGGCCCTGCTCACGCCTTTGAAATCAGGTTCTCCCTCGGGTTGTAATGCTTCTTGCAGAGGATTGAGGTGAATGGAAATCGCATCGACTTTGATCTGCTTCAGTACTTTTGTTAACTGTTTGGATTTGTACTCCTTGACAAGTTGAGATGCACCAATATTGGCAATAATCGGAATATTTGGCGCCTCTTCTCTAGCAATCTGATAGCTGCCAATACATTCCGGATTTTCCAGCGCCGGCCGAATACTGCCCAATGACAACGCAATTCCCGATTGACTGGCCGCCCGGGCCAAGTCCCGGTTCAATTGTTTGCTTTCATCCTCGCCACCACTGATTGACGAAATCATCAACGGAGACTGCAATTCATAACCAAGAAAGTTTGTCTTGATATTTACATCTTTGAGATCGATTTCCGGCAAGGCATTATGTACAAATTGGTAATCTTCAAAACCGGTTGTCAATTCATGGAAATGAACCGGTTCATCGTTAGCGATTTGAAGATGTTCTTTCTTGCGTGTGAGAATTTTCTTTGTCACAGTTTTTCTTCCCGAAATATATTTAGTGGTCCCCACGCCTGAAGTGTAGGCATCACTTCCAGTTGGTTAATATTAACATGTTCAGGACTATTGGCCAGCCACCAGATGATCTCCGCAATATCTTCTGCCGACAGCGCTTTGGTGTTCTGGTAAACCTTTTTCGCTTTTTCCTTATCACCGTGATATCTGACAATCGAAAATTCTGTTTCTGCAATGCCGGGTTCAATATTTGTTATCCGGATATTTTTCCCCAGTAAATCCGACCTCAAATTGCGTGAAAATTGCTGCACAAATGCCTTGGTTGCACCATACACATTTCCACCCGGATAAGGCCAGTTTCCGGCAATCGATCCGATATTTATAATTAAGCCTCTGTTTCGCTCAACCATTTTCGGTAAGATTGCCCGCGTACAATAAACCAATCCTTTGATATTGGTATCGATCATCGTTTCCCAATCATCAATGTCCGCCTCGTGAGCCGGGAGCAAACCGAGCGCCAGCCCGGCATTATTGACAAGGACATCAATTGAAGCAAAATCAGCCGGAATTGACTGTAATTTTTCAAAAACGTCACGGCGATTCCGTATATCCAGAGAAAGGGTATGAACCGGCGCTTTCAGGGACAATTCATTATACAATTTGGTCAAGCGATCTTCTCGGCGGCCAGTTAGAATGAGCTTCCAGCCATTTTGGGCAAACTTAATGGCACAGGCTTTTCCGAATCCCGAGGTCGCACCCGTTATTAATATGGTTTTATACATCAACAGAGACCTTTATAAAAACTATTCAAAGCGGTTTTAAAATCAATTACTGCAGGAAATTTTAAGGAAAAGTATGTCCGATGTCAAGAATCATCCCAATTAATTATTGGATTTTGGTTTTTTGCAGGTTCCAGAGTAGCTTTATGGTATGGAAAAGGCAATAAATACCGCCTCATCAGTTCCCGCCGTCCAACGATTTCTGGAAATTGCCCGGATCGAAAATACCGATCCGACCCATGAAAACCTGAACAAAATTCTCCGTTGTTATGCCCAGCTTCCTTATGAAAATCTAAGTAAAATTATAAAACTGAATCAAAACTGGGATAAAAACCATTTCAGGTTCCCGGAAGAAGTCATTACCGATCATGAGCGGTTTCGACTGGGCGGTACCTGCTTTTCACTGACGTTTTTCCTGAAAACCATTCTTGACCATATCGGATATGAAACTGATTTTCTGATGGCAGATATGCATTCCGGTGAAAATTCACATTGCGCATTAATCTTAAAACAGGACAGCAAGGAATTTCTGGTCGACCCCGGTTATCTGCTTGACAGTCCGCTGGATATTTCCTCAACCAACAGTGATCGGGGAATATATCTATCCAAGAAGTCGGACCAGGACCGATATTCGCTCTGGACACCCGGCGGGAAACAGATGAAAAAACGATATTCATTTATCAAAACTGCAACTACTGACGACCAGTTCTTTGAACATTGGGGAAACTCCTTTCACCAGATGACAATGCACGGAATATGCCTGTCAAAGCGGGATGAAAACGGTTTTGTTTACCTTCATAACCATTACATCAAACGAGAAGGCGATGACCTGTTTTTTAAGGGTAAATTCAATGAGGAAATTTCCGAAATCACCCAAAAATATTTCAACATTCCGGAAGATGT
>Ga0268277_1001561_pt1 | contig 15164 bp, 13 predicted proteins | sample saktaG_5_FD_190132 | JGI IMG/M metagenome (GOLD analysis project Ga0268277, IMG submission 190132) | Saline water microbial communities from Sakinaw Lake, British Columbia, Canada - sak_2010_1_5_50m | ecosystem: Environmental > Aquatic > Non-marine Saline and Alkaline > Saline ...
TGGGCAATGTTGAGCTCATTCAATAGCTTATCTAAACGCCTCTTTCTCTCATTCATTGATATGCTCAGCGTTTCAAGCACAGCCATAATATTTTCCTCTACAGTGAGTTTACGGAATATTGAATCCTCCTGGCATAGATATCCCATGCCCTGCCTTGCCCTTTTGTACATAGGCATCTGGGTGATATCCTTGCTGTCAAAGAGTATATTTCCGCTGTCGGGCCTTATAAGGCCTACTATCATATAAAAAGAGGTTGTCTTGCCCGCGCCATTAGGGCCCAGGAGCCCTACGATCTCACCTCTGTTTATTTCTATGTTTATGCTGTTAACAACGCTGCGGCCGTTATAAGATTTAACTAAATTTTCAATCTTTAATTTATTCACTGATACTCTCTTTTTTTTCTTTATACTTTTGCAGCAGGCCTTCAGTCCCGCGTATAATTATCTTCGGCCTGCCTTCAAGCATTACCCTTCCTTCGCCCGGCAGATATGTAAGCTGCTCAGCATACGTGACGTCTTCTCCCCTTTTTATGCTGACATTACCCTGGCAAAAAACCATCTTAAGGGACCTTTTTTTAGGTTCAAAATACGCCGTGGCTTTGTCCGTGCTTATAGAAGTCTCCTTATCAACTACTTTGACATTATTATTAAAATAAGCTATATTTTTTTCATAATCAATCTCAAGCGGGCCGTCACAGGTGATAACAGCAGGCGGATCCTTAAGGTCAACTTTGATATCAGAGTCAAGCTGGGCAAGTTTTAAACTATGCCTTGAAAGAGCGCCTGTTCCAACTATATCCATCTCTTTTCGTTTTATAAACACTCTCGTATCAGTGTAGACAATCCCTTCCTTGGCATCCCAGTTCAGTGTTTCTGTATCCAGGGTCGTTCCTTCATCTGTCACTATTCTTACATTGTCCTTAAGTTCTATATTATTGGTTTTACGGTCAAACACGCCCTTGTCTGCCTTCAGGTTAACCTTAACATTGTCGCCATATGAATCCGCGTTAATATCAGAAAGATTTATTGTTTCAGAAAATATATCAGCACTCTTACCATGCATTTCCCATGCCTTTATACCGGAATCGGAAAATCCTGCTATTGAAAAAACCTTGACCCTCTCTCCCGCAGGCAGCTCCTCCTGGGGCATAACTGCTGTATCCAATGCTGGTTCATGTTCCTGTAAAAATACATTCTTACAATAAAACGCGAGAAAAACAAACGCAGCTATAATAAAAATAACTTTTATGCCCTTCATAATAATCCATATTACGCGATCAGCTTATCTTCTGGTTTAGTTTTCCACCTTTTATGCATCCAAACCCATTGTTCCGGGTACTTTTTTATATAAGACTCTATCACATTTGACCATTTTTGAGTATATTTGACAACCCAATCACTATCCGATGTGTCATCTATGGGTATGGGGTCTTCCACATATATTTTATGCCTGAAACCATCACGAACAATAAACATGGGTATGATAGGCACCCCCACTGAATGAGCCAGCTTGACAGGCCCGGAAGGGGTATATGCCTTTCTTCCAAAAAAATCAATGAACACGCCGTCTAAGTTATCTATATCCTGATCAGCAACGATGCCGAGCAACTCCCCGTCTTTTAAAAGCCTGATTAGTTTCCTTGGGGAATCTGTTCTGTATACAACTCTTACACCCATGCTGTTTCTTAAAAATGAAACCCATTCATTGTATTTCTCATAGTATATGGGCGTGGCAACAATATTGGATGGGTATCCTTTGCTGGCGAAGTACATGGATATAAGTTCCCAATTACCGAAATGCGCTGATAGGACTATCACGCCACGGCCCACGGACAGGGCCTTATCGATCTTTTCTATGCCTTCAATGTCGATTATATTATCAAGCTTTTTTTTTATTTTAGGAAGGCTTAATATCTCCGCGAGCCCCATCCCGAGATTCATAAAAACAGATTCTGCTATTTTCCTGATCTGTTTTTGTGTCATAGAGCCATTAAACGCAATCCCTAGATGCCTTAGGGTAAGCCTTCTGTAGCGGCCTAATAACATATACACTATCCTGCCGCATATACTTCCAAGAGCAACTGCAATTCTGTAAGGCAACAGCAGAAAAAACTTATCCGCAAATATGAGCAGTGTGTATAATATTCGTCTTCTGAAACGGTACTTCACTATGCTAAATAGCTCCTTCTGCGATGTATGTCCCGCACAACACTAAAAATCACTTAAAATAATCCCTTGTGACCTCAGGCCACAGGCCTTTTATTTTTAATATCATATCTATAACTTCACGGACAGCGCCCCTGCCGCCTGAGGCTTTACATCTATAATGTACATAAGCCTGTATATCATTATGGCCGTTTTGGACAGAACATGAAAATCCAACACGCCTTAATACTGGAATATCAATTAAGTCATCTCCTATAAAGCATATCTGATCATCACGCATATCAAACTCTGTTTTAAGCTTATTATAATAAGCGAGCTTATCTTTTGCGTTCTGATATACTTTATTTACATTAAGAACATCTGCCCTGCATGCTATAGCAGAGGCCTTTCCGGCTGTTATTATCGCGCTTTTAAGGCCTGCCTTATGCCACAGCATAATGCCAAAACCGTCCTGCACATCAAAGACCTTTGTCTCTTTGCCGGAATTCGTAACAACCATATATCCGGGCGTAAGAACTCCGTCTACATCCATCAAAAGCAGCTTTATCTTTTTTGCCCTGTTTTTAATATCTTTAGTCATGCTTTTCATCTTGTATCGGAGATATTTACACCCCGAACCAAATCTACATGCATAAGCTATTCCGAGCAGATTTGGTTCTGGGCTTCACTCGCAATCGGAGATATTTACACCCCGAACCAAATCTACATGCATAAGCTATTCCGAGCAGATTTGGTTCTGGGCTTCACTCGCAATCGGAGATATTTACACCCCGAACCAAAGTTTGCTTGCAAAGTTTATGCCTATAACTTTGGTTCTGGGCTTCACTCGCAATCGGAGATATTTACACCCCGAACCAAAGTTTGCTTGCAAAGTTTATGCCTATAACTTTGGTTCGGGGCTTCACGCTAAACCAGGCCCGCCTTAAGTAAGTCCTGCACATCAACCAAGCCAACGGGTTTATAATTTCGATCAACAACAGGTATTTCATCTATATTCTTCTTACGAAGCAGGCTCAATGCTTCAACAGCCATACTTCCCTTTTTTATAACAGCAGGATTTTTGGTCATAACATCTTTCACTCGCTTCTCTATAATATAGGGATTTTTTTCAAGATTCCTACGTAAGTCGCCATCAGTAAATATACCAACCAGCTTTCCTCTTTTATCAACTATAGTAGCACTGCCTGCGCGCGCCTTTGTTATCGCATAGAGGACTTTTCTTAGAGGCGTATCTTCAGAGGCAACTGTATAAGCATTATCCGTTCTCATAACATCTTCAACCTTAAGCCATAGTTTTTTGCCTAGGCTTCCGCCGGGGTGATAAAACGCGAAATTCTCGGCCTTAAACCCTTTTGCATTAAGCAAAGCTACGCTTAACGCGTCACCCATAGCCAGCATGGCTGTAGTACTTGCCGTCGGGGCAAGGCCTAAAGAACATGCCTCTTTTTTAACAGCCACATTTAAAACAATATCGCTGTGCGCGGCTAATGTTGAATTTACATTACCTGTAAAACAAATCAGCTTAGCGCCTATTTTTTTTATAATCGGCAGTAATTTTTTTACCTCATCCGTCTCGCCGCTATTTGAAAGAGCTATAATAATATCATTCTCTTTTACGCGCCCTAAATCCCCATGTATAGCTTCAGCGGGGTGCAGGAATAAGCTTGGTGTACCTGTAGAAGAAAGAGTTGCTGATATCTTCTGGCCTATTATACCGGGTTTGCCCATACCGGTTATGATAACCCTCCCCTGGCTTTTTAGGATAAGCTCAACCGCCTTTTTAAACGCAAGGGATATGTTTGGTATCAACGCCCTGATAGCCGATGACTCTATTCTTAGAACTTCCCTTCCTATAAGAACAGGGTCTGTTTTATTGAGTCTGGCGTGTTTTTTCGTCTTCATCAGATAATAGCCTTTATAGCGTCGCGCTCTTTATCTTTTACATTTAAAAGCAGCTCATCTTTTTCAATAAGCTTTTTTCTGTAAAGATCTGTTAATGCCTGATCCATGGACTGCATCCCATACTTTGCGTTTGTTTCAATTACATTCTGCAGGTGGTGGGCATTTCCTTCTCGTATAAGGTTTTTCACGGCCGGGATACCAAGCATGATCTCACAGGCTACTATCATCCCATTTCCATGCGCCTTCTGAACCAATCTCTGTGATATTACGCCGCTTATTGTAGATGAAAGCTGAATCCTGATCTGCTGCTGCTGGCGCCATGGAAAAACATCTATGATCCTGTTTATTGTTTCACTAGCGTCTATTGTATGAAGCGTGGCAAATACAAGTTGGCCTGTTTCAGCGGCTGTTATGGTTGTGGATATGGTCTCAAGGTCTCGCATCTCGCCAACTAATACTATATCCGCATTTTGCCTGAGCACATGATGCAACGCGCTTTGAAATGAATCTGAATCAACGGATATCTCTCTCTGCTCTATCACAGCCTTTTTATGTTCATGCATAAACTCTATCGGGTCCTCTACTGTAATAATGTGGCATTGACGCTGTGAATTTATAAAGTCTATCATAGATGCCAGAGTTGTGGTCTTTCCGCTTCCTGATTGCCCTGTCACAAGCACAAGCCCGCTTTTTAAATTGCAAAGTTTGGCGATTATTTCTTTGGGAAGCAGAAGTTCATCAAAAGATGGTATATCAAGCGGAATAACCCTTATTGCCGCGGCGATACTTCCTCTCTGTTGATGTATGTTAACACGGTATCTGGCTAATCCGCTTACGGCATAAGATACATCAATATCATGATACTTTTGATACTGCTCACGCTGCTTTTCATCGATTATAGAAAATATAAGCCGTTGGGCTTCTTTTGGCGTGAGAACGGGAAGATCGGCCTTCTTGACATTACCGTTTATCCTCAAAGCCGGCGGGGTTCCCACTACAAGTATTAAATCTGACGCGTTTGCGTCTTTTGCCATGTGTAAAAGATCTATTATCTCCACAGTCTGCTCCTGATTTTTATTTTAGGCTTTATGCACGACAACCCTGTTGCGGCCTTCTCCTTTGGCCTTGTATAACGCGTTATCAGCATACCTTATAAGAAGTTCTTTTGTCGCGCCCGTATCTATAGACGGTATATACGCGGATACCCCCGCGCTTATTGTGATCTTTAAATCATGTGAATCATATTTAAATGGCGTATTTTCAAATAACTTTCTGATTCTTTCAGCTATTTTGTAAGACGCCTCCATATCCCTGCCTGGTAATATCGCGACGAATTCCTCTCCGCCGTAGCGGGCCACTAAATCAGCCCCTCTTAATTCTGAAGTCAGCACGCCTGCAACCTTTTTCAATACAAAATCTCCTGCCTGATGACCGAAATTATCATTAAATTTTTTGAAATGATCTATATCCATTATAATAAAGCCAAGGGGTTCTTTTTCGCGTTTTGCGGCAGACAATATATTGTCCATATGATTCTGAAAATACTGGTGATTATAAAGCCAGGTAAGGCTATCCCTTACAGACTGCTCTCTTATGCGGTCCACCAACCCTGTATTAGTAAGGGCGATACCGCCAAAATTCGCAAGTGTCGATAATAAGCGCATTACCTGTTCATGTGTCAGGTCAGGGCTTGCGTTGCTGACACATATAGAGGCCAGGGTTTTTGAATTATATACTATGGGCTGGCAAAAATCTGCTTGGAGTTTATCCGTATCAATTATATGGCTTTTTGTATAATCCTGAGCCAGCGTCTTTCTTGACACAAACACACCCTGTTCTGACGCGTAACCTATAAGCCCCGAACCTTCAACTGCCTTAAGATTATAGCTTTCTATTTCTTCTTTCATGTATCCTACTGAATCTACATATATCAATCTCTTCGTCTTTTCATCCACTTTAAATATAACACATTTTTGCGAGCCAAGAAGGTCTATGGTCTTTCGCAGTATTACCCTTAAAAGTTCATCTGTATGAAGAACGGAGCTTATCTGCTTGGCTGTATCGGACATTGTTATGATAAAAGATTCAAGCCTGAGCAGTTCTTCGTTGGACTCTGACTTAAGGTGCTTTATCGCTTCTCTTTCTATATCAAGCTCCTGCTGTAAGCGTTGAAGATATTTTTTTAATACCTCATTCTGCGTCTTATAATCAAGGGTTGACTGCATAAGATAAAATAACACTATGCTTAATAGAGAGAATATCCCTACCTGCCATATAACCCTGGTATCCATTACAAACCTGCCGCCTATATAATTAAGCAGGGTATCTTCATTGGTAAGATAAGTCCATGTGAGCAGGATGCATAAAGATAATATAACAATTATCCTGTAAGCCCAGTTTTCCTCAAACATCGTCCCCGGCTGCCTCTCTTATTGCCTTTAATTTTACAATTAAAGAGTATAGCTCTTTCATCTTAAGCATATTAGAACCGTCTGAAAGAGCCCTATCTGGATCTCTATGGGTTTCAATAAATATACCATCAACGCCAGCGGCAACAGAGGCCCTGGCAAGACAACTCACGAATTCCCTTTGTCCTCCTGAAGATTGCCCTTTTCCGCCGGGCAGCTGGGCGCTGTGTGTCGCGTCATATATAACAGGATATCCCATACCGCGCATTATGGGTAAAGACCTCATATCGCTTACCAGATTATTATATCCGAAGCTGGTGCCCCTCTCTGTAAGAAGGATATCATAATTACCAACACGCTCTATTTTTTCCAAGACATTCTTCATGTCCCATGGCGCCATGAACTGCCCTTTTTTAACATTAATCGGCTTTCCTGTCTCTGCCGCGGCAAGTATAAGGTCTGTCTGCCTGCATAAAAAGGCCGGTATCTGTATTATGTCCAGAACATGGGATGCCTCTTCAATGTCTTTCCTGCAATGAACGTCACTTAATATAATAAGGCCTAACCTGTCTTTTATCTTCTTCAATATATCCATGCCTTTTAAAAGTCCCGGCCCTCTGAACGAATTGATGGATGTCCTGTTGGCCTTATCATAACTGCTTTTATATATAAACGGGATCTTAAGGCGTTTCGCGATCCTGGAAAGCTCTTCAGCATGATAGAGCGCTTTTTTCTCGCTTTCAATAACGCAAGGCCCTGCCAATAGCACAAGACCATTGCCGCGGCCTATCTTAATGTTACCTACCTTTACAACTCGTCTTTTCATAACACTCTTCAGTCTTTTATCCGGCCAAGCATTATTTTCGCTTTTTCAAGGTCTTGGGGAGTGTCCACGCCTATTGTATCATACTTGGTTTCCACCATCATTATCTTATAACCGTTTTCAAGGGCCCTTAGCTGTTCAAGCTTTTCGCACTGCTCAAGCGATGACTGCGGAAGATTAGCAAAGGTAAACAAAAAATCCTTTGTATAGGCATATAAACCAATATGTTTATAGAATCTCAATTTATTGCCTGAACGCTTTAAATCCTCATCGCCCAGATAGGGCTGCTGCCTATCCCTTGCGAAAGGTATCGGGCTTCTTGAAAAATATAAGGCAAAATTATTTTTATCAACTACGACTTTGACAATATTAGGGTTTTCAAGATCTGATAAGTTGTCTATTTTCTTCATCAGGCTGGCCATAACTATACCCTTATCCTGACGCATGATATCAACTAAATTGTCTATCATGGAATGATGAAGAAGGGGCTCATCTGCCTGTATATTAACTACTATATCAACATCTAAGGGATTTGCTATTTCTCTTAGCCTGTCTGTACCCGAAGGGTGCGACTTGGAGGTAAAAACCACTTTTCCGCCGAATAGCTCCACCGCTTTAATTATCCTGTCGTCATCAGCTGCTACTATGAGATCGTCTAAAGAATGTGCTTTTTTAGCCCTTTCCCAGACATGCTGAATCATGGTCTTATTGCCTATCTTGGCGACAACCTTTCCTTCAAACCGGCTTGCTCCATACCTGGCAGGTATTATACCTACGCTTGTCATGTTTTGCTCCTTTATAATATACGCCTATTTAATCTTTCGAATATAAGTTTTTAGCTCGCCCGCATTGCATACACCTATCCCAAGCTTGCCGACAACCACGCCTGCAGCTGCATTAGCTATATAAGCAGCTTCATTCATGTTTGCCCCGCAAGCCAATGCCAGTGTAAACACGCCTATAACAGTATCGCCTGCGCCGGATACATCATAAACTTCCTGCGCGACGGTTGGTATGGATACGCAGGACTTGTGCTTTTGAAATAGGGCCATTCCATCCTCTCCAAGCGTGATTAACACGGAATCTGATTTCAGCATTCCGAGAAGCCTGCTCCCTGCTTTCCGCAATGACTGGCTGTCTTTTATTTTTATACCTGATGCCTCTTCCGCTTCTTCGCGATTAGGGGTTATGGATGTCACGCCGGTATATAACCTGAAATGCTCTTCCTTCGGATCAACGGTAACTATTTTTTTATGACGCCTTGCCAGCAGCACAAGCTCCTTTATAAGGCGGGGTACTACAATGCCCTTGCCGTAATCTTCTATTATAATAGCGTCTATATCATTTATCCGGGATTTCGCGTAAGATATCATGCTGTCTATTATGCATTTATCAAATACGCTATCAGACTCTTTGTCTATGCGCACAACCTGCTGTTGATGCGCGATAATCCTTGTTTTATGTATAGTGGGCCTGTTTTTATCAAGCACTATCCCGTCAGCTTTTATACCATTTTTTGAAAGCTCAGAGACAAGTATCCTGCCTGCCTCGTCATCGCCAATTACGCCGCAGATATAGGCGTCCGCACCCAGGGCGCATATGTTATTGGCGACATTAGATGCCCCTCCAGGCATAAAAGACTCTGATTTTGCCCATACTACAGGTACAGGCGCTTCAGGGGATATGCGCGATACCGTACCCCATATAAACCTATCCAGCATAATATCACCTACAACCAATACCCTGGCTTTCGGCATACGCGAAATTATCTTGTAAAACCTTGTGAGTTTTTTGCTGTACATAATCCGGTATCCAAGCTTGAGTTATAGGAGTTTTTAAGTCTAATAATTATAACAAGTATATACGGCTGTGTCAATAGCGGTCTTTAAAAACGTGCAGCCGTTTATGCCTTGCTGGAGCAGCTTGAATATAAAAATAGCAGTTATAGCACCATCAAAAAAAGTTGCTATAACAGCTTCATCGAGAGAATTGCATTATAGGCATCATCTACACTTATTGCCCTTATGCATGCAAAGCTCTTTTTGCAGTTATGGGCCAGGCAGTTTTCCCTGCATCCAAGATCCTTATGCATTACTATGTCTTTTGGCCCAAGTGGCCCCCATCTTAAAGGGCTCAAGCCTGGCTGGCCTCTCCCGAATATATCTATAACAGGTACACCAACTGCTGTTGCCACATGGACAGGGCCGCTGTCATTTGATATAAAAAGAATTGACCGCTTAATAAGAGCGGCAAGGGTTCTTAAGCTAAGCTGTCCTGTTAAAAAAATAGCGTCCTTTTGCATGAATTTCCGGACAGCATCCGCGCAAAAGACATCCTTTTCTCCTCTTCCGCCTACTACTATTATCTTTATATGATGCCTCTCTATAAGGATATCCGCAAGCTTTGCAAATCTCTCCGATGGCCATATCTTGGAAGCGCAGCTTGCCCCGGGATGCATAACCATAAACCGCTCATTCTTTCTTATTCCGTTATCAGCTATTATGCTTTCCACCTGGCTCATGGAATTATCATCTATTGGAATAAAAAGTTCTTTTTCATCTGATTCTATACCAAGGGCTTTGAGCATATCAAGGGTATAATCACGTTCGTGCTTGATGCCTAAATGTTTTGTGTGCTTTATTCTGTCTGTAAGCAAAAAACCTAATTTTTTGTCATAGCCTATCCTTCTGGGGATATTTGCTATATACGCTGTTATATGCATCCTGTTTGTCGGATGAAATATTATTGCCCTGTCAAAGTGTCTTTTTCTGATTTCCATAGCAAATTTGAAAGCAGCCCAAAGAGATTTGTGGATTCCGTATTTATCGTATAAGATAACTTCATCAAGATAGGGGCTATTCTTGACGACATCTTCCGTATAAGGCCGGACTATCATAGCTATATACGCATCAGGATATGCGCTGCGGAGGGCTTTTATCGCAGGCGTCGTGAGCACTAAATCCCCAAGCCTGTCTGTGCGGAAGAGTAATATTTTTTTCTGTTGGGTCATGCTAATAATTTCTCCGCTGCCTCGATAACATCATCAACAGATATGGCCTCCATGCATCTGTAATCCTGGCATGTCTTGTAACAAGGAACAGCGCAATTAAACCATTTATGCAAAACCGTGTATTTACCCCTGCCATATGGGCCTGTAATTTTAGGGGAGGTAGGGCCGAACAAGGCCACAACAGGCACCTTTTGGCTCAATGCTATATGCATAGGCCCTGTGTCATTGGCTAAGACTAATTTTGCCTTACGCATAACAGAGGCCAGTTGCTTAAGTGTTGTTTTACCGCATATGCTTATTGTATAATCTCCGCTCGCCCTGATTATATCTGATGCCAACGCAATATCTTTTTCCGCGCCTGTTACCAATATCCTGCGCTTATAAACTGCGTATAATCTTTTACAGAACGCCGCATAGTTTTGTTTCGGCCATCTCTTCTGGGGCCAATTGCCTCCAGGGTTTATCACAAAAAACTCTTCATCTCTATGCAGGCCCACTCCATCCAATACAGCGCCTGCTTCTTTTAAAGCGGTTTCGGGTATACAAAACTCATAATCCTTATTATCAACATCTATGCCGATCTTTTTTAGTATGTTTGAAAAATATTCAATTCTATGAGTTATCTTATTTTCCTCTTTTATAGGGTCCGTTAGGAGCCATGAACGCTTCTTTGTATAATAACCTGCGCGCCGCGGTATCCCTGAAAGATAAGCTATGAGCATCCTGCTCATTGACCTGTGAAAAGATACAACCATATCAAATCTTAATCTTCTCAGCTCTAAAATAAAAAAAAGTTTTTTAAACAAACCGCGATGGGATGATCTTTCATCAAATAATATCAACTCGTCTATATTGGGGTTATCCTCCAGTATCTCCTTACATCTGGGATGAACCATAACCCCTATAAACGCGTCGGGATTCGACTTCCTTAATGCCCTTATGGATGGCGTTGTAAAAAGAATATCTCCCAACCAATTCGGCTCTATTATAAGTATTCTCTTCATAATAATATCTTTTTATAGGCGTCGATAACTTTATTACACATTATATCAAGGGTGAAATTTTGGAGAACTATTTCTCTTGATAACTTACCCATCTTGTGAGCAGTATCCGGATCTAAGAGAACCTGCATTATTCCATCAGCAAGCGCCTGCTCATCCATAGAAGGTATCAAAAAACCATTAACCTTATGTTTTATCAAAGTGTATATACCGCCTACATCTGAGGCAACTACAGGCAGTTCCATGGCCATTGCCTCTAATATGGAAAGCCCAAGCCCTTCCTGCAAGGATGGGTGGCAGAATACATCGATTACAGAAAGAGGGATAACCGTATCCCTGCATGCGGGGTAAAAAAAGACTTTTGATGATATGCCTAATGCCTCTGCCTGGGCATTCAGGCTATCTTTATAGCGCCGCGGGCCATCACCAACTATCAGCAATTGAGCATTGGGCATCTTTTCCAGCACCTTTCGAAATGCCCCCAACAGGTATCTATGCCCCTTTACCTTTGATAAGCGCGAGATGATACCGATAACCGGGCCATCACGCAATGAGTATTGTTTTTTTATAAGCCTTTTATCCGCAGTCGACGCATCGGGTTTAAATCTTTTTGCATCTATGCCATTATAAATTATACTGATATTATCCTTTGGAACCTTAAGATCGCAGACAAGGTGCTGCCTTACCGCATCACTTATAGCGATTGTATGAGCGCCCCAGCATGGAAATACTCTTCGGAATAATTTCATTTTAAAAAAACCATGGCATGTCGATATAAAAAAGGCCCCGGTTTTTCGTGAAAGGATATGGGCTATCACCTGCGTTACCCTAGTCTGAGCGTGTACTATATCTATACAGCGTTTTCTGATAATATGGGATAATTTAAAAACACTTATTAACGTATGAAGGCCTATATCAGAACTGGTCTTTACGGGTATATATATATGCTCTATACCGGCTTTTTCCAGATCATAGACTAGTTCCCCGCCGCTTGAAGACACTATTACATCCAAGCCTGCCTCCTTGAGGGAAAGGGCTAAGGATAAAGTATATATTCCCACGCCGCCAAGATCAAGATGTGTTGTTAATAAGAGTACTCTCATCGGTTAATTTTCCAGTATTTTTTTTACAGCGGCAAAAATTTCTTCAGCGGTTATACTTTTCATGCAGCTCATGTGCCGGCAGCTCGGTTTATAGCATGGCGAGCACTTTATTTTTTTATATATAAGCTGGGAATTGTTGCTTGATTCCGGCAAGCTGTGTTGAGAATGCCTGCCGGGATCAGTGGGGCCAAACAGCGCGATAAACGGCACCTTACAAAGGCTCGCAATGTGCATGGGCGCGGAATCACTGGAGATAAAAACATCGCATCTTTTTATAAAAGCTGTCAGCTGCATTATGCTTGTCCTGCCCGTAATGTCAAAGGGCTTGCTTTTTGAAAGCATGATAATCTTTTTTGCCTGCGCTGAATCCTCTCTTGTGCCTGATATGAATACCCTCATATTACCACCTGCGAGCAAATCGGATACCCTTGCTATGTTTTCCAGAGGCCATCTCTTGGTCTGCCACCTGCCGCTTGCGCCAAAGTTTATGCCGATTATTTTTTGCTTTTTTCCAGCCCAGCTTTCCTTTATAAGATTATCCGCGTATTCTGACTCCTGTTCGGTTATTGGAAACAGGCCTGTTTCCGGGATGGAATTTATGCCCAGTTTTTCAAGCAGCCTGAACTGATGCTGTATCGGCGGCATAGTTTCACGGGCTCCGTCTACAGCTTCATTTATAAAAAAATCAAACTTCTTGCTTTTGTAACCAAGCCTTCTTCCTGCGCATGATAAAAAAGACACTAAATGGCTTTTTTTGTTATTTTGCAGATCACACACCAAGTCAGGCCTAAACCTTCTTAACTCCGATGCAATTTCCAAAAGCTCGAAAATACCATTTATTCCACGTAAATTTTTAGTGACAAAAAAATTATCTATATAAGAAAAGCGGCCTGCTATCTCAATACCCTGCCTGCTTGTAAGAAAGGCTATATTAGCTTTAGGAAATCTCTCTCTTATGGCCTTGAGGGCCGGTAATGATAATATAATATCTCCTAAAGCACTCCATTTTACAACCAGCACATTAAAAGACTCTATTGCCTCCTTATAGACTTTCATAGTACTATCATACATAGTTTCAAGGGTGAAATGTTTTTCAACATAAGACCTTCCGTTTGCTGATAATATCGCCTGCAGTTCTTTGTCTTTTATAACCTTAAGCATGGCTTCCGCCAAAGCGCTGTAATCTCTCGGGTTTACCAACACGCCATTATAATTCTCCTTGATGATATCTACTATACCCCCTATCCTGCTTGCAATAACAGGCACGCCTGAAGCCTGCGCTTCAATTATCACCCTTCCAAATGTCTCCTCCCCTACGGAGGGCACAACTAATAGATCAATGCCCCTTAATCTGTCTGGTATATTATCAGAATCACCCGAAAATTCCACATGCCTGGAAAGAGATAGGCGTTTTACAAGCACCTCCAGTTCCTGTTTATATTTAGGCTTTGATGCCGGCGGGTTACCAATGATATATACTTTAATATTCGGAATTATTCTCGCGACCTTTGATATTGCCCTTATAAGATATATATGCCCTTTTATGGGGGTTATACGGCCTATAACAGCTATCGCGTATTCCTGTTTATTTTTTTTATCATCCGGCCCTGTAAACGTAAACTTGTCTAGATCAACGCCTCTTGGTATAAGCTTTATCCGTTCTATAGGCACTTTAAAATTATGTATCATATGACGGGCCACGACATTACTTGGGACAATCACAAATTTTCCCCACCCCATTATCTTACTAAATATATGCTTTGAATAATAACCGTGGCATGTAGTGATAAAAGGCACACCTGACGATCGTGCGGCAAAAAAAGCTGAAATCGCGGGGACCCTGCTTCTGGCATGTACAATATCAATACGCTCATTTTTTATAATATCTTTTATCTCATCCACTACACTTAATATTGCGAAAGGGGATTTTTCATGCACCGGCAGTTGATAATGCACGCCGCCTATGGCAAGCAGGTCTTTTAACAACCTGCCGCCGTTTGATATCACAACCGCTCTATGGCCGTGCTTTATCAGTCCTTTGGCAAAGTCGATGGCCCCTGTTTCAACCCCGCCGCTATTTAACTCTGGCAATATTTGCAGTATATTCATATCTAGTTGCCTCTCGTCCTTGCTCGGGATTCCTTAAGCGAGTAGCCCCGAGGTAAATACCGAGGGATAAGTTTTACGAGCATAAAAGTTATAGATCTTATAGTGATATAACTTATATACACTAATTTATACGGCTTAAACCTAACTCAATCTTCCATACCATTGCCTTCGCAGCGATGGTATTTTGCATCTATAGTTAGGCATGGCAAAAAATCCAAATCGCTGCTGCGGCAATGGTATGGAAGATTTTATAGGCATACCCTCAATCATTTATTGCGTATTAAAGAACAGCATTTGCGACTTTACCGAAGCAGAGATTTGGCTTTTTTTGCCATGATTTTAGTGTAAATGCAAAAATACCATTTCTGCGCAGGTAAAGGCGCGAATGCTTATACATATTATTACTAATATCAGCGATTATACCAGCATGCCTCCATGCTTTCTTATGAATCAAATCATCCGCTCCAATGCCTGTTTGACCTTTGCTGAATCATCCAGAACCGGCTGTTTCAAGCCAAGGTCCAGTACTCGTTTAATAGTATCATACGTATGCCCGCATCCTGCTATTTCTATATAACCTGATTTTTCCAAATTATCTAAGAATCTATTATGTCTCTTGTCAGAATAATCGCCCTGCCTGAAA
>Ga0268277_1001568_pt1 | contig 15088 bp, 10 predicted proteins | sample saktaG_5_FD_190132 | JGI IMG/M metagenome (GOLD analysis project Ga0268277, IMG submission 190132) | Saline water microbial communities from Sakinaw Lake, British Columbia, Canada - sak_2010_1_5_50m | ecosystem: Environmental > Aquatic > Non-marine Saline and Alkaline > Saline ...
TCTCTTCTCCAGCGCATAAACTTCCTCTGGCCTTCCCAGGCCGTAAATCTCGATCTCTTTAAATCCGATAGCCGATAGCAAATTGCTGAATTCTTCGGCTGTAAAAACCTGAATATGCGAAGAGTCGGGCTTCAGCCCTCCCTCTCTCTTTTGCCGCGTAGAAACAAAAAATGAACCGCCTTCTTTTAAAACCCGGCGCATCTCTTTCAATACCTCCCGGTAATTCCTGGTATGATGGACTACCTCCAGAAGGCAGACGGCGTCAAAAGAATTATCAGGAAAATCTAAGTGGGCAATATCGGATAATAGAAATTGGCAGTTTTCTCTGCGGTAATGTTTCTTAGCCCACTCCACTACATAAGTAATTAAATCCACGCCTATTATTTCCTTGGCGTATTTACTCAGATAATCAACGCCGTAGCCGAAACCGCATCCGGCATCGAGCACGCGTTTATTCTTAATAAATTCCTTAATAAAGCAGTAGGTAGCCATCGCCTCTATAAATTGGGTATTATGGGGCTCCGGTTTTGTCCGGAAATAAAACTTTGGCTCAAGGCCATCTTCACTGGGTAGTTCCGGAAGAGATCTTGTTCGCACTACTCTGGCAGGGATGCCAAAGGCAATCGAATTTGGGGGAATATTGCCCGTAACTACTGCGCCTGCCCCTATAGTCGAGTTTTCGCCGATGGTAACGCCGGGCAAGATTACGGCGTTGGACCCTATTTCCACATTATCGCCGATAGTCACCGGTTTCTTGATGTTTTTCTGGCCGCTGCCGCCGGTGATGGTAGAGACCGAAATAATCTTTACGCCAAAGCCTATCTTGACGTCTTTCCCGAAAGTGATGCCACCTCCGTAATCGATAATCGTAAAATCCCCCACCTGCTTAGGCCGGCCGATCATTTTCCCCTCGGGAAAATCGCTACGGTAAATATATACAGGGAAAGTCCTGAATATTCTCCTGAACAGGGCGTGGAACCATCTGTAAAATACCGTATTATAATATTTTATTCGCATCCGCGTCCTCCTCTATCCTGATATACTTTTCGTATAAAGAATCTATGCCCTGGAGCATTTTTTTAAGAGAAAATTTTTCCTCCCATGTCTTATGACTTTCCTGCGCCATCTTTTCTCTCTCTAGAGGGTGTTGGAAAAGGTATTGTAGTTTTTGCGCCAGCACTTGCGCATCCTTCGCAGGGACAATAAACCCGTTGCGGCCGTCAAAGACTATCTCGCGGTTACCGCCTATATCAGTAGCAAGTAAAGGGATGCCTGCCGAGGCCGCCTCGGCTAAAGCTACGGGTAGCCCTTCTATAAAAGTCGAGGGTTGAACAAATACCTGCATCAAAGAAAGCAAATTGTCGATATCTTCTCTTAATCCCGTAAAAATAACCTTTCCTTTCAGGCCTAAGTTATTAACCATGCGTTCCAAATCACCCCTTGCTTTTCCCTCGCCGACAATCAAACATTTCAGATAAGGTAAAGAAAACCTCAGCTGCGAGACTGCCTCGATCAGATAGTGGTGCCCTTTATGCTCTTCGAGACGGCTGATGCTTCCAATAACAAAGTCTTGTTCTTCTATCCCTAATTCCTGGCGTATCAGCTGTTTCTGCGCCGGACCACTTATCTTAATCTCAGCGCAACCATTATAAACTATGCTGATCCGATCAGAGTCCATGCCTATATATCTGATAAGAGAATCCTTCACCGCTTGCGATACCGCAATTATCTTTACAGTAAATAGCCCTAAAGCCCAGAGCTTTATTTTATCTCTTAGTAGAATACTATCGTAGAGGTTTTGGCAATGCACCACCACCAAGGGGATTTTAGTCAACATCGCTACCGACCCTGTCCAGATGTAAGGGAACATACCATGGGCATGGATAATCTGGAAGTTTTCTTTATCCAGCTCCTTTTTTAACCTCAAAATGCTCCTGACACTAAGCCCGCCAGCCAGCCCGCACTCCTTCACTAAAATCCCTTCTTTTTCTATATAGTGCGCCAGGATGCCCTTTCTTTTCAAACACCAGACTTGTTGCTGGTATTTATTCCTGTCTAATCCTAAAACTATATTCTTTAACGTCTTCTCTAAGCCGCCGACCCCTAGCTCATCGGTAATATGACAAACCTTTATCATCGCAACATTCGCTTTGTGATATTTAGTTTAACTGCGCTGTTCTTAGAACCCCGATTTTACCGTTTTTGACTCCCACAAAGTAAATCTTTTTTCCTTTCAAAAAAGATGGATTAAGACGGAACATCACTTTGGCGACGTTGCCAAATGCATCTCTTTCTAAAACCTTAAACCGCACGTTAGCATTAAAAAGAGTCACCCATCTCCCGTCTTTCTCTGCGCGGTCCTCTACGAGACGGATAAACTCTTCTTGATCCGTCTGCATAGATTGAACAAGGGTAAAATCATCGGCAAAAGAAAGATCCGTATCTTTGGTGCCCTTTTTGGTAAAAGCGACTACGGATAAACAAACGACCCGCTGATTTTTATCCTTATAGATAAACCTGATCTTGGCGTCGATAACTGCCCAAAAAGCAGGGGTGCTTTTAATCATGCCGGGCAACCCCACCAGATAGATTATACTCTCTGGCTCAACCCTAGGAAGTTCTTTTTTCAGTTCGTATAATCCTTTTTGGACGACCTCTCCGGCAAACAGGTATAAATTATTCCTTCCTAAACTCGTCAATATCTCTAGTGTAATCAAGGATAAGAGCAAAGTAACGATGACGTATTTTCTCTTTAACAAAGAGACCAGGCTCACTAAAAAAATACTGTATCCGGCCAAAGAAAGATATAAATGCCTCCTGGCCGGAGAATGAGCAGCCAGGAAGGGGATAAACAGCGTGATTATTATCCAGCCCAAAAATAAGGCTAAGGCGGGGTTTTTCCTTCTCCTGGCGATAATAACGCAGGCCAATAGGCTAAAGATGAAAACAGCCAAAACTATCGCCGGAAGAAGCAGGGAGTGCCGGTAAACAAACCGCTTTAATAATTCCGCATCTACCGGAAAGATTAAATCACGCAGATAATAAGCTATCTTATAGAGCTGCTGCGGCGCTTCCAGGATTAGATTGCGCCGCGGGAAAGAAAATACATAGCTGGGCATCATAAGGAGTTTACGCAGGGCAAGATATAAAATATCAATCAGAAAGTAGGCGGCCCAGCTAAACCTCTTCTGATTTTCCTGCGGCGTTTCTCTCCTTTTTCTTAGAAACAAAATGGCTAAAATAATCAGAAACGGCAGGCAAAATGCTGTCTCCTTTGCGGATAGCGCCAGAATAAAACTTAATACTGAGCCGAAATAATAAAAGAAGGCGCGTTTTTTGTTATGCTCAAGGTAGAATTTAGCAAAAAGCGCCACTGATAGAAGCGAAAAAAAACTGAATGCGACGTCTGCAAATGCAGAGACCCAACAGACGGCCTCAGAATTGGCAGGATGTACGGCAAAGATAAACGCGGCTAATGCGCCGTAAATACGCGATTTCAAAACAAATAAAGCAATCAGGTAGACTAAAAATACACTTGCCAGGTGCAATAAAATGCTCAGGAGATGGTAAGGAGGAAGAAAAAGGCCGGCCTGCCAGGCCGGATCAGGAGGTACAGGCAAGCCGCCTAAAGTATAACCCAACAAAAAAGGTGCCCAGTTCAGCGGCCGTAAATATGCCCTTCCCCAGTGAAACTCAAATACCTGGGTCAAGCTTTTGCTGGTTACCAGTTTGCCTAGAACGCCGTAATCATCGCCCACAAAATGAGAGAAAAAAATGGGAGAATATACGGCGAAGACAACTAATAGCACCAGAATAACGGCGGTGTTTCTTTTTAGCATTGAACCGCTGCCTTATCCTTTAGGTTTGATTACGCGTAAAGGCTTTACCCTGCCATCCTTAAAGCCGATAATATAGACCTGTTTAGCGGCCAGAAGCTGCCGGTCAAGCTTAAAAATAACCTTTGCGACTTCCCCCATCGTATCTTTTTGTAATATCTTGAATTGATAACCTGCTGTTTTATCCATCACCCATTGAGAAACGGCCGTCTGATTATCCTCTCCCACCACGCGTATTGCCTCATCCAAGCCGGTCTGCATTGACTGCGTAAAGGTAAAATCATCCAGAAACGAAACCTCCGATTCCTTAACCCCCTTCTCTGTAAAAGTTACCGTCGATAAACAGAAAACAGGCAGATTCTTATCTTTGTAAAGAAAATTTATCTTCTCTTCTGTCATCGCCCAAAAGGCAGGCGTATTCCTGATTATGCCGGGTAAGCCAACCAGGTACACATAGCTGCCCGGGCTGATTTGCGGCAGCTCTGCTTTAAGTTCAAAGAGGCCGTCACGCACTATTTCTCCGCTGAATTTATAGAGGTTATTCCTTTCTAAACTTGTCCCGATTTCGAATGCGATGACCAACGACAATATAGGGATCACCAGATACTTCTTCTTTAAAAAAGAGACCAGGGCAACCAGAAAAATGCTGTAACCTAACAAAGGAAAATAAAGGTGCCGCCGCGCCACAGCAAAAATGCCCAATGTCGGCAGGGCGAGCCCGATCATCACCCAAAGCAGAGAAAAAGCCAAAAGGGGCGACTTTCTTGCCCTTCGGATAATAAAGTAAACAAATAATCCGCCGCAAATAAGGGCGGCGATTATAGCCAAAGGCATAAGGTGATGATAGTAAAGGAAGCTTTTCAAGAAAGCCAAGTCCGAAGGCAACACTAGATCCTTTAAATAATAAGATAATTTGAATATTTTATCCGGAGATTTGACAATCAGCTCCCACCACGGCGATGTTGCCTGCGGCAGGAGTGCCCTGCGCAAAAGAAAATACAGCGCTACGATGATAAAGTAACCGGTCCAACTAAGGAGCTTTTTCTTATCTATAGGAATTTCTCTTGTGCTATGGATAAATATCGCTGCCAGGATGATCAAAAAAGGCAGGCAAAGTGCCGCTTCTTTAGAAAGAAGCGCCAGCATAAAGCTGCTCAGCGAAGCCAAATAATAAAGCGCAGCGCAAGCCTTACTTTCGCTCAGATAAAATCTGGCAAATAATACTAGTGTTAAAAACGAAAAAAAGGTAAAAGCCGGGTCCCCCACTGCGGTAACCCAGCAGACAACTTCAGAGTTTACCGGATGTACCGCAAAGATAAGCGCGGATAATGCCCCACTAACGGCAGATTTAAATATAAATACCGCGATGAGGTAAACTAACAGCACATTGGCTAAATGAAAAACCAGGCTCATCATATGATAAAAAATGAGGAAATGGCCTGCGCGCCAGGCCGAATCAGGGGGCAGGGGTAAACCACCCATAGTATAACCCAGCATATAGGGTACCCATTGTAGTGGACGGAAGTAACAACTCGCCCCCTGCATAGACGGATAATAGAACGCAAACACCTGGCTTAAATTTCCCGAGGTGGCGATTTTGGCCAGGGGCACATAGTCATCTCCCACGAAATGATAGGACAGGCTGGGAAAATAAATAAATAAGGTAACTAATAGCACTAAAATAATGGCGATATTCCTCTTCAGCATCCCGTTGAATTCCCTCCCTGTTTAAGGCCCCTTCCTGCGCAAGACCCGGCAACCTCCGATTTCCCTATCAAGATAATAATAATCTTCTAAATATTTGCCCAAATCACCGTCGATTAAAACAGCAAAGTGAGGATCAATGATGAAATATACGGGTTTATTTTTTATTGTATCGGCTAAAACCTGCCGTTTAACGAGGCTTGCGAAGTGTTTGATCATGACGCCTCTAGCGGCAAGAAAAGCGTATTTAGAAGAGGAGTACCGCTGGGAGAGAAAATAAATCTCCGGCCAGAACCCCCAGATATAAATATAATCATCCGGTTTAGTCCTTTCTCTAATAAAGGCCGCCATTTCCGCATTAGCCTTAACCATCAGCGGCCGGACCAGCTTACCCCTGCGATTGATTAAAGACTCATCCGGATCGTACTTGAAATAATAATTCCATTGCGCCCTGACGAAAACAATGAGCGCCAGCGCAAGGACTACTGCTCCAAATGATTTTTTCCGCCTAGATGCCTGCGGCTGCCAGAATAATTTTTCTAAAGTATAGGCCGCCACAAGCGCCAACGGCGGCATGGCCTGGATAAAATATTGAGGATAGAATCTCCCGGTGATTGCCACTCCCAAAAAAGCAGAAATTAGCCAAATAAGAAGAAAAAATAAAACCCTATCTTTTTTCTTGAAAGCCAAAACTACTCCCAACCCGGCCAAAACCCATAAAGGAAAATTTTCCCGGGGCGTCCAACTTAGAGCCCTAAAGAAGTTTACGGCTGACTGCGTAACTCCGGCTGCCCTGGCATAGAACAGGCCGTACAAAACCGTGGAATTAACAAAATCCTTCAGTGTTCCTTTACTGATAAGATAAGCAAAGACCAGGCTAAAAACTATTCCCGCGCCTAACCAGAGCAACCCAATCCTTTTTAAGCCCAGAAACCCGCTCTTTCTAAAAGGGTATACCGAATAAAGAAAAACCGACATCCCCATTCCTTCTAATAAGGCGCTCTGCTTAGTCATCGCAGCCAACCCGATAAATATTCCGCAAAGAAGAAAAAGAAAATTTTTCTCCTGCTGACAGGCCCTCCAGAAAAGATAAAAAGCCAAAATAATAAAAAAGACCATCAGATTCTCGGCATTGGGAAAAGAACCGACGATCAGGGCGCCGCCGGAAAAAAGGCCGTAAAGAAAAGTGCCTAAAAGGGCTGTCCCCGGCTTAAAAACCGACCTTGCCAGCCCATACAATGCCAAAGTAGTCAGCACCGCCAACAGGCTGTAAACCAGACGGATAGCCTCTACCGAATGGCCGAACAATTTAAAGATGATTCTGTAAAAAGCAAACACCAGGGGCGGTTTGTTGTCTACCAAATCCCGGTATAAGACCTTGCCGTGTTCCCAGCCCCAGCCGATGTATGCGTATATGCCCTGGTCGCCTTCAAACGCCTCCGATACAAAGTGGGCCCTGATAAGAAAAGTCAGAATTAAAATAAGGCAAAGTATGATTACCCGCCAATATTTCATTTTGCCCTTACTCCCTCCTCAATTTAAAAAAGCATCAAAGGCCGCTAGACCTGCTTTTATTAAATACCTTATTTCGCTTATGCTATGCAGGGATAATATCTTTTTGAATATATAAGAAGGCCGAAAATAAAACTTGCGGCTGATGCTCTTGCGCATAGCCACAAGTTCATCGCCGTTAAAATATGCGGTCCGCCAAGGAATATCCTTGCCGAAGAAAACGAACGAATCCCAGTCCTTATATGTCAAGTAGCCATTCTTGAGCATATAATCATAAATAGCGGTTCCCGGATAAGGCACGCAAACCGATAGCAAAAGAAAATCCGGTTTGATTTCGAAAATAAGCTCCTCTGTGGCCTTAATATCCTCTGGCGCCTCTTCGGGAAAACCGATCACAAAATCACCTTGCGTCAATATCTTAAACTTCTTAGCTAAGCCGAAGGCGCGCTTCACCTGGTTTATATCTATATTTTTATTAATTGATTTTATTATCCTCGGCGAACCGCTTTCAACGCCAAAAGCTATCTTCTTGCAATGGGAGTCTTTCATTATTCTGATGAGCCCTGCATCTACGGTATCAACGCGCGCATCGCAGTCCCAGGAAAGCCGCGGATATTTTGATTTCAAATACGAACAAAATTGTTTTACTCTCTGGCTATCTAACGTAAAGGTATCGTCATCAATAGTCAGATGCCGGAATCCCAGCGAAACCACGTCATCTATTTCTTTAAATACACTCCCCATATCGCGGAATCTGACACGCCGCTGATTAATCACCTTGGATGCGCAAAATGTACAATCATACGCGCAGCCGCGCGAAGTAAAGATTACCGCTGCCCTGGCCGATATCCCGGGCGTGCTATATCCGCGGTATAAATCAAGTTTAAGAAATCTCCTATCCGGAATAGGAAGCTGGTTTAGTTCAATAAGCGGGGGGCGTTCGTTTATGCAGGCGCAACCCTCCTTCAAAAATACTATGCCTTTAATAGTATCGGTAGGAATATTATTCTTGATATTGTCCAATAATTCACAAAGCGGCTTTTCCCCCTCGCCGATGACAACATAATCGCAGCCGGTGTCCTGAAGCGTCCGGTCAGGCAGCACGGTCGGATGCGCCCCTCCTAACACTGTTTTTATGCCTAAGGAACGGGATAACGTGCATATATGCCTGGCTTCTGTAATATTGGGAGTCATGGCGGTGATTCCGACTAAATATGGTTTTGCGGATTTCAACCTTTCAATTAAATAATCTTGCGGCTCTACCTCCAGATCCACAATTTCAGGATTATGCCCGTGCTCGCGTAACCAAGTAGCTAAACATACCAAATTCATCGGATGCTGCAGGGCTCCGACTTTTTTAAGAATCGGCATTGACCTATCAGCCACGCGTACCAAAATAATATCAGACATAGTCAGTTTGCGCTAATTATCCCACTCCAGAAGCCCTGTCAAAGCCTGAAAATGCTTTTTAATACTGTCCCATGACCTTATCCCTGATATGCTTTTCAATATATAAGCAGGCCTAAGATAAAACGACCGGTAGCACTTCTTTACCCATCTATCAGCATGAGGCGCAAGGTAAGGCATCCTGTCTTCTCGTAATCCGAGAGTGAATTCCCGCCAATAATCCCCTTTAATCAGGCCTTCTTTCCGGGCTGATTCGTAAAGGGGTGTTTTGGGGCAAGGTACGGTTAGCGTAAACATAATCAGATCCGGATCCAGGCTCTTTGCGAAATTCAGGGTATTTTCCATAGATTGAAGCGTATCGTGCAGATACCCTACCATGAAATAGGCGAAAGTCTGAATCCTTGCCTCTTTGGTCAAACGGAATGCCTTCTTTACCATCGGTAAAGTAATACCCTTATCCATGGATTCCAGAATCCGGGGGTCTCCGGACTCAACGCCGTATCTTATCCTTAAACACCCCGCCTTTTTCATCAGGGCCAATAAGGCTTCGTCTATCTCGTTTACCCTGGCAGGCGTCTCCCAGACTACCTGTAAACCCCGCGCAATAATCTCGTTGCAGAGCGGCTCTATGTGCCCTCTATCGGCAGTGATGGTATCGTCGTAGAACATGATTTCTTTCACCCCGTATTTTTTTACCGCCGACTCCATCTCATCTACGATATTAGGGGCGCTTCTGGCTCTATACTTCTTATCCGAAGGCTGCTTGGCGCAAAAGGCGCAATGATAGGGACATCCCCGCGTAGTGATCATGGTCGTGACAGGATGCAAACCTATAATTGACGAATACTTCTCATTAGGCAAAAGTTCCCTTGCCGGAAACGGCAATTTATCCAGGTCATCTACGATAAACGGCTCATTGATAAAAATTTCGCTCCCCTTTTTATATACAAGGCCCTTAATATCAAAGGGGGGCTTTGCGTTTTCCAAGGCCCTGACTAATTCTAACATGGGGTATTCCCCTTCGCCGATAATTCCGAAATCTATGCATTTATAGCTTAAGGCCTCCTTGGGATAAGCCGCTAAATGCGCTCCTCCGAGCACAACGACAGCAGCGTTCTGGTGAGCTAACTGCGCTGCCTCCAACGAACCTTTAAACGAAGAGGTCATCGCGGTAATTCCGACTATATCGGGCCGAAAATTTTTAATTTCTTCGGCGGCCTCGTCTCTGGTAAGGTTAAGAGCAATGGCGTCTAAGATTTTAACTTGATAACCGTTCTCTTTTAACAGGGCTGCGATATATGCTATGCCCAGCGGAGGCAATACCCCTTGTCTTTTATTCAGGCTTTCGGGCAAGCGCGTATTGATATTGCCCCTGTCGTGATACCGGATTAACATTACCTTCATCTTAACGGCTTAAGCCTTTTACTTTTTGTGAAGGAGGATTAAAATTAACCCTGCCCACAATAGTATATCTACAATAAGAGCCCTATCTCTTGTTAATACGCGCTCGGGCCTGCCTCCTTCTCCCTGATGTATCAATACCAGGTAGCGAAAAATACCGAAGACCACAAAGGGTATAGTCAACATCATGGACGGGCCGATTAGAGAGGTGCGAGAAGTAAAAGTATACAGGGAATAGGCGATCACTGTGGCTGAGGCAACAATAGCCAGCATCTGATCAAGTAAACCCGCCGTGTAGGTGCCCAAGACAGCATTATGCCAAAGGGCCTCTTTGCCTAAATCCACCAGTTCATACCTACGTTTACCGAGGACCAAAAATAGGGCGAGCAAGAAAGAACACAACAAAAGCCAGGGCGAAACCGGCACCCTTATCACGACCCCGCCCGCTACCGCCCTGAGGACAAATCCTAAAGAAACAACCATCGCATCCACTATGATAAACCTCTTTAGGGAAGCCGAGTAGAGAAAGATTAATGCAAAGTAAGCCAAAGAGATAAACCCTAAATATACATCCACCAAGAAAGCTAGGGCCAAAGAAAGCACAGCTAATATACCGGCTAAGAATGAGGCCAGGGGGACGCTTATCTGGCCGGCCGGCAAAGGCCTGAATTTCTTCTCTAAATGCCTTCTGTCGCTGTCGATATCAAAGATATCGTTTATCACGTAACAACTTCCTGAAAGCGCGCAAAATATAATAAAGGCCTCTGTTGCCTTAACCAACAAGGCAAGATTAGTAAGATTTGCGGAAAATATCAGGCCGGTAAAAATAACCAGGTTCTTTAGCCACTGGCTCGGCCTTAATAACCTAAGTATCGCCGTTAGTTTTGACATCGCTATTTTAACCTCCTTAAAAAACCGCGCCTATCCCTCTTAAGTCCTGGCCTTTCCTGCGTAAAATCAGGCAACCCTCTAGTATTTCTTTATCCGGTAAATAGTTATTATCCAGATACTCTTTTAACGGCGCGCTGATCAGATCCGCAAAATAATAATCGATGATGAAATATTTCGGCTTGTTCTTTACTATGTCGGCGAAAACCGTTTTTAGAATCCTCTCTCCAGTACCGCCGACCATCGCGCCGTGGGAAGGAAACACAAAATATTTGGAAGCTGCCTGCCTTTGAGAATAAAAATATACCTCCGGCCACAATCCCCAGATATAGATATAGTCCCGGGGGCTGGTTTTCTGCCGGATAAAAGCAGCAACCTCGGCAGTCGCTTTATATAATTTTGGCCGCGCAAGACCACCGCGGCAATTGATCAGGGATTCCAGGGGCGTATACTTAAAATAATAATCCCACTCTACCCGCAGGAAAGAACATACGGCTAAAATAAGCAGAATCATGCCCATATATTTTTTTGCTGCTTGAGGCCGAGAAAAAAAGGTTAACCCCAAATAAAGGCCGGCTAAAATAGATAATATCGGCATGGCCTGAATGAAATAATGCGGATAAAACCTGAGCGCCGAAGAAACGCCGAGAATACTTGCCGCAAACCAACAGAGCACAAATAAAGCCCGTTCGTCCTGCCTGTTTTTATATACCTTGAATAACCCCAATGCCGCTAAGGCCCAGAGAAAAAAATTCTCCCGCGGAGTCCAGAAAAACGCTTTCCATAAATTGACTATTGCCTGGCTGAGGCCTACTATCCTGCCGAAGAAGGCATTATATAAAATAACCGCATCAAAAAGAGAGCGGCCGGCCCCCTTAAAGATAAAATAGCCGACAAAGAGAATAACTGTTGAGAGCGCCCCACCCCAGAGCAGGGCGGCCTTAAGCATGAGCGGGCGTAACAGAAGTTTGCGCCTTGCGGTCTGCCAGAGGAAAAAAGACGCCGCAGCCAATTCCCAGAAAGCTACCTGTTTGCTCAATATTGCTAGCCCAAAAAATATGCCGCTGGGGAAAAATAAGCAAGTTTTTTCTTTTTTATATGCCACCCAGAAAAAATAAAAAGCCAGAATAACAAAAAAGACCAGCAGGTTCTCGGGATTGGCAAAAGAACCCGTGATCAAGACTCCTCCGGAAAATAAACCGTAGAGAAATGCGCTGAGCAGCGCTACCCTGGCTCCGAAAATCAGGCTGGCTAACCTGTAAAGAAAAAAAGTGGTAAAAACTGCCAACAGCGCATAAAACAAATGGATGTTTTTTGTAAAATCTCCGGCAAAGTTTAAAACCGCCATATAAACTAAATAAATAAGCGGGGGCTTATTATCGAAGAAATCTTGGTAGGGAAGCCTTCCTTGCTGCCAATTCCAGGCTATATAGGCGTAGTCCCCCTGGTCGCATTCCAATTGCTGCCCTAAAAAATGGGCTCTGATTAGAAAAGTCAGAACCAATATGAGTGCCAGTGCGCCTATTATCCGCCAGTTCATCTTGAAGTTGATATCAGCGGCTGGTTGCGCAATCATCGCTTTTCCCATTTTAAGTGCTCCTTTATCAAATGATACACCTCATCCGGGCTAATCGCCTGCAGGCAACGGCTATCCCGGCAGGCTGATTTCCTCTGGTTGAATGTCGACAGGCAGGGAGAACAGGGAAACTTAGAGTATAATATCCAGACGTTTTCGCCTAAGGGAGCGTAAAGCTGCGGGCTCTCGGGGCCGAAGATAACAAATTTTTTAACCGGCGCCAGAGAAGCGATATGCGCCAGGCCGCAGTCATTGACTATCAGCGCCTCGGCTATGTGAAAAAGGCTTAAAACCTCAGCTAAACTGGTCTGATTAGTCAGGTCCAGGCATCTTTTATTACCGACTAGCTGGCAGAGCGCCTGCGCTTTCTTCATCACCCCGCCTGTGCCGACGATGATCACATAATTATTATCATCCTCTAAAAGCATTTTACTTAAAGCAACAAAATTATCCAGCGGCCATTCCCGCGAAGGGATGACTCCGTCTCCGGGGTTAGTCAGGAACAACCTTGCCCCTTCGCTTACGCCCAAACTGCCGAGCCTCTGCCGTATATGCTGCAACTCTTCCTCCGGAGGAATAAACTCAGGAGTTAAGATATCCGCGTCTTCTATTCTTTTTTCCAATTCAGGCGTAGACTTAGCCGGCAACTTCATCACTTGCGCTAAAGAAAGGAGTAATTTGCTGGTGTGGATTAAAGGATTGTACTGGACATTATGCGTCAAGAGGTTCCCCCGGTACAAACCCTCAAAATGATAGCGATAAAAACCTATTCTTTTAGCTGCGCCGCTTAGATACGTAAGTATGGCGGTAAAACGCGAAAACAGCTCCAGGTCAAAGACCATGCCTATTTTCTCTTTTCTCATCCTCCAGATCACCCTACAGGCGTCTCTGATAAAGCCCCAGAGCGAATCCTCGGTTATAGTCAGGATATTTTGCGGCTTTATTATATCCAGGGCTTCAACCAGCGGCCTGTTCTTGCTGAAAGTAAGAAAAAATACCTCGCTCTCGGGATATTCCTTCTTTACTTCTTTGATCAGAGAATACGACAGGATTATCGCCCCCATTTCCGACAACTTGATGAAAAGGGCCTTGGCGGGTATTTTTTCTTTCTGCCGAAAAGGCATCATCCGGATTACGCGGTTTATGCCGTCCAGTAATAGGCATAACGGTATCCCGAGCCAATAATCGATCAACCTCATTAAGTTAGTAGCCATATTATGTGGATAAAGATTTTAAATAAGCGACGGCTGTAGCAGGTTTTATCTTTTCCTCCTTGCCACTAGGGTCAAGACGGCTCCCGAAGAGAAAAAAACAGCTAAAAACTCAAAGATAACCCCGAAAATAAAACAAAGGGGCGCCAGCAAAACTGTAAACAATAGATTCATAAAAAGGCGCGCCTTGCTTAATGTCTCCATCTTGCCTGTTTTATGTGTCAAAAAGTCCCAGAGAAAATTAAATTCCAACCCTAAAGCATTCAATAAGCTCTGAACCGCGCTGAAAAAGCCATACTCAAGAGAAAACGTGCTCTGCCCTACGCCCCGGAAACCCGCGATTCTAAGTATCCCTTCCATGTTTTCCGGAGTAAAATGATATAAATGCTTCGGGACGTCTATTAAAAACCAATTCTTTTTAAAAATCCGCGCCTGCCAGGAAGAAAAGTTTGGGACAGAAATAAAAAGTAGCCCTTCATCTTTAATTATCCGCCCTACTTCCCGCAATGTCTCTTTGGGGTCATTGAGATGTTCTAATACATGCCAAAGGCTGACCACGTCGAAATATTCTTTTTCAAAATGGCAATTTTTGATATCATCAATAATAATATTAAGCCCGAGCTGCTCCCTGGCAAAAACCGAAGCCATGCCCGATAATTCAGTCCCCCAGACCTTCCAGCTTCTATCGCGGAAATATTTTAACTGCCACCCCCTCCCGCAGCCGATATCAAGCATCCTGCCCGTCTTACCGGGAAAATAAGACAGGATTTTGCTGATCCTTACCCAGGGATGCAAATTCTTAAAGTAATTAGCCAGAAAAGGAACCCGAGTTTTATTATCATCGTAGCTTTCTGCCGAATAAAACCTCTCTAACTCTTCTCGCGACGGCTGAGGGCAAGTAATGCCTAAACCACAAGCCGAGCAGCGAAAGACCGAAAAACTAAACCCGGGAATACAATCCCTTACTTCAAACAGGAACTTTAAACCTTCGCTGCCGCAGATATTGCATTTATTAAGCATCTCTATCAACCCTCGCTCAACCGGGAATATTAACCTTATATACTATTAAACCACACTTATCGGGACTGGTATAAATCAAATCAAAATAATCAGGATAGCCGGCTAAAAGAGGTTTAATAAACTTATCAAAATCCATTATTTTTTTACCGTGCACTACCAAGTATGCTTCTTTTTCCAAAAAGATGTAGTTTACTTTTCTCTCCTTAATCGCCGCTAACGACTCGCCAGGATCGCGGCTCAATTCCAGGAAGGCGCCTTTTCTGCCCGTATAAAAATACACCGCCGCAGGGTCACTAGACATGATGACCGAGCCTTGCGAAGTGTTTCCGTCAATCCAGGAAAAACCTTGCGCAAAACAGGGCTCGGCAGACCCATTATTATCAATTAATTTTTTAAAGTTGTTAAAGCCGGCGGCGACAGCCACCGTTAATAACCCGAGAATTAACGCGAACTTAAAAAATTTTATTCTCACCTGCCTTAATGCTATAAGCAGATAGCCGATTAAAAAAGGATAGAGCGGCAAAAGGAGATGC
>Ga0268277_1001572_pt1 | contig 15048 bp, 14 predicted proteins | sample saktaG_5_FD_190132 | JGI IMG/M metagenome (GOLD analysis project Ga0268277, IMG submission 190132) | Saline water microbial communities from Sakinaw Lake, British Columbia, Canada - sak_2010_1_5_50m | ecosystem: Environmental > Aquatic > Non-marine Saline and Alkaline > Saline ...
CAGAATAATGGTGGCGGGCGCTATAATCACTACCTGAAATACACAGGCAAGGTAAATGTAAGGCCATCCCCATTTAAATGGGGATGGCCTGTTTTTCAGGGGATTATATACAGGATGAAATATCAGGGTCCTACAACGACGGTAACGGTAGCGTTATCGCTTCCGTAAATATTGAGGGCGGTCAGCGTATAGCTTGTAGTCATAGCTGGCGATACTGATTGCGAATATTTTGAAGCCGGGATGCCGATGCCCTGATTAATAGTACGTATGGTGTCTCCCTTTATATCCCAGGATAGTCTTGATGTACCACCCTCGATAATGCTGCTGGGTGTGGCAGTAAAGGATCTTATTACCGGTGCTGTGCCATCCGTCGACGTGCTCACCGTAACCGTAGTTTCTGCAGTTTCTGTGCCGAAGGTATTGACGGCGGACAATTTATAGATGGTGGTGGCAGCCGGTATTACCATCGTCCAACCTGAAGACGGCACATTGCCGACATCCGGGCTGATCGAAACTGCCCTTGCTTTATTGACAGCCCAGGTCAGGGTTATATTATCTCCCGACATAATTGAATTGTGGCTGGCAGAGAAAGTTTTTATCTCCGGAGGATCTTTGGTGATGGCCGGGCCTGTTGTATTTATTGTGTTCACAGTAACAGTGACTGACCTGGTTACCGAGCCGTAGTCACTATCAGCCCTCAGTGTATACACGGCGGTCGCAGCGGGAGTTACCTGCATGGTACCTTTTGACGCGACGCCGCCGATGTCTTGATTGATATTAATTGACTTTGCGCCAATGACATCCCATGTGAGTGTTGAGGCCTCGCCGGAATTAATTGAAGCCGGACTGGCGCTTAATATGGTAATAATAGGTGCTTTCGATGCAGTCACCGTAAGCGTGGCTGACGCGGTTGAATTGCCGTTATTATTGGAGGCCGTCAGCACGTACTTGGTGGTGTAACCCGGTGACACATTTTTTGTTCCGCTTGGCGATACGTTACCGACTTCCGGCTGAATGGCAACCGATGTTGCTCCTGTAACGCTCCAGGACAATGTGGCTGCCTGACCCGTATAGATACTGCCTGTGTTGAAACTGAAACTGTTTATGGACGGCAGGGGACCGGTAACCGCGATAGTTGCGGACCTGCTTACAGAGCCGCCGAACCGGCTGCTGGCAACCAGCGTATAAGTCGTTGTTTCGCCGGGAGATACTGTCCTGCTTCCGCTGGAAGAAACCGTCCCGATACCAGGGCTGATAGAAACCGAGGTTGCCCCGGTAACTTCCCAGCTCAAAGTTGCCTCTTGCCCCGACGTGATCGTCGAGGAACCGGCATCAAAAGACGCCACGACCGGCGCTGCAAACCACTTCGAGATTTCCCCCTGCAGAGCGATGCCCGCGATGATAAGCGCAGCAACAATGACCAGGATAATAGAAATTATGGCAACGATTCGCCTGTTACTTTTTAACAGCTGCAACAGCCGCAGCCCGCCGTCACCTTCTTGCGGCTGATCCTGGCCTTGAGATCCAGAACCTGCAGGTTGGTTATGGGTGGAAGCCTGGTGCCATTGCTGCTGCTGTTGGGCATATTGATCCTGCGATGACTGGTATTGATCCTGCGTTTGAGATGCCTGCCAGTTCAGGACCGTTTTACAGTTTGAGCACTGCGTCTGGCCGTAGGCTACCGGTGCTCTGCAATTGGGACAATAATACATTTGCTGCATAATATATTTTCACTTGTAACACAGCAATAAGTCGGTTGCTTATTTGACATTCAGGGTTTGAGCGATCTCCTTCAACAGTGCCTTGTTTGCGTCCCCCTTGATTGTAAGGCCGATAATGGCTATGGTCTTTTCGCCCTTATCTGTGCCCAGTGCATATACATATAGCTGATACATTCCGTAGACATCGGCGCGTAACACGGCTTCCGTGGCATGAGTCGTTCCATCCGATAAAGTGGTAGCATTGATAGACTCGATTTTCGTTTTAAGCTGATCTTCTCACAGGCATCTTTTTTAATCTCCCCCCGTTATTCTGTACTTGAAAACAGCAAATTTCTTTTGGAAATCCGGCTTCACTCTCATGATCAATACCGTCCGGGATTGTTCACCTGCCACGATCATTTGAAGAATCGGGTACAGCATACTAAATTGTATAAATCAGGTCAACGGGCAGGCTATACTCTAATCATAGTATAAATTGCACATGGTCTCCAGGAGACCGCTATACCAAGCCGGGGGAAGGTCAGCACAACTTGATATTGACTGATATTAATCTGAATTATATAATGTGAGTTAACGAATACTTACTATATATTATCAATAAATACGGGCCAATCTTGCAGTACAGGAGGTTGCGGTGAAAATAAACATAGTATCTAAAATATTAGCAGCAATTCTTACCTTGTCTTTATTGTTTTTATCTACGCCCGTCGTCGCCGCCTCGAGTCTCACGAGCGGATTTGCAAAAATAAAAGACTGGGATAAGGCGCATGAAGGCTTCAGTTTTTCATCGGGCCAGGTTACCTTCACCGATGCGGACTTCTTCATCGCACCCAGAGGAATCCATGTTTATGACTCTCCCGGCATCATTGATATGGGACTGATAGCTCTTGATGCTATAGGCGAGGCGCCGGCAACGGGATATGTAGAAATGGCAACGCCGCTTGACGGGCATTCGTATGTTGTGCGGTCAGGCGGAAAATACGGCAAGTTTTACCTTGAGGAAACCTATGATTGGCTGGACCCTGTCGAATATGGGATTTCATGGGTGTATCAAACCAATGGCGCTAGGACTTTTGAAGGCGCCGCATCTTCTGCGCAGCCAACTACCCCGGGACAAACGGGGCCCGCGGTAGAGACCGGGTGCACTTATGAACAGTACATTGCTGCTTACAATAAGCTAACCTCCTTGATGGCTCAGGGCAAGGGAAATACGCCGGAAGCGCAGACAGCATATGCAGAATATGCAAAGGCGAAGGCCTGTTACGAGAGCGGGAGCTCTGGAGCAGGTCAGACGACTACCCCGGGGCAAACAGGGACCGCGGTAGAGACCGGGTGTACTTACCAAGACTACATCACTGCCTACAATAAGCTAAATTATTTGAATTCTCATGGCCAGGCGAATACACCGGAATCAAAGTTAGCATACGAACAATACGCAAAGATAAAGGCCTGTTACGAGAGCGGGAGCTCGGGAACAGGGTCGCCTGCTACGACTACGACTACGACTACTACCTCTGCGAGCACTTTACTAGGGCAAACATTTTACTACCCTTATACCAATTGGACTCCATACCAGAACGGGCAGGGTTCGGTGAGCCTGCAGCAAAGTAACCTGTGTATTAATTCTATGAATGCCGGCGGCGCCTGGGCGGAGACAACCAGGTTACACGACATTTCAACTGAATACACGGTGGAGCTCGATTTCAAAGTCACCGAGCAAGATAATCATTACATTATCATCTATAGTGATGGCTACCTTCACCTTGATATTGATTGGGGCACAGCTTTATCTCATTTTCAACCGGGGGCGCCATACAGCGTGCGTCAATTTCCAGGCAACCTGCAACCCAACCAATGGTACAGAATCAGGATGGACGCCCATCCGTCTCAGGGGACATTTGATGTATACATAGACGGCAGCAAAGTCAGTACCGCTACCGGATTAACCGCCACAAATACAAGCGATTTTCGTACCATTCACAGCATGGTGAATTGTACTGACTGCATCTTTTTTGGTGATCCGGATGACATTACCTACAGGGGCGGCAATTATAATCGGGGCAGTGCTTGCTGGAGGAATATAACTGTAATTGGCCAGCCGAAAGGCGCTGTGCCGCAGACAACACCAACAACAACATCAACTACCAGTACGAGTTCAACTTCACAGACATACTCCGCCGCCGGCCAGACGTTCAGTTATCCTCCCTCAAAATGGGTGCCCGCACAGGACGGTCAAAGCGCGGTGAGCCTGGGGCAGGATCAGCTATGCATCAGTTCCATGAAGCCCGGCGGCGCCATGGCATACACAAAGAGAGACTACGACATTACCTCAGACTACACAGTGGAATTCGATTATATGGTTGGGACTGATGACAATCATTGGATAATCGTATACAGCGACGGCTACCTTTTCCTGATTATAGACTGGGGCACCCAGCTTTCACATTGTCAGACCGGACGGCTTCCCCTCCATCTGGAAGTGAATAGATGGTACAAAATAAGGATGGACGCTTTTCCCGGGCAGGGCAAATATGACGTGTACGCTGACGGGGTAAAATTAGGTACTGCTGTTAACCTGCATGTTGGCTTCAATCACAAATTAGAAAGAGGCAATCTGCTTACCTGGCTGGATAAAATTTATCCCGCCTGGGACTGTATCTATCTCGGCGATATAGACAATGAATACTTCATGGCCGGAAGATATAACCGGGGTATCGCCTGCTGGAAAAATATTACCGTGCGTCAATCTGCGGGTACTACTACATCCACCATCACGCCTGGAACGGAATATCCGCAAAAACCCGGGCTCGACCCCTCCCAAATAGTGTCTCCCCCTACCACATCGACCACCACTACCACTACGACATCCATACCTGCAGGCACTGCGCTCATTGCTGAATCCAGAACAGTGGCGCCGGGTGCTACAATTCAGGTACCTGTTAATTTCCAGAATGCACAAAACGTTGGCAGCCTGGGCTTCAAACTGGGTTACAATCCGTCAGTTGTCCAGGTGATAAAAGTGTCAAAAGGTTCTCTGCTGGCGTCGTCAACCTTCACCTCTAATGTCCAGTCTGATTTCATTATTTTCGGCTTTGCCACGCCCCAGTCCATCAGCGGTACCGGATCCGCGGCCGTCGTGGAATTCCAGGCGCTGGGAGCTGAAGGCAGCAGGAGCCCGCTAACCCTGACCGAGATCATAGCAACCGGTTCTTCCGGTGCTGCTCTCTCCGTAAATGCTGTTAACGGCGAGCTAAGCATCGGACAGAAGCAAATAGGGGATGCCAACGGCGACGGCAAACTCTCGGTGCTTGATGCCCTGATTGCCCTGAAGATGTATGTTCAGGCGCTCCCGCTGGACCTGACCGTCGATATTAACAAAGATGGACGTGTCACCCCGGAGGATGCCCGGTTGATTATGCAGAGGGCCAAGCCGTAGTAAAGGAAGGTGATAAACATGAAGTTAGGTTCTATTGTGCGAACACTGATAATTGCGGCGCTGGCTGTTGTAATAATTATACCTGCTGTTAGCTGCATCAAGGTGGCGCGAAAGCCCGGGGCAACAACCGGACAGGTGAAGGTGCCGGTCAATGCCAACAACGCCAGCAACCTGGGTAGCCTTGAGTTTGAGTTAGTCTATGACCCTGGTACTTTACAGCCGGATAGCGTGACAAAGGGCGATCTGGCGGACAACGCCATGATCGATTTCAGCTTCACACGCTCCGGCCGGGTGTGGGTGGCCATGGTTGATTCCAATGGAATAAGCGGTAACGGTTCACTGGCCGTAATAACCTTCCGCAGGGTGGGAAATAGTCAAACGGCAGCCATCTTGACACTGCAGAACGTCCGCGCAAATAATGCCACCACCCTTGTCGATATAATAACCAGCACCACTGCTGGAAGTCTAACTACACCACCGGCTATAAATTTTACCCGCTGAGAAGATAGAGCAGCCCGCCGTCACCTTCTTGCGGCTGATGCCGGCCTTGAGATCCCGAACCTGCAGGTTGGTTATGGGTAGAAGCCTGGTGCCATTGCTGCTGCTGTTGGGCATATTGATCCTGCGTTTGAGATGCCTGCCAGTTCAGGAGCGTTTTACAGTTTGAGCACTGCGTCTGGCCGTAGGCTACCGGTGCTCTGCAATTGGGACAATAATACATTTGCTGCATAACATATTTTCACTTGTAACACAGCAATAAGTCAAACATTGAAAAAGGTTCGCAATGACGCGGGAGAAGCCTGGTGGCGGCGGTTGTTGCAGGTATATAATTGCAGTCAACCGCGGGAGTTGACCGGTTGAACATATTCTAACTTTGGGAGGCCGGTGGTTCACGTGGTATAAGTAGTCCAACATCCCGCATTCTGCATGATAGCACGGCGGTCATGCCGATAACTCAAATAGACGGAGGGTGATATGAAGAGCGCACAAAAGGTACTGCAGTCAGGCATGTTGACGGACTTCAAGGCATTCATTATGAAAGGCAACGTAGTCGATATGGCGGTTGGTATCATTATCGGTGCCGCCTTCGGCGCCATTGTAACTTCAATCGTCAAAGACGTTATTATGCCCCCTATCGGTCTCGCCCTGGGCAATATCGACTTTTCCAACCTGGCTATAGTCATAAAAGAAGGCGCCACGCCAAGTCCTTACCCTTCTATAGCTGCTGCCCAGGCTGCCGGCGCTGTCACAATTAACTACGGGCTATTTATCAACACCATCATAAACTTCCTCATAATTGCTGCAGTGGTATTCTTCTTTATCATCCGTCCGCTGGCCAAACTGCAGTCTTTGACGAAGGGAGCTGCGCCTGCTGCGCCGACAACCGTAGATTGCCCTTACTGCGCGACAGCCATCCCAGTCAAAGCCACCCGGTGTCCAAACTGCACTTCAGAACTCGTGAAGTAAGTCTGACTGATTTGGTCTGCCCGCAGTAGGCATGATCTATTGCAGCCGGCAACAATTTACAGGGGTTCAGTCAGACAGATTGGTGAATGCGATGGAAATGCATTAATGTATTTGATAATATGATAAATTATCAAGCTCTGATTAGGAGGGAATATGGGTAAAAGGGGATCACAGGTAATTCTACCGATTTTAAATATAACTGGCTTAGTGGGTGTTCTTGTCGTTAACGGACTGGCCAATGCTCTTCCCATAAATAATAAAACAACCGGTGAGCTGTCCGACCAGTATCCAAACCTGTTTGTGCCAGCGGGGCTGACATTTTCGATTTGGGGATTAATCTATATACTGCTGGCTATCTTTGTCGTGTACAGTACGATAAGCGCTCTCAAGGTAGATACAAAACGCTCTTTCATCAATAACATAGGCATATTATTCTTTCTAACTTGTCTGGCCAATATCGGTTGGATTTTCGCCTGGCACTATGAGATCCTCCCCCTGTCCATGATACTGATAATATTACTGCTTACATGTCTAATCGCGATTTACCTACGTCTATCGATTGGCAGATCGGATGCTGCAAACAAAGAGAAGTACCTGGTTCATCTTCCTTTCAGTGTATACCTGGGTTGGATTACCATAGCAACGATCGCCAATGCGACAGCTTTGCTGGTCGATGCCAATTGGAATACATTCGGGCTTGGAGAGCAATTCTGGGCAGTATCCGTCATTATAGTTGGCATAGCAATTGCTCTAACAGTGCTTTTTCAACGAAGGGACATGTTCTTTGCTCTGGTTGTTGACTGGGCATTAATTGGCATATTGATAAAGCGACTATCGGTTAATCAAATACCTTATTACAGTGTAATAGTCACTACAATCGCTGGTTTAGTTATTATCTCCCTTGGCATAATATTCCAAATTATAAGGCGGAAAGTATATTAAGCTTTACTACTTAGCTTTTATGAGTGGCAGTCAATCGTACCGTAAGTCTTGACTTCGACTATGCAAGTTACTTTTGACCTTCCCCCGCATTTAGCAGCGATTGTATTCATAATATTGCTAACACAAAAAACCCGTCTAAATAATCAAATGCTCGATAAACAGAGTGAAGCTCGAATATCCGCTTGATTGCGGCGTTTTTGTTATATATAGCGTGACCGATACTAATTGATCGAGGGAGGGAATAGATGGCATCTATGCCATCAGGGTTTCCTCCCTCGATCATGACCGGCTGAGTGATATGATATGCAGGTTACGGATGCGGAGGCGGGCCTGGATGTGGTCCCGGATGTGGGCCCGGAGGCGGACCTGGAGGCGGTCCCGGATGTGGGCCTGGTGAAGGCGGAAATGGCTGCGGCGGCCGTGAATACCAGGGGTACTGATAGTAATACGGGTATTGATATACAGATGGATAGCTTCGATAGATGACAGCAGGTTGATAGACCGGTTGAGCAGAGGTAACATACGTCTTCTGCTGCTGTAGCTGGGATTGTGCTTGAGAGAGAGACTGCTGTGCTGAATTCAGCTGCTGCTGACTGGCAGCCAGTTGTTGCTGAGTTGAAGAGAGCTGGTTGCTGAGTGAATTGACCTGGTTTTGTAAAGCCTGAACCTGCTCACTGGTTGCATACGAAGTACAACTTGTAGCAGTTAACGCTGTTAATGCCGCCAGTGCCAGTAAAACAATAAAGACTCTGTTATTCATTTTTCACCTCCTTTGTCGTTACTTTATGCTTATTATATGGGAGTAGATCCGGGTACACCTGACAGCTGCCTTACAAATACCTGATATGACGCTGACAGTTTATGTGCCTCCACCACATCATGGCGTCCTGCCGCCCGACAATACCTGTCAGTCATCATCAGCGCAGAGAATGCAGTGGCACCAGTACTATCTACTCATTGACATTTCTTAGTTGAATGATCTATCCTACCTGCAAAGATATAAAGGAGGTTTACAAATGATAGGATACTGCATGAAATGCCGCAAGAAGAGAGAAATGAGCAATACAAAGGCTGTCAAAATGAAGAATGGCAGACCAGCGACAAAAGGTGTTTGCTCGAAATGCGGCACAAAAATGTACCGAATAGGCAAGGGTTAAAAATACAGATTTAGAATGCTTGTGCTTTAGACAAAGCAGAACCAAATAACACTTTTACATATTAAAAGATTTAGGCATCCGGATATTTTGATGCCCAAATTATTGTGAGGTTTATTATGCCTGATTTTGGCACAGCTTTTTCCGGTCTTAAAAAGGATCGTAAACTAACCAGGGCAGAATTAATTCGTGCAATACGCTTTATGATAGCTGCTGAATATGAGGCTATTCAATTATATATGCAACTTGCAGAATCAATAGACGATAAGCTGGTAATCGAGGTGCTCAAGGATATCGCTAATGAAGAGCGGGTTCATGCCGGTGAATTTATGAGGTTGTTGAAAGGATTAGCCCCTGATGAAGAGAAATTCTATAAAGAGGGCGCGGGAGAAGTAGAGGCAGAGATAAAGAAAAGTAAAAAGAGATAGGATTAAAACAGCGCTGCAATAGCGCTATTTATCACGTGGCAGGTTAATGTAACCCTTCCTTCAAATAATGGCGATACGGGTGAGTATTATGGAAATAAATGTAAATTGTGCCCGGTGTTCGAAAACTGTTTGCAGCAGTGAGCATTATATGGAGGGACCGGATAACTGCCCGACGAAGATAAAAGCAGAGGTAATTGAAAAGGCAGCTAAAGAATACGATAAGCCGGAGATCAGGGAGTTTGCCCGTCAGGCATCAATTCAGGAATTTGAGAATTACATGAATATGCCTGAGGGGCTGATGTCGCGTAATCCCAGAGTGGAGGAGGTAATTCAATTCTCTAAGAAGATGGGTTATAGGAAGTTGGGAGTTGCCTTTTGCGTTGGCTTAAAAAAAGAGGCGGAGATGCTTACCCAAATACTGGAAAACCGCGGTTTTGAGGTCGTTTCCGTCTGCTGTAAGGCGGGTGGAATTCCTAAAGAGCGAATTGGAATCAGAGATGACCAGAAGATAGTCTATACCTTCATTGGTCCAGGCCACTGGGAGACCATGTGTAGTCCCATATCCCAGGCTGAAATATTAAATGATTCCGAAGTGGATTTTAATGTATTGTTAGGGCTGTGTGTAGGGCATGACTCGCTGTTTTTCAAATATGCCAGGGCACCGGTAACGGTTCTGGTTACCAAGGACAGGGTCTTCGGGCATAACCCGGCGGTTGCCCTATACCAATCGCACGCCTACTATGGCCGTTTGATTCGCAAAGAGCCCTTTGAGAAAAGAATACCGCCTGAATAGCATTAGCAATGGAAATCCATTATTGGATTAAACACCGACCGAGAGTATAATCAGACTGCAGGCAGGGCTGAATCAGGATTGAAGGAGGGCGATGTCAATGTTAAGACCATCCCATTTTGCTATGGCTCCGATTATTTTCCTTCTCATCATTTCTGTAGCACTTTCATGTGCTCCAGAAGCGTCTGTTCCGAAAGTGACCACGGGTGATGTGGACACTTTTTATTCCGCATTAGAGAAGAGCGATTTTACTTTGAAGCCGGCGCCGTTCATCCACGTGGACCTGATTAAATTATATGAAGCCGGAAAATTGGCTAATGCCGCCGGCAACAATGCAGGTGCGCCCTATAAAGGATTGTTTGGCGCTGCCCCGGCGAATTTGGAAATGAAGGATATCAAGCAATTGTCAGGTGCTCAGGAGAAGGTAGATAACCTGCTTTATAGTATTCCGGGGCTCATTCAGGGATGGCAGTTAAATCCTGATGATGCGGTTGTTCTCGTAACTAAAACCCCCCCGGAGTGCACTTATTTTAGCTATGTTGGCTTCATCTTCAACAAGTACTATGAGAAAGAGAAACAGCGCAAATGGGTATGGACCAGCTTTAATGATCCTCTGAACAACCTCACCATCAAAACCTCGGGCACACCCGATGGTGCAAAGGGAAACCCGTTCAACCAGGAGACTATTATTATCATCACGGCTGATAAAGGTATTGACCAGCGTATACGCAATGTCGCATTATCAGCAGGATATTCGGAAAGCATTATTAACACATATATAGTCCCGAGTTCAATGGTCAAACTGGGCACAGGTCCAGAGTTTGATACTATCGTCGTTGGGCAGCGCATGGCGCTCTTTGCGGATGAAAAAGCCGGCCAGGAATATGTTAATACTGTTACGATAGGTATCAAGGTAACGCCCAAATCAACTGTAAAGCTTGACCCATTCCCGGCGCCGGAGTTGCGCGTCAGGGGTACCGGCAAAACAGAGGTGGATTTTCAGCCGGCCATTGAGGAGCTGCGTAAAGCCATACTGGCCAAGTATAGTGACCTTGCAGTAAAAGAGCTTAACACTTACGTTTGGCTTTCCGAGTCTTACGATGCAGTCCAGACAGAGACATATGTGGCCGGGGAAAGCCGCGACACGGTTTACCTTCGCAGCGATACCTTAACGCTTGGAGATGACCCCGATGAGTTTGCCATCGTCTACGGTGTCAATCATGCCGCCACCGGTAAAGCCACCTACGCAAACTGCAACTTCTATGGTGAAGCCGGCTGGAATGGTGTAACAGGTATCTACAACACGGAGTATGCGAGGAGTGCTGAACCATATCTGCCCGGAAATCCATTGGCTAAATATCTTTACGTCTGCAAGTTTGCGCGCAGCTGTGGTTCTGATAAGACTTGTATAGCAGTGCCAACCGGACCCAAAGCGCATGGAGTGGGACTCGATGAGCCCGCCTTTATCGGGTTCCGGGCATACATGGAACCAGCTACCAGGGTAGGGCCAATCAATACAGAACTACTTTACGACCGTGTCATCAAGTTTAATGCGCGTCAATAGCGTTATATCCACTGGGATTACAATTTATTTCAGATTTGCCGATTTTGCGGCCTCTGGTTTAACGTACGCCCAAATCACTTCAGGGGCATCTCCAATCCCGCCAACCTCTCTAACCCTAAGTGTCCAGTTTCAGGGGTTCACTCCAGCCCAATGTACCCGGAGCTAAATCATCACCTGGTTTGCCCGCAATGACATGTGATAATTTGGTGGCAGCGACTGGGATTGAACCAGTGACCAAGGGCTTATGAGTCCCAGTTCCGGCTTTTGATATCGTTGCAGACTTCATTTTACTACTTTTTCCAGTGATACTGCGGTAATAAATAAAGTTATGTCATTTGCTCTTGTTAAAAGTGTATAAACTCGTGAATAAGAGGAGCATCGGTCTCTATTTTTTCGCCCTTCACATCCAGTTTTATATCACAGTCAGAAAGAAAGCGGAGATATCCGTTCCCTGCACCCTCCTTCATACCGGGTAAAAGCTCGCTCTCCACCAGCTCTTTCACCCTGTTAGTTACGGTGCCCGTTACATTCGCGCTTTCCACGCTCATTACCATGGTCTTCGGATAATTTATTCCTGTCATTTTATCCAGGGCAAGGTCGCTGTAATCCGCGTTTAATTTATCGGACAGGTCAAACAGATCATGCCCTTTAAAGGTGATTAATCCTGTTACCGGTTTATTCCCTGTTATCTTTGATGATTCACCGACTGTATATATAAAAGTATAATCTCCGCTCATGATTCGGCCCCAATGCCAGAAACTGTAAATTTCATTCAGCATGGTGTTTCCCCAGTTATGATCATGATAACCCACACCGGTTACAGGTATCTCTTTCCCGTCTACGATTAATATGCCTGTTACTTTAGCCTTGGGTTGTGCTACCGCCCACCCCATATACCGCTCAGGTTCCCGGCTGAAATATGTAATGCCATCGGGTGGATTCCTGTATCCCCGTGTAAGATTTTCGAAAGTTAATTTGCATCCAATATTACCTTCAAGGAATTCGACATCATAGCGCGGGTAATTTCCTTTAAGATGGTTGTTTCCCATTGTAACGTCACAGGACGTTTTAGAGGCATTGCAGTTGTCTGCCATAAACACAGGTACTGCAGCTATTTTTTTTCCTTGAGGATCATAAATGGAGAACTGTATTACCCTGACAGGCATAAGAATACCGCTTACTTTGGCATTCATGAAGTGCCACGCTGTTACAAAGGAGTACCCGTTTTCAAAAGATGCATCCATATACCACCACTCGTAATTTTCCCCGTCCGGGAATTCATGACGGGCATCATCGATATCGTTGAGTTGATAGGCTGCGGGGTCTGCGGATGAAAAAGTAAAAGTTGAGGCAGGCGCTTCCGGTGCTGCAGGTGCAACGGTTGCGGACGGTGCACATGCTGCAAATAAAACAGATACGATAATACAGCAGAACATGAACCCGGGTACAAATTTTCTTATCACTTTTTTCTCCTTCCGATAATACTGCAACGATATATGACCAAGGACTTAAGGTCAAGATGAACGATTAGAGGCGTTCGACACGCTTTACGTATTCTTCTATCAAAAACCAGTTTCTATTTATACCTTTTAGGTTCTCTGAGCCTGGCTCACAAGTGAAAGTTTACCATTTTCCTGGTTATAAAAAAGAGCTCGTTTCCAATTTAACTGCATTATATCGACAATACCACTAATTCCTGCAATAAAGATTGACCATCCCTTTTCAATTGTTAACTGCATCTTTAACCCATACGATTGCCCTTGCAATTTGTTGCAGATTTACGATTTTTCAGGCCGTTCTATTCCCTAACGCCCAAATCCCTTCAGGGATATTCTCTTGATAAGTTTTTCCTTTTATAACAAGGATATCTGAGAAAAAAGTGGATGAAAATAGGGCGAAGAGTGTCCGGGCAATACTCAGTGGTTTCACTCGACTTGAAGCGTAATATCAAACCAGATATGGCCTGCGGTGTTTCATCGCGGCCTGGCCCCTATTGGTTCATTTCATACCGGCCGGCGCCGGAGCCCCTGTGACCAGGTCAACCGTTATTGCCCCATCGGCCAAATCGATCACCTTAAAACCTGAGATGCCTGGAGCCACAAATACAACTACTCTATTGTAGCCCTGCTTTTCCAACCTCGCGAGCAGGTCAGAACCGACATTAAGCTTAAACCTGCCTTCCTCATTGGTGATATCAGTACCCATTATGTGACCAGTAGGAGGCAAGTATTCCAAAACCGGGTTGGGATGGTAAGTATATAGCTTGACCTCTATGCCTTTTGCTGGAGCATTATTCTGGTAATCGGTAACTGTACCGGTTATTTCCATGCCGGCCTTTGGGCTTGACTCAGCCGAGCATTCCAGCATGAACAGCAGAGACAACCCCAACAGAGCGGCAAGAACTGCATGAGGCGGTATTCTCCTGTCTTTATTATTATCCACAGCCATTTCCTTGTCTCTGCAAATAATAGAACGAAAAAAAGAATGTAAGGTTTAGCATGAAATCTCTGCCCAACACGCCCGTTCGTTGATGCCTTAACAGATACGGATACTCAAATGGGATCATGTAGCCTGAACTAATTTTTGTAGATTTTGCCGTATAGCTTGTTACCATGCATTGCCTCCGTTCCATGACATATGATTATTGTAGCAGTAACTGCAAGATGGGAGGTTGCTTCGTCACCGCGCCTCTCGCAATGACACGTGATAATTTGGTGGCAGCGACTGGGATTGAACCAGTGACCAAGGGCTTATGAGTCCCCTGCTCTACCGCTGAGCTACGCTGCCGCGCCAAAAGAGCGGTGTCCCTAAAGGACAGCAGATATTTTAGCATTAAACCGACAGTCTTTTCTACAGGTGCCCTCCACACCCTCATGGAACCCGCGACAGCATAGCAACATATCCCTTCAACGGCCCTTATCTCCTAGAAATAGCATTGACATATATTAGACCGTATGTTAATTTGACCGGGCTATGAATATGACGGGTAGAGAAAGGATGCTGGCGGCACTGTCACTCGGACAGCCGGACCGCGTGCCGGTATGGGAGCTGGCCTTCAACGAAGAATCGATCATCAATGTGGGAAAGCAGTTGACGGACGATGTCCCACCGGTGAAGCTGGCCCATGAAATGACCCTGGAAGAAAAATTAAAACTGCTCGAACTCCTGTACAAGATCACCCGCGACCTTGAACTGGATGGGCTGACCTCCATGCACCTCTTCAACCGAAAGCTGATCGACGCCACTCACATCGAGGATGAGTGGGGCAGGATATCCCACGTGGACCGGGTCGGTGATATCGTAACGGTCAAAGGCCCGGTAGCGGGACCATCTGACTTGAAACATCTGAAGATTGTTCACCCCCGGGAGGATGAGTTCCTTATGCTCGCAGCCTCTGTCAGCAGCCTGGGCAGGGAAGTCACCCAGGTCCAATTTGTTGTCGGCCCCTTCCGCGAAAGCTGGTCTATGATGGGAGGAATGGAGAACCTGTTCTATTTCTACAAAGATGACCCGCAGTTCGTGAAAGACCTGGCCCGCATCGCCACC
>Ga0268277_1001574_pt1 | contig 15024 bp, 10 predicted proteins | sample saktaG_5_FD_190132 | JGI IMG/M metagenome (GOLD analysis project Ga0268277, IMG submission 190132) | Saline water microbial communities from Sakinaw Lake, British Columbia, Canada - sak_2010_1_5_50m | ecosystem: Environmental > Aquatic > Non-marine Saline and Alkaline > Saline ...
TGTTGACTTTACAATAGATTTCTATAACTTGCCTCTTGGAGAACTAAGCGAGAGTGTGAAGAACAAAATAAAAGATGCACAAGACAGCTGGCTTGTAAAGCAGGAATGGATAGCAACACTTGAAAAAATATTAAATCTTGCAGAGAAAATATGCAGCCTTCTTGGCACATGGGGAAAAGTAAACAAAGCTCTTGCTGACATTGAACAGATTGCTACAATATTTGGATGGGGTTTTGCAGAAAGTATTAAAGAAATTGTTAAACAAAGTGATGAGGCACACACCAAAGTGGTTGAGCATAAATATAATTTATGCAAATATATATCATGTGATACAACAATCTGGGGTGGCTGGTATACAGATATTATAGACCAAAACAAAGGCCTTGAGATCTTCAAGGAAATGAGGTTTAATGATGGTGAGGGAGCGACCTTCTGGCCAACAAGCCCAAAAGACAGCATTGTATTAAGCCTTGCAACAGGATGTCTTCCTGGAATAATACATGGTCTGCAGAAGGCAAGGCAGGTAGAATGTTATTATGTATTATGCCTCAAGAAAGCAGCTGATGAAGGAATTCCATTGTCTGTTTGTGATGAGCAGAAATCATATCTTGAATGTGTGTTTATCTTTGGAGAAATATTCCAGATAATACCCTTTGCAGGATTTTTCAAGGGATTGGCAGAACAATTTACAATGATAGTTTCAGACCCATTAGGGCTTATATTCGGAGGGCTTAACTTTTATTGTAAAATGCAGCCAGCAGGTGCACCACATGCTATTTGTGTGATAGGCCATTTAGTGCCAACCTTAGCATCTATTGCTGAAGACCTAATTGGATTTGTAGACGCAGATAGTTGGAGTCTCAGCGGTGATGTCTGCGAAGAGGCCTTAAAGCCAATGACTGAAACAACAGAAGAAGACACAGATGATGAAGAAGGCACAGAAGAAACAGATGAGGAATGAACTGGAGAAGAAGAATAAAAAACCAATTAATTAAAATTAAACATAAAAAATAAAATATAAATAAGAAGATGAAAAAAGGAAAAACAATTTCAATGTTTTTAACAGTTGCAATAATTGTCTTGTTAGCTGGAAGCATGGTTAATATATCTAAAGCAAATGGTGATGCAACAGAACCAGCTGATAATACATTAAGTTATGACCGTGCCAAAGGGGAATTAACATATGGAAATGAAGTAGTAGTTGACTTTTCAAACGAACAATATGATGCTTCCAAAGATATACTAACAGCATTAAAAAATCCTAAAGGATTTAAAATGGAAGATAATAGCCTTGTGTTTACAGCTGATAACTACAATAAAGAATTTAATGGTAAAAGCGTAGTAACATCCTATGATGGTGAAATAACTTTCAATAAAGATGGTGAAATGATTGCACAAACATACAAAGAAGAAATAGCTTTAGGTGTAGACAAAGCAACTTTTAGGATAACAGAGATAGATAAGAATAAGAATATTAAAGTAATATTTGAAACTCTTGATGATGATGGAAATAAAGACACATTTGATTTAAGTGAAGAACAAATGAAATTATATGAGTTTTTGCCAACAGGAATTCCACTAAGTGAGTATATTAAAGCCGAAGATAAACAGATAAAAAATTCAATTTTTGTAACAAATCCTGGAGGACCTGATTTAAAAATAAGCGGAACAGGAAAGGTTGAAACTCCTCCAGAGCAGCCTGCAGAAACAAAAAAAGAAACAATTCAAATAAGTGTGCCTGATGAGCTGGTAAATAAGGTTGGAGAGATATTTAATAATGAAAAAGAAGGATTCAGCAATGTAGAATGGAATTCAAAAGACAGCAAGCTTACATACACTACAAAATATGATGGTATTTCTACCAATGTTGAAATTGTCTGGGATAAGTATAATGAAATAGAATCAAAAACATATATTAAGAAACTTGAAGATGGTAGAACAATAAAAACACTAATAGCTCCTCAAACAGAAATCACAAAAACCTGGGTTGATAATATAGTTGTTTATGCTAAGTTTAGGGAACAAGAAATTGAAAATATTGGAGAACTGGGATTAAGTGATATTTATTATGATTTTGGTGTCTTAAAAGCTGTTAAAGATGGAGATACTGGTAATTTAGAAAATGGAATTATATTTACTTATGATGTTGAAGAAGGAAGTAATTTTAAGCGCACATTACAATTATTAGAAGGCGGGGGCACTTTGGAGTTTTACAACAAAGACACAGAAGAAGGAAACTTAGATGGAACAATAACTATTACAAGGGGCGGTGCAAAACTTACGTTTTATGGAACCGTCGAAAAATATAAAGATAGTATAAAAATAGCAGATAAAGATAAAACAACCCTAAAAGCTACAATAGACAAGGATGGTAATATTCTAACAGATTATAAGAATGGTGAAGCACAAACAACTTATTATGCTTATAATGTTTTCAGCGCATATGTTTTTGGAAAAAAACAAAGTGATAAATCAGAAAAGATATACTCTGCAGGATATGTTCCATTTGCATTTAGAATTGATAAAGACAACATAATAATAATTGATAGGCAGGGAGATGGAACTTATAAGTATATTCTTAATGGAGACGAAGTAAGTGAAGATAATCCTGGTGTTAAAGAAGCAAAAGCAATGGTCACAAAATCATTGATAGGCCCGGCATTCTATGCAGCTGTAGAGGGTGCACGTGGAGGAATAGCGCTTTCAAACCTCCTTAACAGCTGGCTCGATATTGATTTTATAACAAACTGGAGAAAGAAAACTGATGAATTCTTCTCAGAGACTGTTATTGGAAGGGTAATAAGCGGGAAGTGGGAAGAAAGTGTCTGCCATTCAAAAATTGAGAAAATACCAGAAAATATTGCTGTTATAAACGTAAATAATATTATGGGATTTGCAGCCCACGTTGAAGGAGAAAGAAGTGCTGCAATAACAACAAACAACCAAACATTATATTTCTACAAGATAACATTTGGAGTTAATCCCTATGGCATGGGAAACATCACATTCGAGCTTTTGATAGATGGAAATGTTGTTGACCTTGACAATGATGGAATGGCTGACAAAATAGAGCTTGAAGCAGATGAAACTTACAGCGGAACAGGAGAAAAAGCAGTGGTAAGGCATAAGCCAGAGATATATAAAGAAGTATGCCTTAAGTTCTATAACACAGAAAATTTAAATGCAGAATTCAGAAACTCCTTAAAAGATAACAAGCTCTGCAACAAGATAAATGAGGTTGATTTAAGCTCTGTTGAAATTTCTGAGCAAGCAAGCTCAACAGCTGTTTCCAGCACATCAACTGGTCAACAGGGATGGTAAAATGGCATATTTAAATGATCAAATAAGCTTATTCAAAAAAAGCTTTAAGATTGATAAAAAGAGATTTCTTTCAGTAATAATTTTTGATTTTGTTTTTATCCTAGCTTCATATATTGTACTCTTTTTATGCGGTATGTGGTTAAACAGCTCTGCTTCAAAAATAAGCGAATTAGACCTAACAACCCTTACTGAAAATGCTGTAAATGAGCTTGCTGCACTAAAAAGCTTCTACTATGGAATACTGGTCTGTTCACTGCTATTAATCATATTTTTGTTTTTTGCATGGTCTTTTTTCCAGGGTTTTATATGGAATACTATACTTAAAAAGAAATTTGATTTGGATTATTTCAAGAAGTTCCTGCTGTTAAACCTGGCTTTTATTCCATTATCAATAATTATATTTTTTATGGCAGCAGTCTGCTTTTGGTCTTTTAATTCAGTATTTTTATTTTTTCCAACTACTGGACTTAACAAAAACCTTATTATGTTTATATTATTGGTTTTATTCACTTTTGTTTTCCTGCCAATCCTGCTTTATATGATCAATTTTATATCAATTTTATATTTTTATTTTACAAAGAAAAGCAAAATATTAGATTCTTTTAAAAATACATTTGATGTTGCAGTTAAAAAAATTCATTTGTTATACATCCCCTGCCTGATAATGAGCCTTCTCTTTGTTTTTTTAGCTGTAATCACAATACCATTTAACATTCTGCCAGTGTGGCTTACATCATTAGTTTCATTTGTTTTGCTTGTTATTTATGCAGCATGGGCAAGGTTTTACATTGCAGTTGTTATAGCAGAATTAGAGAGAATTCACCACAAGATTTAAATATGCGTTATATAGAGTATTCTTAGAGGTATTATGAAAAAAAGAGGCCAGGTAACAGTATTTGTAATAGTTGGGATTCTTATTCTTCTTGCCTTTTTGCTTTTTTTTTATCTAATAGGAAAAACAACTATTTTCACTCCAGATGTTGTTGTGCCGCAAGAGGTTGCCCCTATAAAAAGATATGTTGAAAGCTGTATGCAGGATATTGGCGAAAAAGCTGTGATAAAGCTTGGAATGCAGTCTGGGTATGTTGAAATACCAGAAGACATAGCCATGAATCCAGGAGCTTATATTCAGGTTGGTGGTCCAATAAAACTGCCATATTGGTATCTCAATGGAATTGATACTTCACCAACATTAGCTAATATGCAATCCCAAATATCAGACTATGTTTCAAAAAACCTTAAATCATGCTTGAAAAATTTCTCTGACTTTGATGAGTTTGTTATAGAGGAAAAAGGAGAAATCAAAACAAAAACAGTTATAGCAGAAGAGGAAGTTGTTATAACAGTAGATTATCCATTAGTTATTAAAAATAAAATGGGGGATAAAATAACTACATTATCCCAATATGCGGCATCTGTTCCAGTAAGGCTTAAGAAAATCTACAGGCTTGCAAAGGGAATAATGGAATCAGAAAATAAGGGCATGTTCCTTGAAAAGACAACTATTGACCTAATGGCTCTTGACCCTGAAATCCCTTTTACAGACATGATTTTCTCATGCAAAAACCTTGAGTGGAGCAAGGCAGATGTTGAGCAGTCTGTCAAAGAGCTATTATATTACAACCTACCAAAGATAAGGATTGACAAAACAGATTATATTCCCTTTTTATATGATCCTGTAATATACAGGAAATTTCAGGAAATAGATATTGAAAAAGATCCAATGCCAAATGATATACCAGAAGATATTTATGAATACAATCATTTTTTCTGGGCTCCTGTTAGTGAAAATTTTGATGATATGAAAGCAGGAATAAGGTATATGCAGGACTGGGGAATCCAGCTTGAGGCAAGACCAAGCGACGGAGATGTTATGAAATCCAACATGGTTGAAGGATCTCAAAAATATCTCAGTATGTTCTGCATAAATATGTATCACTTCACATATGATATTATTTATCCTGTTGAAATAGCAATAAGAGATGAAAAGTCATTTAATAATAATGGTTATGTTTTTAGGTTTGCATTTCCAGTCTTGATTAACCATAACCAGGGTGACAGGTCTGACTTTGGAATAACAAAGCTTGCAAGCTATCAGGACACAGGATTTTGCAATGAATTAACAGAAGAGGATTATATTATTAGTGCACAAAATTCAAGAACAAATAAGGATTTGGATAATGTGAGCATTTCATTTAACTGCATAAAGTATCAATGCGATCTGGGATTTATAAAGCCAGAGGCAAACAGGTACAGACTAAAAACAAAGCTGCCTTCAGCATGTGTTAATGGAATAATAATAGCAGAGAAAGATGGATATTTAAGAGCAGAGCAGCAGGTTATGAAAAATGATGTTTTAGTTATGATGTATCCATTGAAAAGCTTTGATTTTAATGTCATGAAAGTTAAGATTGATGAAAACAATGAGAACATAACAAGTAATTTGGGCAGTAATGAAAAAGCAGTAATATACATCAAGTCATTAAATAAAAGCCATGATGTCTTTGCAACATATCCTACTGAAGAAGGAATGGAAAAAATAGAGCTTATTGACAATGATAATGAGTATTACCTTGAAATTTTCCTTATGAATGGCGATCAGCTTACAGGCGGCTTTAAGGCAGACTGGAAACTAAGCTACAATAATCTTATTGGCAAGGATGAAATAACATTTTATGTTTATGACAAAGGTGTTGCAAAAACAGATGATGATAAGGTAAATATGATAAAGTTCTTAAATAATAATAGAAATAAGAATGAATTAATGCCAAAATTTGAATGATGTTATGATGAAAGACATAAAACTAAAGTTAATAGCAATCAGCTGCATATTTCTTATATTAGGCATGCCTGTTTATACTGCAAGGGTTTTTGCACAGGATGAAGAGCAGGTTATTGAGGATAAAACTCCCCCATCAATAAACATAGAAAAACCTCCTGAAAAAGTTAGTGAACCATTTCTTGACATCAAGGGAACAACAAATGAGCCTGTAGTAATTGAGGTTACTCTTAATTCCAATTATTATGGCACAGCAAGCTCAACTGAAGATAATTCAATTTCAATAGGCATAACACTAACAGAAGGAGAAAATAAGATAGTTATTAACTCAACAGATGCTGGCGGGAATTTTGTTATAAAGGAGTTTAATGTTTTCTGCGATTCAGAGCAGCCCCAGATAATTTACAATAATATATATGAGTTAAGCCCTGCATACACAGCAGAACAGACAGTTAAAGGACAGGTAAATAAGGCAGATATAAACATAGATGTTTTTGTTAATGGAAAGAAAGAAAATTCTGGAAAGTCTGATTCTGAGGGTAATTTTGAGATTGATATAAAATTAGATAAAAACATTAAAATAGGTGTAACAGACAAAAGCATAACTGTTGGAACAGAGGAAGGAAATGCATGGGAAAACAAGATAAAGATAGTTGCAACAGATGATTATGGCAGAGAAACAACTGTTGAAGATATTATTACATATACTCTTTGTGGCTATGGCTCTGACTGGGATGTCAAAACAGGCAAGATAACTCCAGATGTTGTAATACCAGAATATCTTATACAGGGGATAGCACAGTTCAGCTTTCCAATTAATCTTACATATAGGGGCAGAGGTGATCCCAGCGAGGTTGCTTTAACGAGCGAGCCGCAGCTTACAAGCTATGGCCTAAGCTTGTCATCAATGGAAGAATACCAGGATGAGCTATTTGCAGGCAGTGCAACAAGCTACTGGAATGATGATTACACAATTGGATATTTTGTTGTAAATTTAAATACATGGTCTGGTTCAAAAGAAGAGCTTAATAATCTTAGTTTTATAAAAATACCAGTAAGGCTTGATGTGTATTATGAGTATGAAGACATGAATGGGGATACTGTTGAAAACACGCAAAGGAACTGCTGGACAATCAGCATTATGGTTGACAAGGAAATTCCTCTTGACAAGATTCCAAAAAAATTGCTTAACTCCACTGTAAACCTCTTAAATTCAACTATAACCCTTATTGATGCAATAAAAAAACCAATTGACACAGTTAAAAAATACACTTTTGTTGGATGCGCTGCATCATGGGCGCTGTATTTTGTCCAATCACTTTCTGTAGAGTTTTCATGCGTTAATGTAAAACAGGATGCAATCATTGCATTGATAAATGGTGATGATACATGTTCTGTATCACCTGAACAAGACACAAGCGGAAATATTATAGGGGGTGATTGTGATGCCTGCCTTCAATCTTTAAAATCATTAAGAGAAACTGAAAAGATTAGAAACTGGCTTTGCGACAGAATATTCTGCCCAAGCGTTCCTTCTCTTGATTATCACAAGGAAAGTTATAAGGACAGCATAACTGGTGTAAACCTTTGTAAAGGGATAACTGATGAAAAATATGGTGACTTTTTTAATGGAAGGTTTGGCCTAGATTCAGATGAATGCGAGGAAGAATACAAATTTGCGTGGGACTCTGCATTCATGACCCTTGATGAATGGGAAAAGGCGAATGTAGAAGAAGGAGAAGTAAAAGAAAGCTTTTTTGATAAAATATCAGAAGGCCTTGCATTCTGCGAAAAAGCAAAAGAGCAAAATGCTACTGTTATTACAGTTGGTTCTGGAACAAAACAGGAAGTTTATGTAATTGGCAAAGACGGAGAAGTAAGAAAAGCCTCAACTTGGGCCAAGATTGAGGGTGATGCAATACCACAAAAAGAAGGGGTGTTAATTCAAGAAGGAGGAGAAAAAATATTCTATACTTATGAAACAAAAGAACCATTAAACATAGATGAAAAAGGAAGTTATGTCTATAAAGGTGAAGCAAAAAAGTTTTATGAAAAAAGTGGTAATATTTATGTTTGTATTGGAGAAATATGTGATAAAGAAACTGAAGGAATTAATGTATTTAATAATAATATTGAAAGTGAAAAAACTCAATTTTATATTGATGATAATGGAAAAATCCAGCATTGGAATGATAAGGTTGATGAAAAAGTGTATAAACCTTTTACATCAGCAACTGATCTTTATGAAGATAATGATGGGAATATAAAAGTTTACAGTGATAAGACAAAGGAAAGTGACATAAAAAAAATACCTCCTATTGTCCAGTCAAATAGAGGCATTGAAGGAACAGATAATTACATTCTGGACCCTACATCAGATATTATAAGGTCTGTGCAGGCCGTATGTTTGCCTGCTGTCTCTGGCTATCTTAACCTGTGGAAGCAGATTCTTGAAGCTGTAAAGCAGTGCTTTGAAACAATAATGATAACCGGCGAGGGAAGCGCTGGCGTCTGCAAGGCAGTGCTTACAACCTATGTCTGCGATATGATTTATGATGTCATAAGATGCACAGGAGAATCATTTACCCTTGGAGCAGATGATAAAGTCTCAGGAGGTATTGTAGGAGTGATGCAAAAGATATCAACTGCTGGAACAAATGTTTTGAGTTCTGTTGAAGGGAGATATGGACAGACAGGAATGTATAACACAATGTTTAATGAAAAAAAACTTATACACTCTGCATGCTTATTTGCATTTACAGGCGACTGGGGAGAGTTTGACCTAGATACAATGCTAAGCGCAGATATTGGCATGCCAACATTGGGAAGTGAAGGTTTCTTATACCCCACAACAAGAAGATTTATGGGCTCTAACCCGCTTGATTACGGGAGAACAACTTATATTTATCATATTGGCGCTGGTTTGATTGCAGGAGCAGACTTAAACTACAGGGTTTATCTGCAATGCTCAAATGACAATTCATGCTCAGAGGGAAGATGCGACTGCTTTTACAGGGGCAAGGAAGAGGTATATAATGTTGCATCAGGAAGTTTAAGTGCAGGCGATCTTTATACTGATGAGTTTTATATTGATATTCCTGATTCTCTTGTGAGGTATGACAAGGCAGTTATTGAATGGGATTGGACAGACAACAATGGCCAATCACAGACAACAACAAAGGTTCAGAAGATAGATGAGGCTGGTGAAGGAACACCTAGCGACTGCAAGCTTGACTCAAAAAGCGGAGAGTTCAGGTGCAAGTATATTATAGGCCAGTATGGTGATGCAAGGTTCATAGACATCTATCCTTTAGGCAATAAAAACCTAAAAAAAGAGCCATACTTGATTGGAGACACAATTGACTTTAATGTTGAGGTTGAGGTAATACCTCCTGATTCAGGAGATAAAATACCTAAATACCTTACATGGAAAATAACTGACCAAAAGAATAAAGAGATAAAAAGAGAGGACCCATTTAAGATACCAATAACAGAAGGTTCTCGGGAATACACACTTCCAGGTTACACAATCGGGGGAGATGCCTTTGGCAGTGAAACAGAAAGTACAGTTCAAACTAAAAAATTGATTGGATATAATGATGTCCTAGATATAGAAAGAAAATTATATGAAATTCCAAAAGAAAGTGTAAAGTTTGCGGTAGTTTTTATTAATGAAAAGGAGTATAAAGTTTACTATCAATTAGATAATAATTTAGAAATTGATGATTATAGCAAATATGAAGAAGGAAATTATGATGCTACATCTCAAATTGTAGAATATAAAGATAAGAACATTAAAATTAAGCTTCTTACTAAAGATCCAAAGAAAGATTATGCTGCTGTTATCATAGTTGAAATGGGGCAAAAAATAGAAGGATGTGTTGACGGCAAAGCAACATGGAAGGTAAAGTTTGAGTTATTGCACTCAAAGGAAAAGGATGACAGTTATGAATGCTGCGGTAAGTCAATAGACACAAAAGAATTTGAAATCATAATAGATTGCGACATAAAAGTGCAAGATGCAGAACAGCAGTGTGTAAAAAACACATTGATTAATGAAAAGTGCAAATGCGGTGAAGTTGAAGGAAACTATTGTGGAAGTACAATTGAAGGATGGACTATTTGCTGTGAAAACAGTAATGTCTGTAAAACAGGCATTAATGATACAGATGTAATTAAAGCGAAAAATGATAACGTGCTAGATAAGTTTATTAATGATTTGTGTAACAAGTAAAAAAATGAAATTTAAAAAAAACATTCTAATAAAAAGCTTTGCTGATTCCTACAAGGCCGTAAGGAAAAACCCTTCTTGCATTGTTATTCCATTTTTTATTGACCTTTTTTTCTTGTTTGTCTTCTTTATTGCTTATGATTTCTTTTTGGGAAGCATCATGAACAAAGTAATCTCATTGCTAATGCTTACCGGAGAATCATTGCAGGGCCTGACACAAACTGATATTACCCTAAACCTTTTATCTAACCAGCAGCAGATGAACTCGCTTATTATTAGCATTGGCTCTTGGATTTTTGGCCTCATTGTTTTATCATATACGCTGTATTGTATCTTTCAAGGGTTGGTTTGGTTTATTGCGCACAAAATACTTAAAGAAAAAACAAATTTCAAGGAATATATAAAAAGATTCTTTGCAGTAAATATTTTATGGTGTGTTTCATTTGTTATAATTGCCTATTTCTATGTCAGGGCAGTCATTTACACGCAAGTCCTGAGAAGCCCGTCAAATATACAGACAGTCAGCATATTTTCAATTATTTTGTTGATTATCCTTAGCTATTTTGCACTTATATCATATGTGCTAATCAAAAAATACAATTTTGTTGATTTAATAAAAAAATCATTTTCATTGGCAATTAAGGAATTTTCAACAATAGCCCCAATGTATGTCCTGCTTATTTTAGGCTTTGCTGTTATTGATATTTTGCTCAGGCTGTTATTTATGATAAGTACAACCTTTATGGTTATTGTCGGAATAATACTAATGTTCCCTTTTATAGCATATTCAAGGCTTGTAATTATTTCTGTTGTTGAAAATTTAACTAAAAAAAATAATTGAAAACAAAAACTTTTTATATACGCTAGTTTCTAGAAAAGTTATGGAAAAGCCAGAAACAATTGAAAAACAGTTATGCCCTATGTGCAGGACAAACAACATGACAATGATGGAAGAGGAAATTGAAATCCCTTTCTTTGGAAAAACATTTGTTTTCTCAATGACATGCTCAAACTGCAAGTACCATGTTGCAGATGTTGAAGCAGCTGAGCAGAAAGAGCCACTAAAGCAGACAATAGAAATAAGCTCTGAAGAAGATATGAAGATAAGAGTTATCAAGTCGTCTCAGGCAACAATAAAAATACCTCATGTCACAACAATTACTCCTGGACCTGCTTCAAATGGTTACATAACCAACATTGAAGGAATACTAAGAAGAGTAAAATACCAGGTTGAAACCCTTGCAGAGGATGCAGAAGATAATGATGAAAAGAAAAAAGCAAGAAAACTTTTGAAAAAGCTCAACAGGGTTATGTGGGGAGATGAAAAGCTCACCATCACAATTGAGGATCCTTCTGGTAATTCTGCGATAATATCTGACAAGACTCAGATATCTAAGCTAAAGGTAAATAAATAATTCTTGTATCTCTTTTCAAATAGTAACATTTTTATATTTCAAATTTATTGTATTCTAATATGAAAGAAAAAATAAAGATAGGCATTATTGGAGGCTCAGGAGTATATGATCCAAGGTTATTGAAAAATGCTAAAAAAATAAAGGTACATACTCCTTTTGGCTTAACATCTGACTTAATAACAACTGGCTTTATTAAAGGCAGGCCTGTTGTTTTCATACCAAGGCATGGCTCTAATCATACTATTAATCCAAGCAATGTTAACTATAGGGCAAATATATATGCAATGAAAAAGCTTGGTGTAACGCATATATTAGCGCCTTCTGCAGTCGGCTCTTTAAATGAGGGCATGAAACCGGGCGACTTTGTTTTCACAGACCAGTTTATTGACAGGACATATAAAAGAGAAACAACTTTTTATACTGGCTCGCAGGTCTGCCATATCTCTGTAGCAGAGCCGTGCTGTCCTGTTCTGAGAAAACTGCTTTCTGACAGCTCAAAAAAGCTTGGGTTTCCGTTCCATGAGAGAGGAACCTGTGTTGTTATAGAAGGGCCTCGCTTTTCAACAAAAGCAGAATCCAACATGTTCAGGCAGTGGAATGCAGACATTATCGGCATGACAATGGCTCCAGAGGTTGTGCTTGCAAGAGAGGCAGAGATATGTTATGCAACAATTGCCATGGTTACAGATTATGATGTCTGGAGAGGCACGCATGTAAGCGGTGATGAGGTTGCAGCAACTATGAGAAATAACCTTAGCAAGGTAAAGCAATTGATTCTAGAGATTATTCCAAGAATTCCTTCAGAAAGAACATGCAGCTGCAAGAATGCCCTTAATGGGGCAATTATGTAAATTTCTCTTTAGAAACTTTTTTATACAAGTTTTAACAATCAATTTAAGTGGTAATCATGGAATTAAAAGACAAGATAAGAACAATACCTCATTTTCCAAAACAAGGCATTATGTTTAAGGATATAACAACCTTGTTGAAAGATCCGCATGCATTCAGGCATGTAATAAGGGAAATGATGCATTATTTTGATGGAAAAAATATAAATATTGTTGCAAGCGCTGAATCAAGGGGCTTTATTTTAGGGGCTGTTCTCGCACATGAACTGCATGCAGGCTTTGTTCCTTTGAGAAAACCTGGCAAGCTGCCACATAAGACAATAAAGCAGGAATTCTTAACAGAATACAGCAAGGATGCATTTGAAGTGCATGAAGATTCTATTGAAAAAGGAGACAAGGTTCTTATTGTTGATGACCTTTTAGCAACAGGAGGGACTGCAAATGCTGCAATAAATCTTGTTGAAAAGCTTGGCGGTGATATCATTGGCCTGGCATTCCTTATAGAGCTGAGTTTTCTTAAAGGCAGGGAAAAATTAAAAGGGTATGATATCTTAACATTAGTAAACTATGATAAAGAAGAATAGGTTAAGATTTTAAAAAATTAATAAAAAAGAATTAAAAATTTATTCCTCATTAAGCCCAGGAATTTCCTTTAGAATTTCTTTAAAACATTCAAATTATTATAACCCATGTATAACATTTACTTCTGGTTTTTTACATAATATAAGTCCATATTTATAAACTATCCCTTGGTGATAAACCTTTGCAATATTGCTTTTTTCCTTTTATATAATAAATCTTCCTTCCCTATGCATTGAAAAATTCTTTTTATCTCAATGATTTGTTTCTTGGAAAGAATTTTCTCCACATCTGTCTGCCTATTAACTGCCTTTATAATGATGGGGCAATCAAGAATAGTATCATGCTCAATAATTTTGATTCTGCTGTTAATCAGCTTTATTGCCCAGAATGGATATATTATGCATACCTTTGGCCTTAGGCTGTAAACATCACATCTTCCGCTATCATTCAGGAAGATGCATCTGCCGTCATTTTTTGTTTTCAGCCTTAAAATCCTGCCATCATCATCCAATTGGGATAATCTTAATGCCCCTTCAAGCGAAGGGTCGCAATTTTTTAAGGCATTAACTGTTTTCTTTTTAAGAGGTGTGTAATCTAGGAAATAGTCATAATTTTTCTTTATTATTTTTTTTATGTTTCTTGCATCAGTTATACCAACAAAAGTAAATCCTAGATTATTCTTAAAAATACAGCAATGCGGATCTTTACTACATCTTTTGCACTTATTCCTAAAATCCATCTGCAGAAAATAAAGATGCTGACTTAATAAAGTTAACGTGTTTTGCTAGTTTACTCCTGCATTAATAAAGTTTAAAAACAAGCTAAGATATACAATTGAAAGGTTTGATACTAAGAGAAAAGAGTTTTATATAAGGAAATAATTACAATCTAAAATGGGCAAAAAAATACGTATATTTCCATTCCTTCTTAGAACTGGGAAATTCAAAGACGGTAACGAAGTGATGAGGCTTATTAAAGACGGAAAAGTCAAGGTAGATGACAGAATCATAATAAATCCTATATTTGAATTTCGGCCAAACACCAAATCTGTGTATATCAATGGTAAAAAGATTGAAGGACAGAAAGAGGAACTATATTTCATATTCAACAAGCCCCAAGGAGTGATATGCCAAAAGAATGATCCAGAGGGCAGGCCTAGCATCTGGGATTGGCTGAAGTCTCATTCAGACCTTAAAGAAGAAGAAATAAATTCTCTTGTCAGTGTTGGGAGGATTGACATAAATACAGAAGGACTTCTTATATTAACAAATGACAGTAGTCTTGTCAATAAGGTGCTTCAGCCAAAGAATCATATTGAAAAGGAATATTATGCTGTAGTAAAAGATTTTCTGTCTGATGAAGCAGTTTCACAATTAGAGGAAGGAATTGATATAATAGTAGGATATAAAGGCAAAAAGAAAAAAATTCATGCCCTCCCAGCCAAAGTAAGGATTTTGTCAAGAAATCAAAACAAAAGTGAAATCATGCTTGCAATCTGCGAGGGAAAAAGAAGACAAGTAAGAGAGATGCTTAATGCTGTCGGAAATTCTGTAACATTCCTGAGAAGAGAGAGGATTGGAAAAATCCTGCTGGAAGATTTGAAAGTTGGGAAGATAAAAAACATATCAAAAGAAGAAATTCAGAATCTTTTGTTCAAACTCTAAATTTAATTGAAAAAAATAAAACAAAAAAATTGGCTTTCTGTCGCAGACTTTCTTACAATCCAGCTTCTTTCCTTAAAATCTCTGCTTTATCAGTCTTTTCCCAGGTAAAATCAGGGTCGCTTCTTCCAAAATGGCCATAGGCAGCTGTTTTCTGATAGATTGGCCTCCTAAGATCAAGGTTTTT
>Ga0268277_1001577_pt1 | contig 15010 bp, 15 predicted proteins | sample saktaG_5_FD_190132 | JGI IMG/M metagenome (GOLD analysis project Ga0268277, IMG submission 190132) | Saline water microbial communities from Sakinaw Lake, British Columbia, Canada - sak_2010_1_5_50m | ecosystem: Environmental > Aquatic > Non-marine Saline and Alkaline > Saline ...
TAAAGACACATTAAGCGCCCTAAAGGCCGTCAATCTTCCTGCTGATTTCGAAAGAAAGATCCTGGGGGAGAATTCTGCAAGGCTGCTGGGATTAGCATAATTGCGGTATTGGCCGGGATGCGATAAAGCGACCTGGTCAGCTAAAAACTCACAAAAGCACCTGATTGATCCAGACCATCTTACTGACTGCACGGGCAGAGGTTTATCACTGCTATTTTATGGCTGGATGGTGGACCTGGGGAGATTCGAACTCCCGACCTCCTGAATGCAAATCAGGCGAATACGATCAAACTGCTAAATAAATTACCCCTTTCCACGATTGAGGCATTAAGCAATTTATCAAAAAGCTACATTTGCCAGGTCAGAAATGGTAGTCGCCCTGCATCCGAAAAACTGTTAGCGTCAATTGACGAATATATTAAATCCAAAAGACCAAAGACGGATTATATATCTCTTTTCTTGCAGAGCCGTGAGTCAATGGGATGCACATCTAAAACAATGGAATTCTACAGGCCAATACTTGCCAAGTTTAATGCGGAGTTTGATAGCACGAACGTCACAAGGCAGAGTATTGAGAAATTCCTTAACCGTATTCCGGCAAGCAATCACAATCTGCATAACCGCCATGCCCATTACCGGACACTTAAGGCCTTCTATAACTGGGCCAGCAAGGAATATGGCATAGATAATCCAATGGCCGGCATTCAGGCACCTATATTAAGCAAGGTCATACTATCCACTCTTACTGAAACACAAATAAGGTCATTATTGGATAACGCCAACAACCTGAGAGATAAGACGATTATAAGCACTTTCACCGAATCAGGATTAAGATTGTCTGAGTTAGCCACCATAAAAATCACTGATATTAACTTTGAAAATCATACTATAAGGGTATTCGGTAAAGGCAGAAAAGAAGCATTTGCGCCTTTTGGCGATGTATCTGAAAAATATTTAAAGGCGTGGTTAGCACAGTACCAATTAGACAGTGGGAATATATGGGGCATCAAAAGGTCTGGAATTGTGCTTATGCTTCGCCGTCTCGAAGCCAAGACAGGCATTACCTGTAATCCACATACTTTCAGACGGACTTTTGCTGTACTGCTTCGAAAAGCTGGAATAGATTCAATGACAATCAAAGAATTGGGCCGCTGGGAAAGCCTGGAAATGGTGCAGAGATATACAAGGTCATTCAGCTTTCAGGATTCAATGAAATTTTATAAGTCACCATTAAGTTAGATATAGTTATGTGCAATTTGGAGATGAAGTACAGGCTATTACACGTAATCCCCACTCTGATTTGATTGTCGGTCATAATCGTATGATGCTACCTCTTTAAGATATTGTTGATATAGAAAGTCAATATCCCAATTTGTTATAGCGTGTCTTTCAGCAAATTCTTGTGCAGCATTGGTCAATCTGCTGGTGGACACTATGATACCCATACGATGGGACGGACCAGCATTCATGTTGCCAAATAATTGCACCAGCACAGGTTCGCTTACGTGAGTGTCTTTATACTGTTTACATTGAAAAATATAGTCATGTCTAATCCCAAGTTCTGTCTTGCTGGCTATAACGTCAATACCATGGTCATGCGAATAACTTGTTTGGATTGCTTGAAAACCTCTTTTCGTTAATAAATTTCTAATATATTCTTCGAATTGATATGGAGTCTTTGCCATGAGCCACTGTTCGAAATGTTCGCGGGACCATGGCGTGAAGGCAAAGCTATTTACTTCATTGTGAGCTATGGCTTTCTTATCAACAGATGAAGCGGATGACCTGTTTTTGAAATATAGAATTACACCTAAGATGGTTAATATGACGGCTATAGCTAAAATAGTGATGGTCAATACCCAATTTGCTTGAACCCAAATTGTTACCTGTGGTATTGCCAATTTAATTATCAGATATAGAACGAAAGTTCCACCAATAAGAATATAGGGTAAATTTGAATTACCCTTTAGCTTTGGAGACATCTAAAACTCGGCGGTCCCTTCGTTTGGTGCTTCTACTCTCATATAAGTTGTTCCAGTATATACCATCCTAACTCAATTGTAGATTGTCAAACCCTATTTACACCCTTTCCCTTACACACTTTACAAAGTGTCCCGAATGCATCTTTGCCCGTACCACGACAACTATGGCAAACAATCAGAGCGGATTTGCTCGGTTTTCTTTGTCGTCTCGCCGCCGTTCTGCCTGTTCCTTTACATGCAGCGCACGGTGCGCCGAACGACAACGGGGGGCCTTGACCTGTGCCACCGCAACGTTTGCATGTGCCTTTACCAGCCATTATAAATTTCCTCCGCAATATTTTATCCAATGGTTGGAACTATATATCTTTTTAAATGCTTCAAAATATACCTCTATCTCATATCTAATTCATCGAGTTCCTTTTGCCTTGCCACCATAGCCCTAATCTCATCTAAATTCACATTATTACCATGTTTATCTAAATACATTTCTAAGTGCGTTTTTCCAATTTCGTCACTCTTGTTTTTCAGTAAGAGTAAAATGGGACTGAAAATAACAGAGGGCAGAAACCACCATATACTTCTGGATTTTCTCTTGATTATCCAAATATTTGCATAGATGTGGAAAATTACAAGTGGAATTATTGCCCATCTCCAAATACCGCCCGCATAAATTGGGGTATTTGCAGTATTCGCGTTATAAATATATATGCCTATCATTACTCCGCAAGCATAAATCAAAGAAATCCATAATAGATAAGTCCAATTTAAATGGGTCTGAAACCAACCGACGCCATTTTTAGCCTCGCCTGTATAATCAGACGTCTCAAGATTCTGCTGTTGATTATTACGTGGTACTTGTTGTTGATAGTTCCATTGTTGCTGCTGATAATTTAGAGGTGGCTGTTGTTGCCAATGAAACAGCTGTCCACAATTCCAGCATGATTGCTGTCCCGTGTAATTATGGGCACCACACCTATAGCATTGAAATGTCTGTTGCATTTCCACAGCCTCAATTCTTCAACCGCATTCTATCGCATTAACGTTACTTATACAATAGACGTATATTGCTTCGGACCTTCGGCTATCGAGCTTAGATCGTTTCTGACTGGGTTTTTTGGATTATCATTGGGAAGGCAATATGTCAATTTCAATGCTGGCTGGAAAATTCGAAATCCACTTAATTTGGAGCTTAATGCTCTTTAATCCACTTAATCAGGTCTTCTTTCAAAAACACCCGCTTCTTGTCAATCTTGCAAGAAAGCAATCTCTATTTTGGTTTAATAAGGGCGATTATTTCATTGGGGTCAACATTCAAGGCTTCAATAATCTTAATGAGATTGAGGATTGAGATATTCCGTTTTCCGGTCTCAATCTCCGTGTAATAGGAGCGACTAAAACCAGCAATTTCAGCGAATTCTTCTTGTGAGTATCCCGTCCGTTTCCGTGCTGCTCTTATATTGTCGCCAATTTTCAGCAAGTAGTTATGCTCTTTGGTGCTCCTATTGGTCCCATGTTGCTTTGGCATCACTTAGCGATTGTGATACCATGTCACTCAATTCACAACCCGATATAAGTGACATTCCTTGGTGTTGGGAGGCTATGATGGAAAAATGGTATAAATGCCCCCTTTGTGGAGCTGATCTCCTTTACGGGACAAATCCGTGCCCAAGTTGTAAATGTTCTTTTGTGTGGACACAACAAGGGCCAAAACTAAACATACTGCGGCAGCAACAGGTAATTCAGCCTGAGATAAGCTCACCTCAATCGATAACAACCCCCAAAGGCAACTGGGATGGGCGACTACCACCACACATAGCCAAGGCTGAACAAGTTTGGTGGCAAACCTTTCCTCGCATTAAAGCTGAATTGCCACCTAAGCTGCTACAAGTTTTCGGTGGAGCGAAAGAATCCCCACCTCGTGAAATTGTAGGTAAGGTTATTTTGATAGCAGAGATAAGAGCAGAATTGAGGGCAAGACTTGGGAGCAAAGGTGGTTCCTTATTAAATACCTGGAACTGCTACTGTAATACAATGATGGACGGGTTGGAATTTTCGTATATGGCAGGGACAATGACCCATCCTTTTCTTACATTCAATGTTTCCGGCGCTGTTTTGTCATTGCTTATTGTGAGATTTTATCTAAACATAGGGAAAGACCCAAATAGCAGGGATGCATTGCAAAAAACAGAGAAAATGCAAATGGGAATGTTAAAAGAAATGGGTAGCGAGTCGCAATTACAAGAGTTAATAATCAAAGTTGCATCATACGAGCATGGTCATTGGGAGAATGGTTTAGACACCGCTTTCAGAGCAGCTTTGTGGGTGTGCTCAAATAGTGAAGAAGCCCTTGAAGCTATCTGGCATATACATCGTTCATAGCTATTAGCATCACGTTCATAATCAGCGCCGATAGCTCTCGTTGTAGCCTTTTGCACAAAATTGCACTCAGCCCTATCTGAAAGATGCCGACTTTGCATTGTACGGAAATTTATCTTGCTTTTCATTCGTCTTTTATACTTACTCGTAATATCTCCCCCCTATATAATAATAGATAGTAGTAAGTAGTAAGTAATACGAAGGGGAAGTGTATATAGCGAGTGAAGCTAAGCTCCTTCAATCACCATTTGGCTAAAGAGATTTGGGAACTCTGGCATCCCCGCTGTCAAGTTCAGAATCAGTTTATTATTGGCATCTATTATCCCCAATAACCGCATGTCTTCCAGTGCATACTGAACTTTAAAGCCCAGAGCAGACATAATACCAGACTCAGTAACATTGCTTTTCAATATTTGCGCCAAGACCTGTCTCCTAACCGAAGGGATGCAATCAGCGGCCACACGGAGTAGTAGAAAATACTCATGTATTGTGGCAATAGGTTTACCTCTGACCAGAGTTATCCCTTGAATTAGCCTACAGAGGCATTCCACCAGTCTCGTTCCAACTTCAATCTCAGGCTTATTAACGACATTATGCACATAGTCCCTTTTTACACCGCTCCTCAATATCGGAACTATTAGCCCTAACTGAGTAATTCTCTCCTGTACATTCATTTTTTCAGTAGTGAATGGCAGTATAAAGTCCGGTACTTGTGGAATACCAGTAGCTGCCCTTCCTTTTGCATCCTGTAGAAGTTCCCTGACTGCTATTCCCAATTGCTGGTCTCTTGACGACAACATGTTACCGCAAGCTATCGCAGTAGCCACTTGAACCATTTGTTTTCTGGCATCAGGTTCAATTTTCAAGCGCAGATCAATAAATCGCTGTCCCAGTTCTGCATCTAATGTTCTTTGTCCTTCAATAGCGGAAGCAGTGGTTGCCGAGAACCAATCAAATTGGCCAATATGCGTTTCGTACCCGCCAGAGCGATTAGTTATTGTAGCTGTATAGCCATCGTACACATCTCGCATACCGCCTAAAATACCTCTTTTTGCTTCCGCTCGCTTAGATAGTATCTTTGAAAGGTCAGGGGTTATTGCTCTCTTTCCATTGAACTCTTCGAGGACTGTAACTCCACCTTGCATCTTCCCTTCTGTGGATGCTTCCGTAAGGCTTCCGAGCAATTTCGAATCCAGGTCCGCCAGTAGTGGTTGAATTAAGGTCGTGCCGCCAGCTCCTGAGGCTTTTACTATACGGAGCCAAATAGACTTACCTGGTACATACCTTGCAGCAGCAGCACCTAAAATGAGGTCAATTGGTTGCCAATCCTTAATAAGCAACCATCTATCATACTCAGCTAATGTCTTGTCGTAGAATGGGTTATTAGGGTGGTCATACCAGTACGGTGGCGTCTGACCGGGCGGGACGGACGCGCCAGCATTAAGATTAGGCAATTGGGTCATAGCAACCTCCATACATTAAGCGTTCTTCTTTTCTGGTATCAACATAGCTTTTAACTGCTCAATATCTTCTCTGGTATAGACACGCCATCCGTTTAGGTCTCTTCGTGCTCTGGGAATCTTTCTCTTCCGTTCTGACTCACGCAGCCATCGTTCTGAACGGCCAAGCTGTCTTGCTGCTTCACTAACCCTTATAAGTTCCATAGTGAACCTCCTTATTAATCTATCCTACATAGTACCTATGTTATACTTAGGTTAACGTCTTGTGTGTGAAAAGATGCTGAATCTGTGCAGAAGTTGTTAAGGTAGTTATATGGCGAGCGAAAAACCAAGCTGGGCAAAAACTAACGTGGGTTGGGATATTAGAAAAGTGGTTTGGCAGCGATGGGCGATGGGCGATACCATAGCAGCGACAATGACTTTCTTTGACTCAAATATGACTGAATATAAAAAAGCTCCATTCGATAGAAACACTATTGCAGCGGTAAGAAACGAATTAGGTGATTTGCCAATTGAATTGCTGCATAAACTCTTAAAGGAATTGCCGGAGATTGAGACCTTTTTGATGAAACAAAGGCCGGATTTCAAAGAGAAATTTGAGTTTTTAAAGCTTCCACAACCGCGTCCCAGTTCTTTTGCACCCGTACTAATTCCTAAGCGAAAAATCAAGAGTCGCACTATAGAGGCAAAAACAGTAGATGGTAAAATTGAGGTTACCGATAGAATTGAGCTTCAATAGTAAGAACACGGACTTGTATCTGGTTAATATAATGAATTGTCTCTATATCCCCAGCAATGTGAGGCTCTTTATTTCCATATAGCACTGATATTAGACATCGCGTTTTCGTTTTTTAATTTTCCGCTGTATCGGCATTCTTAAACGCGGGAATATAGTAGTTAAACCACATTTCATGCATCTCCATCGCTGTTGACCATTGTATGTACCAAACTTAACCATATCTCTGCTAAAGCACTCTGGACATATAGCCATATTCCTGCCTCCATATTGGCTTAATAGTTATATAGAACGTATTATATGTTGTTGAATATTGACATTTTCTTTAAAATAGTTTACCATAAATTTAGAAATTTGAAAAAGGAGGCCATTATGTTGAAACCTTTTATAGTTTTTGGTTGTTTTATTCTTGGTTTATTGCTTATAGCGGTAGCTCTATTCGGGATGCTTGGAATGTGGGATAGTATCCTATTTATTTCTTTAAAACCATTACAAACATCTTGGGAATGGCCTGTAGGTTTAATAGTAGCTGGTCTACTCGTTGAATTCTTTGGTAGCATTGTCATGAAAACGTCATAACCTACAAAGTACTCGTAATCCCTTGAATTGGGTCGAACTTGGATAACAAAAGGAAGCCGAAAAAATTGAGTGCCGTTAAGCAATAATATTGAACGTAATTAGATATGAATTCGTTTAGCAAATGCTAAAAATATCAAAGAGGAGAGCGAAAAAAGTTGAGAAAACGCCGGAAGCTAAACCGTATTGGTGGACCTGGGGAGATTCGAACTCCCGACCTCCTGAATGCAAATCAGGCGCTCTCCCAATTGAGCTACAGGCCCGCGAAACCATTAATTATACTAAATCCGCTTCAGTTTGCTAAACACATGCCCCGCAGAATACCTACTTCTTGCTTTTCTTAACCTTATCCTTCCCGCTATCCGCCGGGCCCATCCACCGCTCGTAGTGGACGCGCTCGGGCTTGTACCTGTCCTCCATGCGCGGCCTCTCGTCCGGATAGCCTATGGAAACAAGTGAGATAGGCACCACCCTGGTGGGCATATTGAGCAGCTTCCTCATTCCGTTCATCCGCTCCTCCACGGGGAAAATGCCAACCCAGACCGCCCCCAAACCCAGGTCATGGGCAGCCAGCAGAATATTCTGAGTTGCTGCCGAGCAGTCCAGTACACCCCTGCCTTTCACCAGCTCGAGGCCGACGTCGTTGCATACCAGTATGGCCAGCGCCGCCTCCTTCAGCATATGCGCATGCGAATGAAAGGCCGGCACCTGGGCCAGGGTCTTGCGGTCGGTGATGACCACGAAATGCCACGGTTGCTCGTTGGCCGCCGACGGAGCGAACATCCCTGCTCTCAGTAGCTGCTCCACCACCTCCTGCGTAACGCGGTTATCGGTATACTTCCTGATACTGCGTCGCGTCATGATTGCTTCAATGGTCTCCATCGCTTCACCTCTTTCCCGCAGTATTTAAATGCGCCGCCTTATCCTGGCGATCCAGCGCCCGATCAATACGATCAGCGTAATCACGGCTGCCACCAAAACGTACGGCCAGACCATCTCGTAGAGCGGCGTGGGCGGCAGCTGCCTGTATCCCGCCAGTTTCACCTTGAGCCTGTTATCCAGACCGCCGGCTATATGCAGGCTGGACTCAGCCCTCTTGCCCTCCTTCTCGATAATGATCTTGTATGTGCCATAAAATCCGCGTATCCTGGCAGTGCCATCGTCCCCCGTGTAAGCGTTGCCGCGCGACCACCACTTATTGCGTATAAGGTCGAGCAGGCGGTTATAGGACGGCTTTTTAGTCATATCCTGGCGCAGCAGCCCGGCGGGCGCCCCCTGCCAGGCGCCGTAATCTGAGAGGTCCCACCAGGTTATAGCCTGTACCAAGGGGTGGCTGAAAAGCATTGTATAGAACTTCTCCACGTAGTCGGCCTGCGCTATCTCCCCTTCCGGCGTGGAAGGCCATTCAGACGGTTGCTCGGACGATATGCCCGTTTTGGGGCTTCCGCTCAGCACGGTAACCTCGCTGAAATGTATGGGCACTTCGAAATCTTTGAAACGTTCGCAGGTATCCCAGACCTGATACAGCGGCCAGTTGCCGCGGTGCATGTGCGATTGTATGCCGATGGCATCGAACTTACCCTTCCGGCGTATGATACCCTGGAGCAGGTCGCGGAAATCCTGGTCGGTGCGGAAATCGTTGATTATAAGTGTAGATGCAGGACATGCCGACGTAGCCCAGGACAGGGCATCGGCGCAGACTGTGACCGGCGTTTGCGCGGCCATCCAGTTGCCCAGCGGATTGTTAACCTGCGCGCCCATGGTGGGCTCGTCCACAACATCCCAGTACTCGATGGCGCCACAGAATTCACCTACAATCTCCTTGACCCGCTTTTCCTGAGCTTTCTGCATGTCATCAGCCGCAATGGGCGCCCAGCCCGGCAGCGAATCTGCCCGGATAAGAGGATGCCCTTTTAGCGTTATCCCGCGCTTCTCAGTCCACTCGGCTATCATCTTGAGCATGGCGGCCGATGTCTGCCCCTGGATCGCCTCGTAGCTATCCCAGTTAAAGGGCACCGTGCCGTAGTTGAAAATCGAGCTGCATGCTTCAGCCCACGACTGGTTGACCGCGGTGGGGCCGTTCTTGGCCAGCAGGGCCAGGCTGGTGCCGAAAAGGAAGTCATGGCTCTGCTGTTCGTAGTATACGCGGGCCCCCCGCACAGGGACGTTATTCTCATCCAGCACCAGTATCGTGCCATCCCCCTTGCGTATTTTCTCTATGCGGTCGCCGGCGCCCTGCAAAATAAACCACTCACGAACGCCATTATAAGCCTGCTGGATTACACTTCCCGCATCCGCGCCTGGCGACTGGCAAGCTGCCGAGGGCAAAAGCAGTGAAGCCGCCATGATCGCCAGCACCAGTATGTTAAAACATCTACTGTTCATACCTATCCTGTAAACGACTATATTTTTTATATTTTAGCACAGCAGCCAAATCGTCCATACCTGACCGGCCTGTTGGGCACCTGCTGTTGATTTCTGTTAATCCTATCGGCAGGCGGGCGGATATGAATGCCCGCCCCTGCAGTGTACATGCTACAATAACCGGCGTGGAACCAATTCCCCTGCTCAGATACCTTGTTGAAGCCGGCCTGGGCGCCAGGAGGCAGGTAGTCGCCGCCATAAAAGTCGGCCGCGTCGCCGTCAATGGCCGGCAGGCCGAGAGCTACACCATGCCGGTCTACCCTCAGGCGGATAAGATCACATTCGATGGCAAACCTGTTGCCTTCCATGCCAGGGCTAAAATAGTCATCATGTTGAACAAGCCCCTGAACCTGTTGAGCACCACCAGCGATGACCGCGGCAGGCGGACTGTACTCGATATCCTCCCTGATGAATACCGCGGCCTGGGCCTTTATCCTGTGGGCAGGCTTGACCACGATACCACCGGGCTGCTGCTGCTGACAAATGACGGCAACCTGACCTACCGCCTGACACACCCCCGCTTCGAGCTGGGCAAGGAATACCTTGTACATATTGACAGTACGCTCACGCAGCAGGAAAGAGATATGCTGGAAAAAGGCGTGCTGCTGGACGACGGAATCACGGCGCCCGCAAAGGTAAATGAGATCGGGTATGACCCGCCCTATAATTACAGCGTCATTATCCACGAGGGCCGCAACCGCCAGGTCAGGAGGATGTTCGCGCACCTTGGATATACGGTCACGGCGCTGAAGCGCGTCCGGATGGGAAACCTCAGACTGGGCGATCTGGCGGAGGGAAAGTTTAAAAAACTGTCCGCTCAGGAGATCGCCTCGGCCCTCAGGCAGCACAGGAAATAGTGACCCTGAAATTAACGGTTTTAACCGGCGTATCTGCATGCAGCAACCGTCCTGTTGTTGTACAATATTCAGGGTTTTGCTCGCAATTAATAAAAAAAGGAGTGTGATTCAATATGGGTAACAGGCTAAAGGGCAAAGTAGCAATCGTCACAGGCTCAGGACGCGGCATAGGCCGAGCGGAGGCCATGGCGCTGGCGGCAGAGGGCGCCAAGGTTGTTGTCAACGACCTGGGCGCAGCTTCGGACGGTTCCGGTGCGTCGGCCAGCCCGGCGGAGGAAGTCTGCCAGGAGATCAAGAAGCTGGGAGGTGAGGCCGTACCCAATTTCGACTCCGTGGCCACCTGGGCGGGCGGCGAGAACATCGTTAAGACCGCTATCGATAAATTCGGCCGCATCGATATCCTGGTCAACAACGCGGGCATCCTGCGCGACCGCATGCTTTTTAATATGACTGAGGACGAGTGGGATATCATCCTCAAGATACATCTATACGGCCATTTTTACTGCGCCAGGGCGGCAGCACCCTACATGCGCCAGCAGCGGTGGGGACGCATCATCAACACCTCCTCCATCGCGGGCCTGGGCAACATGGGCCAAACTAACTACAGCGCAGCCAAGGAAGGCATCGTCGGTTTCACCCGTTCCGTGGCTCTGGACATGGGCAAATACGGCGTAACCTGCAATGCCATCCGGCCCAACGCAGCCACACGCATGACGGTAACCCCCGAGCTCAAGGCCGCCTGGGAGAAGAGGGCTGCAGCTGCCGGCATCACGGACAAGGCCCAGTTCGAGGCAATGATCAGCCAGATGTTCGCCTCCAAGCCGGAGAACATAGCGCCTGTAGTGGTTTTCCTCTGCTCCGACGAGGCCGCCAACATCAACGGCAAGACTATTTTCATCAACCTCAATCAGGTAGGCCTCTACTCCGAGCCTCAGATCATTAAAGAAATCAACAAGGCCGAAGGCTTCTGGACGGTAGATGAACTGGTCAAGGAGATCCCCTCCAAGTTGACAGGCGACCTGGTAAACCCGGCTCCCCCGCAACCAGCCAAATAAATCGAAAAAGATAATAAACTAAACAGAAGGGCATCACTCTATGGATGCCCTTCTGTTATAATCTGTATCAATAGAGCCGTCAGTTTTTTCAGAGGTTGAGAATGAATGATTTTATTGTGCAGGACAGCCGGCGTCAGCTCTGGATAGTCATAAGCGTGGCATTCGCTGCCTTTATGGCTGCACTGGATACATATATAGTCAACGTAGCCCTGCCCACCATCGCGGCGGACTTCGACTCCAGCCCCACCGACGCAGTCCTCATCACACTGGTATACCTGCTGGTTATCACCAGCACCCTGCTGATCTTCGGCAAGGTCGGAGAGAGAACGGGGTTTAAAATCGTCTTCGTCACAGGGTTCGCCCTTTTTGCTATCGGTTCCTTCCTCAGCGGGCTGGCCCCCACCATATACCTGCTTTCGGGCGCGCGCTGCATACAGGGGCTGGGCGCCGCCATGCTTTACGCTGTGGGGATGGCCATGATTATCAGGTACATACCGCCGGGCAAGCGCGGCTGGGCTTTCGGCATAATGTCAACCGGGGCCGGACTGGGCGTTATCATAGGTGCGCCCATGGGAGGCTTCATCACGCAGTACCTGGACTGGCACTGGATATTCTGGTTCAATGTGCCGGTCGGCATAGCTGCCATCATAGTAGCGCTAAAGGTGATGCCCGACGACCGTGTCCATCTGAAAGAGGGCATAAAGCTTCCCCCCTTCGATTTTATCGGGGCGATACTGAGTTTCCTGGCGCTGTCGCTCCTGGTGCTGGCGATCAACCGCGGCCAGCAGTTGGGCTGGCTTCACTGGGGGATCTGGGGATCATTCGTCGTCTCAGCCATACTCTTTATAGCATTCATACAATGGGAAAAGAAGTGCCGCGACCCTCTGCTGGACCTGTCGCTTTACAAGTACGCCAGTTTCGCCTACGGCTCGTTCGCTGCGCTGGCCGCATGGGGCATGTATTCCGGCGGCAACTTCCTCTTCCCCTTTTACCTGACCATGGTACAGGGCCTCTCAGCCAGCATGATCGGCACGATCTTCCTCGTCGGTTCGGTCTTTTATATCATAACCAGCCTTTATATGGGGCGGCTGTCCGACCGCATCGGCAGGCGGCTGCTATGCTGCGCCGGGATGGTTTCAGCCGCTGCAGCGCTGATTTTCCTGGCCCTGCTGCTCGGCCTCCCCTCCCTTATCCCTATGATAGTCTATCTCGCCTGGATAGGCGTATCCATGGGCACCTTTGTCTCGCCTAATAACAGCCTTGTGCTGGGCTCCATACCTGCCGCCAACCAGGGAGAGGCGTCGGCGGCATCGAGGGCTATGCAAAACCTGGGGATGGTGCTGGGAGTGGCGATCTACGAAACGGTGTTTTCGGCTTTCATCCCCTCCACCGAATTGAGCACCGAGCAGGCCGTTGCGGGCGTGCCGACAGAAGTGCTGATTACGGGCTTCAGCGCCGCCTGCTTCGTGGGCGCAGCCATGTGCGTGGGCGCCTTCATACTCTCATGGCTGGCCAGGGAAGACAAAAACGCTGCAACGGCTGAGAGACCTGAGCAGATACTGATTTAATACATGCCCCACATAAAAGGATTCTATGCCGGACTATGTCATAAGACACGTAAAGGACGACGACCGCAATGCCGTCGTGGGCGTCTTCAACTACTTCGTCGAGAACAGCTTCGCCGCTTACCCCGATAAAAAGGTGGGGCCGGAGATATTCGACCTGCTTAAAAATATGAGCCGCGGGGGAGCTTTCTACGTGGCGGAATCGCCGGGCAAGGAGGTGGTGGGCTTTGCCCTGCTAAAGCACCACCAGGTTGCCGAAGCCTTTAAAAAGGCCGGGGAGATCACGTATTTTATCCTACCGGAACATGAACGCAGGGGGCTGGGCGCGCGCTTCATGGATATTATAGCTGCGGATGCCCGTGCGGCCGGTGTTGTAACCCTGCTGGCCAACATATCATCGCTTAACGAAGTGAGCCTCAATTTCCACCTCAAACAAGGGTTCAAGGAGTGCGGCCGCTTCCAGCGCATCGGGCAAAAGTTTGGCCGGGATTTCGACGTCATCTGGATGCAGAAATTCCTGTAGGAGGCTTACCTGTAGGGGCGTTGCTTTAGCTGCGCCCGACCCGCGGGCGGACCTGAAGGTCCGCCCCAATATTCGCCGTGATGGGATGTATGGAAGACTGTCTACTTTGTACGGAACTCGAAGGGTCCGAATTTGAACTCGTACTGGTTCTGCTGCGAATCGGGGGGCTGTTCCCGGCCGTTGCCCTGGTTGAACTCATAATATCCAGGTAGTACGTCAGGCCATTCGCCCAACTCTACCGGGATGGACATCTTCTGGTCACCCCTCTGTACCGAGAGAGTTACCCGGTCGCCCGGCTTCTTGCCATTGAAATATGATAGGATATCAGCTACCTTGGCTACAGCAGCATCATCGACCGCCGTAATGATATCTCCTCCTGCCAGGGGCTCGTCCAGCTCATCCCGTCCGCTTGCCACCAGCCCGACCTTCTCAGCGGGGCTGCCCGGCAAAACGCCGACTACGTATACGCCCCTTATTGCTTTGAGTCCCAGCTTACCCGCCAGTTCCTGGCTGACAGCCATGCCCTCTATGCCCAACCAGGGGGTTTTAATGATGTTGCCCTTGAGCAGCTCAGGCAGCACTTTTTTGGCTGTGTTGATGGGGACGGCGAAGCCCACACCGTTGGCCAATGCCTCGATAGCGGTATTGATGCCGATCACCTCACCGCGGGAATTGAGCAGGGGCCCGCCAGAATTGCCCGGGTTGATCGCTGCGTCCGTCTGAATGATATCCGTCATGTTGCGGCTGGTCGCGCCCGGAATGGACCTGCCCGTGCCGCTGATGATGCCGACGGTTATAGAACCCTGCAAACCGTAAGGCGAACCGAGCGCTACGGCCATCTGACCGGGCTTGACCGAACTGGAATCGCCCAGTGTGAGATACGTCGGGGCCGGTAGTTTGGAAACATCAACCTGCAGCAGTGCCACATCATTATTGCGGTCCGCACCGATGACCTTACCCTGTAGCTGGGTCCCATCACTCAGCACGACTTTGACGGTTGAGGCCTGGTCCACCACGTGGTTATTGGTAAGTATATGGCCCTCATCGTCGATAATGAAACCCGATCCCTGTCCCCTTATATTGGGGATATCCAGGCCGAAGGGGCCGAGAAACCTGGGGACAAACGTTGTCACAGCTTCCACCTGCACCACCGCAGGTATACACTTTTCATAGAGGGAAATGGTCGTATCCTCATCGAAGAGCGGCGTTACCTGCACTGCCGATGACCCGGATGGCAGCGTCAGCTGCTTCTGATCCGACTGGATGGCGGGGGCCGCTGCGCTGCAGCCAGCCAGAATGAGCACGGCAATTATTAAAGCCGCGGCAAACAGACAATTTTTATAGCGCCGGCCATTCAATATTTCAGACAATCGCATATGTAAGCCTCCCCATAATTGTTTCTCGATAAAAAGACTAAAGGTTCTGCGGACTGTAGAATATCTCGTAATAATAAGCA